>RCMY010005392.1_pt1 | contig 10863 bp, 13 predicted proteins | sample 2041341 | NCBI WGS metagenome assembly RCMY01 (sample SAMN09708234, study PRJNA481090) | Marine sediment metagenome, whole genome shotgun sequencing project.
GGCATGGTTGTGACAGCGTGATACCCGGCCACAGCGCCTACTGGGACAGCAGCTGGACTGGTCTGCGGCGTGTGAACAAGGTGTAATTCGGATCCGTATTTTAGGGCCAAGTCACAGGCTATCCTTAGCGCGTTTTCAGATGGTTCAGAGCCATCAAGGCCAACTACAATTTTTTTAAACATATCGTTTCCCCATTTACTTGAACGTAAAAACGATATCGGTAAGTCAGTTGGACCACACTAACCTGTATCAAGGTAACAGAATTCGTTACGACTTAGGCATTTTGCATATCTGTAAAATCCGTAGCCGATGGTAGACATTGACTTGTGAAGGTTAAAGGTCTGCGATGCGTTAGAAAGTGACATGTTGGTTCCGTCAATATTAGGCGAGAAAAACGCGCGCATTTTCGTTACTATATTTTCCTAGCGAGGCATCGCGCACAAGCTACGTTTGATCTCGTCGCACCGCTACGCTACCTATTAAATGGGCGGCCCGCTCGTGTTTGGTGCCTGTGACTTGGGGGCGGAGCGATGGAGAAGCTTAAGAAGATTATCAATCAGTTATATACTGGCACCAGCAAGAAGGCGGCGATGTTTCGCTACTTCTTGATAGGATTCGACGTCTGTACCATCGTTTTCTTTATCGCCACTGTGCCGCTTGATCCAACGCCCACAATTCTTGCCGCTGACCTCGCGATCGGCACGTTGATTTTATCCGACTTTCTCTCTCGCCTGTGGATTGCCCCCAACCGAGCGCGGATGCTGCGCCAAATCTATACGGTGACAGACGTGGTGGTCATCCTTTCGCTCTTACTGGCTCCCTTAGTCTCGCAGAGCTTTGGCTTTCTGAGGGTGTTGCGGACTTTACGCTTGCTACATTCCTACCATGTCCTGCACGACCTGCGCCGCGACACACCGTTCTTCCGTCGCAACGAAGATGTTATCGTGAGTTCAGTGAACCTTTTTGTCTTCATCTTTTTCATGAGCACATTGGTATTTGTGCTGCGGGTCGATCGTAACCCCGACATCGTCGGTTATGTCGATGCCCTCTATTTTACCGTTGCGACGCTGACAACCACCGGTTTCGGCGATATCGTACTGACTGGTACCGCAGGGCGGCTCTTGGCAGTGGTTATCATGGTCGCTGGGGTCGCCCTGTTCCTGCGCTTGGCGCAGACCGTTTTCCGGCCCGGTAAGTTACGTCACAAGTGTCCCGAGTGCGGCCTCAATCGGCATGACACCGACGCAGTTCACTGCAAGCATTGCGGCAACCCGCTTAAAATCGAAACGCAGGGTGCTTCCTAAAGTCGATGATCGTTTCGCAGTGGCGTGACCTACGATGGTCCAAGCTTTGTATGCCCGTCAGCGACCCTCGTGGCGCGGTCCGACCTCGCTGGGGCACCTTCTGCCGCATCCCACATGCAGCAGAAGGTTCGTAGCTTTGAGTAGTCATTTTCGACATTCCATCTACGCGTACTATTCGGCACTTTAGGCAGATGCACGGGCTCAACCTAGCAACAAAGCCGAAGGCTCAATGCCACGTTTCTTTGCGCTAAGTCGAACAGAGTTCTGCAACGTCAGGCCGCATTCATCGCCTGAAAATCAAACATCCGCAGACTCACGTCGAGCGCTTGAGGACTCCGCGCACGACGCGCTTGTCCAAAACGATGCCACGGATTATGAAATCCCAACCCGCAAATTCTCGTTATTAATGAGGGAGCCTTGGGGGCAGGTCAAGTGCCGTACTGAAACCGAGACCACGCGCGCTCGTGAAAGAAATAGAGGATTAGCTTGGTGATGACCTCAAGGCCACCGATGGAAATGGCGGTGCCGAGACTGCCCGTAAAAAACCACGCCAGCAAAGTCGTATCGAGTGACGCAATGATGCGCCAGGTGGCCGTCTTGCTGGTGCTGCGCCATCCGCTTTGCTTGCGTTTGCCATCCTCGGTCGTTACTCCCCATGAGGTCCGCGCCCATCCACGTTCGTGAACGAAGTAAAGCACCGTTTTGGTGACGACTTCTGTAATGGCAATGTAGGTCGCGGCCTGCAGCGCTTCGTTGTGATTGCCCTCATGTCCAAACAGCGGGCCAATATAGGTGATGACCAGCCACGACAGCACCAGCGTGTCGAATGTCCCGATGATGCGCCAGGACACTGCCTTTGCGGCAGATCGCTTCGCAGATACTTTGGGGCGTGGCGCTTCTGGAGCCAAATTGTTTTCCATCTGACATGTTTGGACCAGATACCGTTGAGTGTCGATGAGAGCGTCTTTTCTATTTCAGGACCACCGGTAATCCCCCCTAAAATTAGTGGTGTTCAAAAGTAGAATTTTCTCGGCAAGGTATCTGAGGAGATTTACGATGAAGAATGGACGATTTAGCGACGCGCAGATCATGGCAGTCTTGAAGCAGGCGGAGGGCGGCGTGCCGGTCTCTGAGCTGTGCCGCGAGCATGGGATGAGCAGTGCCAGTTTTTACAAATGGCGGGCTAAGTTTGGCGGTATGGACGCATCTTTGATTGCCGAGATGAAGGACATGGCCGAACAGAACCGCCGCCTCAAGAAGATGTATGCGGAGATGAGCATGCAGAATGATTTGCTCAAGGAGGCCCTTGGAAAAAAGTCGTAAGGCCGTCTCAACGACGAGAGATGGCCATGAAGGTGGTCGCAGTGCATGGGGTCGGCGTCGCGCTGGCTTGCCGCACATTCCAGATCAGCGAGACCTGCTATCGATACAGCCCCACGCTGAGCGACGAGAATGAGGAGATCGCCGATTGGCTGGAGCGTCTTACCACGAACAAGCGCACCTGGGGCTTTGGTCTGTGTTTTCTGTATCTACGCAATGTGCAGGGCTATGGCTGGAACCACAAACGCGTCTACCGTATCTACTGCGAACTGGAGCTGAACTTGCGGATTAAGCCTAAGAAACGGTTGAAGCGGGATAAGCCTGAGCCGCTGGCCGTGCCTGACAGGCCCAATGAGACCTGGTCGATGGATTTCATGGCGGATCAACTCGCGGATGGCAGATCGATCCGGACATTGAACGTGCTGGATGACTTCAATCGCGAGGGCTTGGCCATTGAGGTCGATTTCTCGCTGCCCGCTGAACGGGTCGTGCGCAGCTTGAACCAGATCATCGAGTGGCGCGGAAAGCCGCAGTCCATTCGCATTGATAATGGGCCCGAATATGTCAGTGGAAAGCTCATGGAATGGGCTGAAAAACAAGGCGTTAGGCTCGACTATATCCAACCCGGAAAGCCCCAGCAGAACGCCTATATCGAACGCTACAACCGCACAGTTCGAGGTGAATGGCTCAGCCAATACATCTTTGAAACCATTGAGGAGGCACAGGATCAGGCCACGGAATGGCTCTGGACATATAACAACGAGCGACCCAACATGGGCATCGGCGGCATCACACCCGCAATGAAACTGAAAACAGCCGCCTGAATTCTACGGCTGAGCCCCATTAAAAATGGGGGGATTACCCACCAACTAAGCTATGCACGGCGCCTACAAGTGATCGCGCGGCCAAGGTGAAGAAACAGAACGTCCAGCAACCTACGCAATAACTTCATTTCGTCATTGGTACTTGTATCGTGTGGATTGGTTGTCAACTAAAGTAGGCAAGGCGCACTTCACGACCTTCTGTTTCCTGGCGGCCTCAGTTGATCATTTGACGACACGAAGACTGACCATCGCGCGTTGTATACGGCATTATCCTAGGAGGTATCACGATGGCCAAATGGCACAGTGGAGTAAATTAATACCCAATTATTGTCGGCTAAATCGAACACGAGCATGGAGTTGAGACCCTTTGGGGCATTTTCGTTTTTAGACATGTCGTGATTTTCAGATCTTTAAGCGTTTTCGCCGCAATACTCAACGAAACAATATTAAACATGCACAGACCGGATGTTAGCAGCTTCGCCGGCCCAAACTTGCCCGCCTGCAACACAGCCAACAAATTCAACTTCAAGAAAAATTATCAATGGCTAAGCCTAAAATGACGATTGCGTTCAACACCACTTTTCCCGAAGCAGAAACCAAAATGGTCAAAACCGCACGCATCGTAAGAAGAATGAACCACGACGCGGCTGATATACGCGACGTTAAAATGGCGCGCTTACGCGAAGACCGTTTTGAGAATGAGATTAGCTCCGTGAGCGACGAAGATAGTGAACCGAATACTGATAAGTAAACTTGAACGGCTCTTGCCAGTTGTTATTATTGTCGCTGGGGCCGCCCTGCTACTGCGCTTGCCACAGACCGTTTTCCGACCCAGTCTGCTTCCGTACAAGTGTTCTAGGTGTGGCCTTAACCGGCACGACACCGACGCGGTGCACTGCTAGAATTGTGGTAATCCGCTCAAAATCGAGACCGAAGGCGCTTCCAGAATCCAACCAACGTAGTCGCAGGCCGTTTTATTTTTCGGCAGCACCAGCAATCTATCGAAGAACCGTTTGAAACAGTTTCAATTTGGCAGAAACCGTTGAGACATGTTGCGAGAAATCCTTTTGGGCCGTCGGCTCTTAGCATCGACGCAACACCACGAACTGTGCACGTTGGAGATTATGTCTTCACCGCGCCTAAAGTTTGTTAAAAAAGATGCCCGAGAGCCATGCGCTTTTATCGCCGTGACTGAGGCATTCACGTCGTCATGCAAAAAAAGTGGCCTCCGATAAACAATCTCGTGCTTGAGAGCGACCCAGAGGATTTCTTCCTGAGCATTTATGGAAGAGACGTGCTGCCAATAGCAGACTACGGCCTCCTGTACCCAGCGAAGGTACACCGCATTGTTGACATGTCCCATGACATCAATATCGCTTGGTTTAATGTTTATTGGATGCTCGAGTATTGGTGTTGTTGATGTTGCCATATAGTTGATGTGGGGGTCACGTTTGCACAATTCAACGCGCAACCATGATCGACATCAGTGCGGTGCCCCCCAGTGCCACTATGCTGGTAAGCGCATCTAAAAGCAGAACATGATTGTGCGTTCGGTACGTGTCGCGGACAAACCCGACACAGCATGACATGAAACCAAATCTTCAGCCAAGCAACACTTTGGTAGGATGAAGTTTTTTTGAAGGAAATCAATATGCATATTGAAGTGAGTACAGACAACAGCATCCACGGCAGCGAAACATTCATTAGCGTTATCCAGGGGTTGATTCAGGAAAGTTTGGCTAATCTCGAAGAACATATAACCAGAGTTGAAGTTCATCTTAGTGACACGAGCGCCAGCACAACTGGACAAGAAGAAAAAAATTGCCTGTTGGAGGCACGGATAAAAGGCCAACAGCCTACGGTCGTCAATCATTCTGCCGCAACGTTGGAGCAGGCAACGAAAGGTGCGGCGAGTAAGATGAAAAGCGCACTTCAGAGCATTATTGGAAAATTGTCGGATCATCACTGAGGTCCGGAAAAAATGGCTTATATGAATGCCATTTTTTTCATCATCACAAGTTAAATACTTCTAAACGAATGGATATGGCGTATGGAAAACGAAGAAGACCTTTGGGTGCTCGAAGAGTGTTTCTGGACCGACGGAGCCGAAAGTGTGCGAAGTATGACCGCTAAAAACGCTGTCTTCGTATTTCCTTATCCAGTGGGAATATTACAAGGAGCTGATCTTTGGCGCGATGGCATTATCGCACAGCGATGGCGGTCCGTCATTTTATCAGAGCGCTACTGTAAGCAACAAAAAGACTTGGTTGTTTTGGTTTATCATGTGTCTGCGGAGCGTGCTGATGAACCGATCTACAAAGCGCTGTGCACATCCACATTCATAAACGATGACGGGAAATGGCAGCGGATCACACATCAACAAACGCCTGTATCCTGATTTTAAATACTCGTTGGGGACTGAAGGCGTGATCGGTCGTTCTGCTCGCACATTGGCGCGCCAGCAGCTTTGTCCGCAGGTCCTTGACGCTGAAATCTATGTCACGGGAAGTGGAAACAGATCGAATTTTTTGTCGTGAACATAGCAGCTGAAGCCGTAAACCTTCGTTGGAAAGGGGTCTCGATCCCCTACTCTGTGTTCGACAAAGACCAACAACGTGTGACCCACGCCGCGATCACCGAGAAGAAACATCTCAGCGCGGTTCTGGAACACATCAAAGCTGAACAGGACTAGGCGGCTCCAAAAAAACGGCGCGCTGGCAAACAAGCGACCCGCTATCAGCCAACCGGAAAGCGCAACGACGGCTGGAACTCAAAGCTGGCGCGACGTGCCAAGAAGCAGGCTGAGACACCACCATCACACGCTGCGGAATGACCAACCCGCATGGCTGTTCAGCGCTGCGATATATGAGGTCTACGCACCGCCCAGCCATGCTCCCGCTAAACCAAATGGGACATTTCTACTTTGCACAAACGCGGACATTTCAACTTGGTTGCAACAGTAGAATGTTTGAGGTCGTAATTTAGTCCATGAATTACTGCCTCAAAATCAGCAGAGGATTGCCGACACATCCTAACCCTGTAAGGCTTCATCGGCTGTTCGTTTCCACATCACGGTCGCCGCACTGAGTTACCACCTGCAATGATGCGATTGATTATCGCTGCGACGGCCCGGTGTTCTTTCTGTTCAACTTCAGAGCCGCTTGCTCTTTCATGCGTGCGTGCGGCGTCACTGAGAACGCCCATGATTTCGTTTTCGGGCAAAACGTTTGCATCGTTTAATGCGAGCAACAAAGCCTCGCAAATTGTAAGTGCAGCCGTTCCAGAATTTGTGCTATGCTCTGACATTCTAAAGGACCTTTCAAGACGCTTGCGTAGTGGAGCTGGTAGAGAATTTACACATTGTCAAAGAACTGGTGCGGTTAGGCTAATCTGAATCAGCAATCAGCTATATTTAGGTGGTAAACGATAAACTTTCTCCAACGGAAGGGTGCCCGTTATCGAAAACAGACCATTAGCACGGAAGCTAGGTGCCTTTGTCGCCTTATCGGAAACTGAACTTAGCGTGCTTGAGCGTTTGCATAAGCGTCGTCGTACTTTCGTTGCAGGGCGCGATCTGGTGCATCAAGGGCAGTCGGACCAAGCGGCATATATACTTATGTCAGGCTGGGCGTGTTCCTATAAGGACCTAGCGGACGGACAGCGTCAGATTGTCGATATCCAGGTTCCGGGTGATTTCATAGGACTGCGCAGCGTCCTGTTGCACATGTCGGATCATAGCATCGAGCCAGTTACCGAAATTGAGGTGACGGAAGTTTTTATGCCTGACTTGCTGGAGGCTTTTTCGAGCACGCCTCGTCTGGCCTTGGCAATTTTTTGGGCAGCGTCTCGTGATGAGGCGATGGTAGTCGAGCATTTGGTTGGCATTGGTCGTCGTGACGCAGCCGAGCGCTTGGCCCATTTTTTGCTGGAACTCGGTGCCAGGCTTTCGTTGGTCGGTATGGGGAGTAAGGAAGGCTATGCCTGTCCCCTCACGCAATACCTTTTAGCGGATTCGCTAGGACTCAGTGCCGTCCATGTAAACAGGGTTCTGCGTAAATTGCGAGATATTGATATGCTGACGTTTCGCGATGGTTTCGTCAAATTTGACGACTACAATCGATTGGCCGCATTTGCGGACTTCGATTCGACCTATTTGGATCAGATAGGACCGCTTCTTCCATGATTTTGTTTTGTTCTGACCGTGCAACCAAAAACAGCCACCGCAATCAAAACGGCCACGAGTGGTATTGCGTTTCCTCAAATGAGCGGGCGCCATTTACAATTCGAGTGCAAGAATAATGCATGGATTTTTGCAACAAAGGCGTGAAAAGGGCTTAATGCATTCGTGCGTTTAAGGCCGTGCGCCCAGAATTGCCAGCGGTGCGGATTCACACTTTCTTACCGGCAAGGAGCGTCATCCAAACGGAAATGAACATTACGGCGATCACGGGCCCAGTTATGAACCCTTGCAAGCCGAACGTTGCAACGCCACCAAACGTTGAAATTACCACAACGAATTCCGTCAGCGCCGACCGCATTGAGGCCTGAATATCCATTGAGGATCTCAACTGCCAGTTTTTCTTTTTCCTTATACTTGACGCGAACCTAAAGCAGAATTCCTCCATGTCTGATATGTTTCTCGTAGGCCTTGTTTAGTGCCGGTACTGCAGGCGCCCCACAGTGGGGGGGCGATGTCCTAATTGTCTGACGTCAGCGCCTATGGGTCCAAATGGCGGTATTTGATAAGAGAGTGTTGTTGGCTCATCGTAACCACTGAGGAGTGAGACATGAGACTGACAACTGAAACACGCCCAAACAGTTGGCCTGGCCCCACCCGACGGGAATTCCCAACCGTTGGTCTGTGAAAATGCGTCGTTGCGGCCCATAGAGTTTCAGCGCGAGTATTGATCTGGATCAGTAAGATACATTTTGAGCTAGATAGAATTGTAAAAACGTTTCCTTCCATCGACCTCAGAAAGGTCACTACAAAATGAGCCCACGTACAATCCTTGTTTGCCTAACAACTCTGGACGAAGCTGAGACGCTAATGAAGCTGGCGGTTCCGCTTGCGCGCAAACATAACGCACATCTAGTGGGACTTCACACGATGGAGGCGCTGAACGTTTACCCTGGAATTGCGATGCACATCCCAGCTCCTGCCTTTGAAAACTTCAACAAAAGTCAGGCCAAACAAGCCGAGGCAATCAAGGAGGTCTTTGACAAATACATAAAGAATGAAGACTTCCCAAATGAATGGCGGCTTTTGCCGGCCGAATCGACCTCGGCGACCGATAGGATGGTTGAAAGTTCCCGAGTGGCGGATCTGGTAATCATGTCCCACGAAGACAAGGCAACCGAACGCTACGACCAGCGCAATGCGCGAATGAATGTTATTCGTGACAGCGGTCGCCCAGTGATCGTTGTGCCATTGGGGTATGAGGGACCGACGGTTGGGGAAAACATCCTGTTGGGGTGGAGCGATACACGCGAAGCGGCAAGGGCGGCCCACGATCTCTTAGCGCTGGCCGATGAGGGTGCAGCGGTGTACGTTTTGCATGTGGGTATTTCACAGCAGGAAGATCTAGCCGAGACCGATACAATTGAGCTCGCCAATATGCTTGCACGGCACGGCCTGAAGGTCTCCCTTGAGCAGTGCAATGGAGCGGCCAAGGATGTCGCGGAGATGTTAAACAAAAGTGCATCTGAAAAAGGGGCTGATCTGATTGTCGTCGGTGCCTTCGGGCACTCCAAAGCCTATGATGTTATTGTTGGAGGGGCCACGTATGCATTGTTGAGCGAGGCAAAGCTACCAGTCATGTTTAGTACCTAGTCCAGGCTGGCTGTATCCCACGTCGACATCGATGGACCCAACCTTATTACCACGGGCTGTTTTGGGGTACGATCGGCGACCGCCTCTCTTATGATGACTACGGCTATCATAAGTAACGGGATAATCACGATCAAAAGTACGATTGTCACAGTCGCGAGGGACGCCAAATTCGACCTGCCATTAAGTCGCTCCAACAGCATATTATAAAGCGGGTATAATACGATCGCAATAACGACAGCCCATAACACCGCGCCCAAGAACGGCGAAATGACCCATCCCAACGCGAGTGTTGCCAAGCCAACCAGCGCAATTATCGCCATGTTGTCTTTCATTTGTGTGATGTGCCCTTTTCGGATCGTGACCTGCGCCCCAAGTTCCCTCCAGCTTTGCGCGGAGTCCTTGGTGTTAAATCTTTGGCGTTAGGCCGCCATCTTGTCCATCGCCTTTCTCTGCAAAAATTCCATCGGTGTCAGGTTGCCCAATGCTGAATGTGGTCTGCGCCAGTTATAGTCCTCTTGCCATTTTTCAAGCGTTTTGCGGGCATCTCGCAATGTGCCAAATAGCGTTTCATTGAGGCATTCATCCACTGCCCGGCAGTGGTTTGCTTGCAAACCATGAGAGGGGCGCAACTTGCCGTTAAAGCTTTCGATGAAACCGTTCTGCTGGGGCTTGCCCGGTGCGATATAGTGCCAATCAATATCACTTTCCTGAACCCATTTGAGGATCGCCATGCTGGTGAACTCGGTGCCGTTGTCCGAAACTATTGTCTTCGGCATGCCTCGTTCAGCGATTACCTTGTCCAGCTCACGCGCAACCCGCTGACCGGACAACGATGTGTCCGCAACAAGAACTAAGTTCTCGCGACTGAAGTCATCGACAACTGCGAGAATGCGAAATCGGCGGCCATCCGTTAGCGCGTCAGATACAAAATCCAAGCTCCAGCGTTGGTTCGGGCCGTCAGGCAGCACCATTGGCTTTCGCGTGCCCAACGCACGTTTCCTGCCACCTCTGCGGCGTACCTGCAGCTCCTCTTCACGGTAGATACGCCTTACCTTCTTGTGGTTCACCTCGAAGCCCTCTCGCGCAATCATCACGTGAATGCGGCGACAACCAAACCGACGCCGTTCTCTGGACACCCGCTTGATCGCATCGCGTAGATCAATGTCATCGCCACGGCGCGACAGATACCGCACCGTTGATCGATCAATCTGCAGTACATCACACGCCCGCCGCTGGCTCACACCGTGCGTCTCACACAAGTGAACCACAGCATTCCGCTTTGCCACGGGCGTCACCATTTTTTTGAATTGATGTCTCGCAACATGGCGTTGTCCAACATCTGCTCTGCCAGCAACTTCTTCAACTTGCCGTTCTCATCCTCCAAAGCGCGCAATCGCTTCGCGTCAGAAGGTTCCATTCCGCCATACTTCGATTTGTATTTGTAGAACGTCGCAGAACTGATCCCGTGCCGCCGACATACGTCAGCGGTCTTCTCACCAGATTCCTGTTCCTTGATAATTGCTATGATCTGTTCGTCCGTAAATCGTGCCTTCATTTGTCCGTCCTTTTGTTGGGCGGACTCTAC
>RCMY010005393.1_pt1 | contig 10862 bp, 13 predicted proteins | sample 2041341 | NCBI WGS metagenome assembly RCMY01 (sample SAMN09708234, study PRJNA481090) | Marine sediment metagenome, whole genome shotgun sequencing project.
CCATACCGCGCCTCAATCTCGGCCATGAACTCTGCCGCTAAATTCGCGCGGTTCGCACGGGTCGGCGCATGGGTCATCACAGTGGATGGCCTTGCCAACAACTCCCGCAACGGCACAGTATTGCGCGGCGTCGTCGTCACGCAAGTTTGCGGCGCCACCCCCAAGCGCAGGGCAAACTGCACCATATCCCATGTCTCCTCCGCCAAACGCCACTTGGCAAACTCATCCACCCAAACCGCATCAAACTGCGGCCCGCGCAACCCCTCGGGGTCCTGCGCCGAAAACAACTGCGCCGTGGCCCCATTGGGCCATTCCAGCATCTTACGGGTGGCAATCCACTTGGGCCTGCGGTCCAGCGGCGTCACCGCCATAATCCCGCTCTCGCCAAACACCATGACCTCACGGGCCTGCTCATAAGTCTCGGCAATCAACCCCACACGGCGTTTTGACCCTGCGGCTTGCGGCACAGGCCCTTCAACCTGTGCGCGGACCCACTCCGCCCCCGCACGGGTCTTGCCAGCCCCGCGCCCGCCCAAAATCACCCAAGTGCGCCAATCGCCCGCAGGGGGCATCTGATGCGGCAAAGCCCAAAACGGAAACAAATAAGGCAGCGCTTGCAGTCCCTCCCCATCCAACCCCGCCAAAAACTCACTCTGGACTGATGGCTGCACGGATGCGATCAAGCTGGCGCCCGATGTCATCGCGGATGGCGTCATAATTGATACCGCTGGCGGCGTCTGTGCTTGCAAATTTTTCATGGAATACCTCTTCAGCCCTAATCAAGGATGCATGAGCCGACTGCAGCTCGCCTAATTTCAAATTTATAGTCTTGGGAGACACCGCATTTTCCGTACTAAATGCGGCAATCATGTCGTCTAACTTACAACTAATACTGGTAAATAAATTCGCGATGCGGGCGATTCTTGCGACCGCGGACATATCACTGCTGTTAGGATCGTCTGGAATAAGTGTCATATAATAATCAACCTGTATGGATATTCCGATCAGGTCGAAAGACAGGCACGCCGCGCGTAATTTCGCAGCTCACCCATCTCCTAGCGCCTCATGACCCTACCGCAAAAATCGGCAAAAGTCAAAAAAACGGGGCGGCCCAAAAGACCGCCCCATTAATCAAAATGCAATGTAAACCAGCTTTATCCGCCGCCTTTACCCACCGTCAGAGGTCGCTTGTTCCGCCTCAATCTTGCGCCATGCCTCTACGTTGCGATTGTGATCCGCGAGCGTCACCGCAAAGGCATGACCACCCGTGCCATCCGCCACAAAAAAGATATACTCCGTGGTATCAGGATCAAGTGCGGCCTCAATGCTGGCACGGCCCGGATTGGCAATCGGTGACGGTGGCAGCGCAGGAATTACATAAGTATTCCAAGGGGTTTCACGGCGAAGCTCACTCTGGCGCAAACCACGCCCCAGCACGCCTTCCCCCTTGGTAATCCCGTAAATCACCGCAGGGTCGGTCTGCAATTTGATGCCTTGGTTCAGCCGGTTCACAAACACGCTCGCCACTTGACGACGCTCGGCTGCAATGCCGGTTTCCTTCTCGATCAGGCTCGCGAGAATCAGCGCCTCTTGCGGACTCTCAATCGGCAACCCATCCACGCGGCTCGCCCAAGCCTCCGCCAGAATTCGCGACTGCGAAGACGTCATCCGCTCCAGAATCTCCGACACCTTTGTGCCCTGCTTAACCTCATAACTATCGGGTGCCAACGAGCCTTCCGCAGGCACATCCGTCGTATCCACATCCAGCAAATCAATGCGCGACAGCACATCCACAACCTGCCAGCTCGTCACACCCTCCGCCACAGCCACACGAAACTGCGTATCAGGCTCGGCAATAATCGCGGTATAAACCTCAGGGGTCTCATCCACCGCAGGATCAAATTTCGCGACCTCTTCAAAGCGGTTCGTCGCAGGGTCCAACTCACGCACCAACACATCACCCAAGGTCACACCAATGCGGTAAACCACCTCGGTGCCACAGGTATTCTGCCCGCCACGGGTGACAATATCCACGATCTGCTCCATCGATGCGCGCTCCGGCACCAAGAAACTCCCCGCCTTCAACTGATCCGTCTTCTCGGCATAATCCGCACCAATCCGCAGCATCGTTGGCGACTTAATCGCCCCTTGATCCGCCAGATTGGCACTGACCTTGCGCATGGTTGATCCACGCTCGACCTGCAAACAAATCGCCTGCTCCAGCGGCCCCTCGGCACCGTATTGCTTGACGGCATAACTCACACCACCCGCCAGCAAAAACAACGCAACAATAAAAAACGTCAACGCATTTGACGCGATATGACGCCACATCAGTCGACCTTCCCAAACAAAACGCTCGCATTCGTGCCGCCAAAACCAAACGAGTTTGACAAGGCCACATTGATCTTGCGCGGGCGTTTGGCATTGGGTGCCAAATCAACCTTGGTCTCTACGGCCACATTATCCAGATTGATCGTCGGCGGAGCCACCTGATCGCGAATAGCCAAAATCGAGAAAATCGCCTCGATCGCACCAGCCGCGCCCAACAAATGACCCGTGGCCGACTTGGTCGACGACATCGTCACATTCCCCGCCGCATCGCCCATCATGCGTTCCACAGCCGCCAATTCAATGGTATCCGCCATCGTCGATGTGCCATGCGCGTTGATGTAATCAATATCGGCAGGGGTCAGTCCGGCATCATCCAACGCCATCTGCATAGAGCGTTCACCACCCTCACCATCCGACGACGGGGCCGTGATATGGTAGGCATCACCAGACAAGCCGTAGCCCAAAACCTCGGCGTAAATCTTGGCCCCACGCGCCTTGGCATGCTCGTATTCTTCCAACACAACAATGCCGGCCCCCTCACCCATAACAAACCCGTCACGGTCCGCATCATAGGGACGCGACGCCGCCTTAGGATCATCCGACCGCTTGGTGGATAGCGCCTTGCAGGCATTAAAACCCGCAATGCCGATCTCGCAAATCGCCGCTTCCGCGCCACCGGCCACCATCACATCGGCATTGCCATATTTGATCAAACGGGTCGCATCACCAATCGCGTGGGCCCCCGTGGAACAGGCCGTCACAACCGCATGGTTCGGACCTTTAAAGCCGTATTTAATACCCACCTGACCCGAAATCAGGTTAATCAACGCACCGGGAATAAAGAACGGCGACACACGGCGCGGCCCCTTCTCCTTGATCATCACAGCCGTCTCGGCAATCGACTTCAAACCGCCAATGCCCGACCCAATCAACACACCGGTGCGGAACAAATCAGCGTCTTCCGTGGGCATCCACCCCGAATCCTCAACCGCCTGCTGGGCCGCCGCAATCCCGAACAAAATGAAATCATCCACCTTACGCTGGTCCTTGGGGGCCATATATTTATCAGCATTAAACGTGCCATCCGTGCCATCGCCACGCTTGACCTCACAGGCATAATCCGTAGCCAAACCACTGGCATCAAAACTGGTGATCGTGCCAGCACCCGACTGCCCGTCCAAAATCCGCTTCCAGCTTTCTTCAACACCATCAGCTAACGGTGTCACCAATCCTAGTCCTGTTACGACGACGCGACGCATATAATGCCCTCACCTTTTTGCGGGTTTCCCCGCTGTAATACCCCACGCAAGCGCGCAGGGGCAAGAGCAGCAGCCCCGCTGATTAAAACTTCATCAATCATTAAGCCCGCCAATGCTAAATTCCGCCTACAAAGTGGGACACATATATGCGCATTCTAACGACCCTTCTCTTCGCGGCCCTGCCATTTCAGGCCGCCGCCAACGTCGATTGCTCGGTCATTGACGCGCTAGAGCGGGTGCAATTTGCCCAAATGCGCCTTGCGCAAACCGCACCAATCGACCCCACGTCTGCCGATGCACAACTCATCATCCGCGAAGTGGGGCGGCTGGATGTGGGTAATATCGCATTTGCCACCAAGACAATCTTGTCGTCCCGCGATGTGGCACAGCTTATCGCAGCCTACGGCATGTCGGATGCACTTGCGCGCACCTTGATCACCCGCCAACCCGCCAAATCCCGAAACATCCTCGCTGCGGCCTCGTTCACAGAACATATCAACCAAACCAAACGCATATTACCGCTGTTCAAATGCAATACCCTGACAGATGTGCGTGGCACAGACGGGTTGGAAAAAGCCTCCTCCACACTGGGAGCTAGCAAACCCGGACGAAAGTTCGAGATTGTCGAAATCGGGTTCTGGCTGATCGGCATGATCGTAGCCGGCGGCGCAGCTGTGGCACTTAAAACCGCACTAACAAAACGTCAGGCCCGCAATAAACGACGCTCCAAACGCTACCCTGTGAATGTCGCGACGCAGATCAAAAACCACAACAGCCAGCGTAGCGGAACGATTCTCGACATCAGTTGCAATGGTATCAAAATCAAGATGGACATGCTCCCCGGCGATAAAACCGGCACGCAGCTCAAAATTTTACTGGGTGAAGTGTGGCATGCCGCGACCATTAGTTGGTCAAACGCCCATTATATCGGCGTCAGATTTAGCAACGCCCTACCCCACGCCCAAATCATGGACATGCGGAACACGGACAAAAAAACATAGGGTAAAAACAAAAACGGCGCCCGTTCAGGCGCCGCTTTCAATCGTCTGAAATAAAAGCTTACTGTGCTTCGGTGATGAATTTCACGGCATCACCAAAAGATTGGATCGTTTCAGCCGCATCATCTGGGATCTCGATCCCGAACTCTTCTTCAAAAGCCATAACCAGCTCTACTGTATCAAGGCTGTCTGCGCCCAGATCATCGATGAACGATGCGGATTCGACAACTTTGTCTTCTTCCACACCAAGGTGCTCTACTACGATCTTGCGTACGCGGTCTGCGACGTCGCTCATGTCAAATTCCTCACGTTAATTCCGGGTTCAACCCCAAGAGTTCTTTTCAGGCTCGCGCCCAGTTGGTGCCCCGAGGGGCGGATCGAATACCCAAATCAATGGGCGAAACCGGCCCGCACTGCAAGTAACTAACGTTACGTCACACGCGCTAAACGGTAATGATGCGTGGCCTATAGCAGCTATTTCGCCGTCAGCAAACGCTTTGTTCACGCACAAGCAGCGCGAGACCTACAACATGGCCATGCCACCGTTCACATGCAAGGTCGCCCCCGTCACATAAGCGGCCTCAACACTGGCCAGATAAACCACAGCCGCAGCAATCTCGCCCGCATCCCCCATACGGCCCGCAGGCACTTGGGTCAGGATACCCGACTTTTGATCATCCGTCAGCTTTTGTGTCATCGGCGTCGTAATAAACCCAGGGGCCACACAATTCACCGTAATACCGCGGCTCGCCACCTCATAAGCAATCGACTTCGACATCCCCACCATGCCCGCCTTGGAGGCTGCATAATTCGCCTGCCCCGGATTACCCGTAGCGCCCACAATAGATGATATATTGATAATACGCCCCCAACGGGCCTTCATCATACCGCGAATAGCGCCTTTGCATAAACGCATCGTCGACGTCAGGTTCACATCCAAAACGCTCGACCACTCGTCATCCGACATACGCATGAACAGATTATCACGGGTGATACCGGCATTATTGACCAGAATATCCAGCGACCCCATCGCCTCTATCGCCTGCTTTGGCAACGCCGTCACAGCCTCCGCATCGCTTAAATTACACGGCAGCACATGCACACGACTGCCCAATTCAGCGGCCAACGCCTGCAATGGCTCAATACGCGTACCAGACAGCGCCACAGTGGCCCCTTGCGCGTGCAACCCCTTGGCAATCGCCCCGCCAATACCACCAGACGCACCCGTAATCAGTGCATTTTTACCCGTCAGATCAAACATTCTTTTTCCCTTACCCAGTGATCGCAGCAACAGCGGCCGCGATATCATCAGGAGCGCTAACAGCGCCCGTTGTTATCGTTTTATCAATCCGGCGCACCATGCCGATCAAGGCCTTGCCCGCGCCGATTTCCCACACCTCGGTCACACCTTGCGCGGCCATATACAGCACAGATTCGCGCCAGCGCACCGAGCCAGTGACCTGATCAACCAGCAAAGCTCTGATCTCGGTGGGGTCCGTCACAGCGCGCGCAACCACGTTCGCCACCAACGGCACCGCAGGCGCTAGAATATCAACATCATCTAGCGCATCGGCCATCACTTTCGCAGCAGGCGCCATCAAACTACAATGGAACGGCGCACTCACAGGCAGCAACATCGCACGTTTCGCGCCCTTCTCCTTGGCAATCAGTAACGCGCGCTCAACGGCATCTTTATGACCGGAAACAACCACTTGGCTGGGGTCATTGTCATTGGCCGCTTGGCAGACCTCGCCTTGTGCTGCCTCTTGCGCCACGGCTTTTGCGGTCTCGAAATCCAGCCCCAACAACGCCGCCATCGCGCCAATACCAACAGGCACCGCCTCTTGCATCGCGGTGCCACGGGCCCGCAACAAACGGGCCGTATCAGCCACGGAAATCGCACCAGCGGCGGCCAATGCCGAGTATTCCCCCAACGAATGACCCGCCACAAAGGACGCGTGTGAAATATCCACACCCCCGGCCTCCAGCGCACGCATTGCAGCCAAAGACGTCGCCATCAACGCAGGCTGCGCGTTGCGGGTCAGCGTCAGATCCGCAATGTCGCCCTCCCAAATCAATGTCGAAAGCTTCTCCCCCAACGCATCGTCGACTTCCTCAAAAATCGCTTTTGCAGCGGGGTATGCATCGGCTAACGCCTTGCCCATCCCGATCGTCTGCGCACCCTGCCCCGGAAATACAAATGCCCGCATGGGACCTCTCCTTTTTCTTAACCTTTGGTAAATTGATTACCCCGCCCGCCTGCATGTGGCAAGCATGTGCCGAAATGCACAGGCTATGCGCGCAAGAGGCCCTGTTGATATTAACCAAATCATCATAACCTTATCCGCGGATAAGGTAGGAAGTAACACCATGACGACAAACACATATTCGAGCACAACCAAGGCCTTTCACTGGCTGACGGCACTCTTGGTCATTGCAATCATCCCGCTTGGCGCAATTGCAAACCGCTTGCCCTTTGGCACCGACGCCGAAATCGCCACAAAAACACTGCTGTTTTCAATGCATAAAACGCTGGGCGTGGCTATTTTTGTGGTCGCACTGTTGCGCATTTCTTACGCGCTGACCCAAACCAAACCTGCACCACTACACCCTGACCGCAAGGCGGAAACCTTGGCCGCAGAGGTGGTGCATTGGCTGCTTTATATCTCCCTTGTGCTCGTGCCGCTCACCGGCTGGATACAGCACTCCGCTGCAGACGTCGCCGCACCAATCTGGATTCCCTTTGCAAATGCACTGCCATTTGTACCCACCTACCCGACCGTTTCTGACCTGTTCGGTGGTCTGCATTGGCTCTGGGGAAAAGTCATGGTCGCCGCTATTTTACTGCACTTTGCAGGCGCAATGAAGCACCAGTTTATTGACCGCGACGAGACCCTCAAGCGCATGGGATTTGGCAAGACCACAGCCCCGGCGGCCCCCGCCCACCGCAGTCATATCCCTGCCTTTGTGGCCGCTGGTATCTTTGTGGCGGTCGCAGGTATCGGTGCAGCGGCTGGCATCTTGTCCGATGAAACCGGTCCTACAGGCGGCACAACACTTGATGCGCAGGCCTCGCAATGGACCGTGCAAGACGGCACAATTGGCATTGCGGTGACCCAATTGGGCAACCGTGTTGAGGGCCAGTTTGCCGATTGGGTCTCGGTGATCAGCTATGACGCGGCGGGCACAGGCACGGTGGGCCACGTCGAGACCACGATCAACATCGGATCATTGACCTTGGGCGCGGTCAGCGAACAGGCGATGGGCGCGGATTTCTTTGATCACGCGACCTTCCCCACGGCGCGATTTACCGCCGACATTCTCAAAGAGGGCGACACTCTGCGCGCCGCTGGCACCTTGAGCATCAAAGGTGTGAACCTGCCCGTGTCCCTGCCCTTTGATCTGGTGGTGACGGATGATCTGGCGACGATGTCAGGGCTGTTGCAACTGGACCGCCGTGATTTTGCAGTGGGTGACAGCATGGCAGACGAAAGCAATTTGGGATTTACGGTCGATGTGCAGATCAATCTGACCGCCAGCAGGTAATAAAAAAGGCCGCGCGAGACATCGCGCGGCCCTCATACCGTTCAGTGGCGCGTGGCTTATTCCGCCTTCATCGCCTCGACCGAAATCATGACCTGCACTTCATCGCTGATAAATGGTGCAAACTTGCCAACTTCAAATTCGGAACGTGTCAGCATGGTCGTCGCGTCAAAGCCCGCCCAGGGCTTGTTCGCCATCGGGTGCTCGCCCACTTGGTTCATTTTTGCGTCCAGCACGACAGATTTGGTGATGCCATTCAGCGTCAGATCGCCTGTGATCAGGGCCGTTGCGTCGCCGGTGACTTCGATGCCGGTTGACGTAAATGTGACCATCTCGTCGGCGTCCGCGCCAAAGAAATCATCGCCCATGAAGTGTGCAAACCGCTTTTCCCAGCCTGTCAGCATGGTTGTGACGGGGAAGGATACGGTGACAGAAGACGCCGCAGGATCTTCTTGGTCAAACTGGATTTCGCCGTCAAAACCGGAGAACATGCTATGGGTCGTAGAGAAACCTAAGTGGCTGTAAGAAAACACAACTTGGCTATGGCTGGCGTCAAGCACATAGGCTTCGGGTGCGGCCATCGCGGTGGTGGAAAGCGTAGCTGCGACAAGGCTTGCGGCGGTAAGTGATTTAATCATAAGGATGCTCCTGTTGGTGACCCGACTAAAATGGGCCAACATCACCAAGAGGGCAACTGCGCAAATTCGAACACAGCATGTTCGCGCCGATGCTTAGCGGGTCATTTTAGGGGCGACAGCGGGCAAGCTGCGCGGCGCGTCCAGCATCATATCGCGTGTCATGCGCCCATAAAGTGCGCCAATTTGGGCCTCTGTGCCGCGTGCCACCATCAGGTGTTGCGACGGGTCTTTGCTGGTCAGGAACAGTTCCACGTTTTGCGGGTCGTTCCCGCGTCGGCTAATGGAGACCGCGTTGAAGCTGTCAAAGCCGTACTGTCCTACGAGTGTTGATTTGGATATCCGGTTTTTCAGAACCTCGCGCACTTCACAAAGGTTGCAGTCGATTTGCAACTCGGAGGTCACGCCCCGGTTGGCGTAGCTGATCAGGACCCATGCCAAGATTGCGAAAAATACACCAAGCCCCAATCGCATGGTCATCGAATCTGATTGGATGACCGCACTTGGCACGATCAAAAGCCCGACGACTGCGGCCACGAATCCTGCGCCGAGGGACAAGGACAAGCCTTGGTTCACATAAAATGAAAGTGGCGCCTGTGTCGTGCTGCGCACCGAAAAACCCCAATAGCTTTCTTCGACGAGCGGCCCTGTGTGCTGCGTAAAGGCATGCGGCTGCGTGGCCCTGTAGCGTTGGATTGCTGATGTATCTGTCATATCACTCTTCCCAGTTTGATTGTTAACATTTTGGTAACCAAACAAGGCGAAAAAGCGGCGGGGCTGCGGCGGGGTTAAGATTTTGTTAATTACTGGTTAACCATTCATATTTTGCCCCTGTTTTTATGATGCAGAGCGCTTGCAAATGCCCTTGCTGCCTGTATAAAGCCCAAACTTGTCGTGAAATATATGAACCGCGTAGTCTCTCGTGGGTGGGTGCGACAAACCTATAGCCTGCCCTATGAAATGCGCTGATAAATGAATGGAGCACACATGCCGCTATATGAGCATGTTATGATCGCCCGTCAGGACTTGTCTAATACACAAGCCGAAGGCCTGATCGAACATTTCGGCACTGTCCTTGCGGATAACGCAGGCAAGCTGGTCGACCACGAATACTGGGGCGTCAAAACGATGGCCTATAAGATCAACAAGAACCGTAAAGGCCACTACGCCTATCTGCGTACAGATGCACCTGCCTCTGCTATTCAGGAAATGGAGCGTCTGATGGGTCTGCATGACGATGTTATGCGCGTTCTGACGATCAAAGTTGATGCCCATGAAGATGGCCCATCCGCACAAATGCAAAAGCGCGAAGAGCGCCCCGATCGTGGCGAACGCCGCGAACGTCGCTAAGCTCAGGAAAGGATACTAAATCATGGCTACGAAACCATTTTTCCGCCGTCGTAAGTCCGATCCATTTGAGGGCGATGGCGCCCCGAAGATCGACTATAAAGACACACGTCTGTTGCAGCGTTATGTCTCCGAGCGTGGCAAGATTGTGCCCGCCCGTATCACTGCTGTTGGTGCTAAAAACCAGCGCGCCCTCGCCCGTGCGATCAAGCGTGCCCGTTTTCTTGCCCTGCTGCCATACGCTGTAAAGTAAGGATCAGATCATGGATATCATTCTACTTGAGCGCGTCGCGAAACTTGGCCAGATGGGCGAAGTTGTCAAAGTGAAAGAGGGTTACGCACGTAACTATCTGTTGCCACAAGGCAAAGCGCTGCGCGTCAATGCAGCAAACATTGCACGCTTTGAAGCTGAAAAAGCGCAGATGGAAGCCCGTAACTTAGAGACCAAAAAAGAAGCAGAAGCCTTGGCTGAAAAGCTCGACGGCGAAACATTCATCGTTATCCGCTCTGCATCCGATTCGGGCGCACTTTACGGGTCTGTCACAACACGCGATGCGGCGGATGCAGCAACTGCTGCTGGCTTCACTGTTGATAAGGGTCAGGTTGTTCTGAACGCGACAATCAAGGAACTTGGATGCCGGCTTCCGAGGTCAACCTGGTAAAGCCAGGTGGTTTCTATGGCTACGTTCAAAACAAGAGGGGCGGAGCATGGGCACCTGACGGAGGTCGGATCGACGTGAAGAATGTGG
>RCMY010005394.1_pt1 | contig 10857 bp, 6 predicted proteins | sample 2041341 | NCBI WGS metagenome assembly RCMY01 (sample SAMN09708234, study PRJNA481090) | Marine sediment metagenome, whole genome shotgun sequencing project.
GATACCGATGTAAGGTGCAATAGATATAATAATTGCAGATACAAAGAGAAGTACTAATACTATTTTCAACATGAACTTAAGGTAACGATCATAAGGAACGTTAACGAGTTCGAGAGTACCCATGGTGGTCGCTCCAGGATAGATACCTGACATAAAGTTAACCCCTACAGTAAATGCTGAGATTAAGATAATTTGTCCACCTGATGAACCTACTGCGTTGTTCACGAAGAGTGCGGCAGCAACAGCTCCTAAGATTGGCATTGAGATACCTGCAACACCACTTGTTGATTGTAAGAAAATACCAATCAGAACATAGGCGCCAATTGCAAAGACACCAAAGACCCAAAGAGGTACATTAGCTAAAGCATTCGAGATCCAATAGATGAATGTAATCGACATACCTTTAGTTGAACTACCCATGATAATAGCGATACCACGAGCAATAGCAAGAACCACTATAACCCCAAAGAGGTCTTTCATACCATCAATAAAAGTATTGATGAATTCCATTTCTTTGAGACCGTTGATGAATTTTAATAAGAATGAACCCATGAAGAATAGGAAAGCAAACTCATTAAATCCCCAGTCTCCAAATGGAGTGATGTGTGATGCGCCAATAAGGTTTCCAAGAACAGGAATTGAAGCTAGGAATGTGAATGGTGAGTTAACAGCATTCGCAACATTTTCTCCTAATAAATCTGCCCATGGAATGTACCCTATAATCATTAAGATAATAACGAGTACAAGTACAAATGCTGACCATTTTCTACGAGTTGTGAACTCAGGTAAGCTTTCATTTGCATCTGTTAATGTATGAATATCTTCGAGATCAGCAATGATACTCTTCTTAGGATTTTTCTTAACAGATTGAGCGTATTGAATTAACATTGCTGTTCCGATGACATAAAGTACAACAAATATTACAAGTCGTAAGATAATCCCTGAACCAATTGATAATTCTGGATTACCGATAGCTGCAACGGCTGCTCCGGTTGAGAATGGGTTAACAATACTTGCCATGTTACCAATGGTAGCACCGACAAACAATACCCCAATACCAGTCATGACATCATAACCAGCCATGACAAACATTGGTATGATTACAACTGCGAAAGCTGTAATTTCTTCCCAGAAACCAAAGGATGTACCAAGAATTGCAAATACAAATGTCATAACTGCAATAAGGACATTACCTGTGAATTTCTTTAAGAGACTACCGATAGCTGCTTCAAGAGCACCTACTTTATTAAGGACGGCTAAGAAGCCACCTGCACAGAGAATCCCAATTGCAACATCACTTGCAGATTGGAAGCCTTTAATTGGAGCAAGGATAAGATCCCATAGTCCGTAAGGTTGAAGTCCCGCACCTTGTACAAGTACTCCATCAGCATTATAAATAGCATTGAATACAATTTCACCAGATGATTTATCAAAAACTGATTGTGGAACAAAATAGCTTAAAGAAGCAGTAATGATTAAAGCGATAAATACGATCGTATATGAGCTCGGCATTTTAAATTTCTTTTTCATATTTTTCCCCTGTCCGTGTATGTTATTTAATTACGATATTCCTAAATGCTTGGGCATAAACTTCCATAGCAACTTTCATATCGGCGATTGATATGCGTTCGTTAGCTTGGTGTTCTGTTTTTACACCAGTAGGAAGTAAAGCACCAAAGGCAACGACGTTATCCATAGCACGAGCATAGGTAGCCCCACCGCTTGTGATTGGTTCTGATACTGTATCATGGGTAATATCTTGATAAGCTCTCATGAGCGATTGAATAAAGTCAGAATCTTTATCGATATAAATTGATTTTAAGTAGTCGAAGAGTTCGACAACAATTTCATATTGATGTGCTGCTTTATTTAGTTTTTCTTTAACTGTTTCAACAGGATATGTAACAGGGAAACGAATATCAATCCCAACTGTTTGAATGTTTTCTTTAAAGTTGGCTGTACCAACATTGAGCATTAATTTTCCAGAAACCTCATCTTCAACGTCACCATAAATGAGTGTTCCATTTGGATTGGATAATTTCTCAACGATAAATTTAATAAGATCGTTTGTTTTTCCAGCTTTATGAAGTGCTTCTGCAAGGTGAACTAAAGCATTTTGACCTTTGTCGGCATCTTTAGCATGAATTGCTACACCTTCAGATATTATTCGATCACCTTCAATGTGATAAGGATAATCAAGTGATTGTAGGGCTTCAATAACCGCTTCATCATAGCTAGTAGAAGCTGTCGAAGGAACGGCATTAAGAGCGCCATCACAGACTAAGTCGACATCTGAAACTTGATGCGAAGTAAGTGTAAACTCAATGAGTCCTTTTTCTGCATAAATTAATGGGAAACTGGAATCAGGAGTAAATCCTTTTGACGGAATCTCTTCTTTAGCAACGTAAGCTTTCATACAACGCCACAATGACTCTTCGTCAGTACCAAAGATGAAACGGACACGTTGATTTAGTTCATACCCTTCATCAAGCAACAACTTTAAGGCAAACATCGCTGCCAAAGTTGGTCCCTTGTCATCGGATGTACCACGTCCAATTAGGAAGCCGTCACGTTCAGTTAATTCAAAAGGATTAGAGTTCCAAGCACTTAAATCACCTTGAGGAACAACGTCCATGTGACCAAGAATCCCAAACATTTCCTCTCCATCTCCAATTTCAGCATATCCATAATATCCTTCTGGATCTGTGAATGTTCTAAATCCAAGCTCTTCCGAAATAGCGATTACTTCTTCGAGTGCCTTTTGAATGTTTTCACCAAAAGGCTTTACACCATTTTCATCAAGAACACTTGGAATTTCAACCAAGCGTTTCAGAGCCTGTTGATATTGAGGAAAAATCGTATCAACAGATTGCTTTAAATCCATAATAATTACCTCCTCACTTAGTTAGGCTAAGTATATGTTCTATTTTACCAAATATTAAGCTACTAATACACTTAAGCGATTGATATTTTTGTGTATAAGTTAACAAAAACTAAGTACTCTTAACAATTGCTTGTTAGAAAGGTACTTAGTCTGATTTAATTATTGAATATTATTTTTTTCTGCATCGTCTCGTTCTGAATAAAGGATTGTTTCATTCTTTTCATAGTTAAGACTAAACATTGTAGCATAGAGGCAATCTAAGATATAATTCATTGCCGTTCGAGAAGCAAAATGTCCGAGTTTATGAACTCTTTGTTCTCCAGTATCAAGTACAATTTGATAATCTACTTGATTTAGATATGGAGATAATGGGTTTAAGCAGATCATAACTGTCGGAGTATTCAAACGTTTCTCTGTCTCTACCCAGTTTTTTACATAATGACTATTACCAAAACTTGTAATGATGAGAGCTACTTCTTTATCAGAGCGTTTAACTTGTGGTAACGAGTGGTATCCAGTTATCGGTTCAATGATAACCACATAACCTAATCTCTTGATTCGATAATAGAAATCTAAAGCTACAACCATTGAGGGTCCTGTAGCAAGAATTGTTATGACATCAGCATCTTCTAAAACTTTCGCTACCTCTTCTAACGAGTCAATGTCAAGAACTGTATGAGCATCTGTTAGAGTCTGTAAGTATAAATTTAAGAAGGTAGTGGATATCTCTTTTGGTGGTGTATTTGGACCAATAGGCATATCTACTTCAACCCGTTTATCGCTTACCAAAAAAGTGTTAATTTCTGAAGCAAGACGTATTTTAAAATCAGAGAATCCTTTGAAGTCAAGTTTCTGACAGAAACGAACAATTGACGAGTTTGAAACATAGTTTAAGTTTGCGAACTCATCGATATTCATATCAATCACTTCACGTGGTCGATCAAGGACAAACTGAGCAATCATTTTTTCTGAATCGGAAAGACTGTCGATTGTTCGAAGTCTATTAAATAGAAGCATAGTATCACCTCATTAATTATATCATAGGCACATGTTTAAGATGGAACAAAATTCACAAATAATAGCGTATTATTTGAAATAACGGAACTCATTTTCAAACTAAAGGATATAAGGGTAAAAAACATTGGGAATTGCTACAATAAAAAAAGGAGGGATTATGAAAACATTATATTTGATGAGACATGGTCAAACGCTGTTTAATCAGAAAGAATTAATCCAAGGTGCTTGTGATTCACCACTAACGGATCGAGGAATTAAACAAGCAGAAAGAGCAGCTGATATCATTGATACTCTCGATATCAAGTTTGCGTATTGTTCTACAGCGGAGAGGGCTTCCGATACACTCGAGATTGTTACCAGAAATAAAATGCCTTATGAAAGATATAAGGAACTTAAGGAAAGAAATTTCGCTATCTTTGAAGGTGAAAGTGAAAAGCTCCACCCCCAATGGGAAAATGGTTTAGACGATATTTATCCTCTCTTTGGAGGAGAGTCATCTTTGGATGTGAGTACCAGAGTCATGGCTAAATGTAAGGAGATCATGATGCAGAAAGAACACGATAAGGTTCTGATTGTATCTCATGCTGGAGCTATATCATGTTTCTTACGTGAAGTTATAGGAATAGAGGCAGTAAGTGAACTGCGTAAAACCAATAGTTTTGATAACTGCAGTATTGTTAAATTGAAGTTTGACAGCAGTGAAAACAGTTTCGATTTTGAAACAATAATAAAACCAGATTTCACTGGAATTTAACGAGTGTTGGAAATCATTTCCGTAATTTTCTGTTATAAATAAAGATAACGGAAACATGTTTTTTGTTTCACTCAAATTATTGTGAGGCATTATTAAAAGATATAAGATTAGAGGTAGAAAGGGAGTATATAAAATGAGTTCAATTAAAATAGTAACAATTGGTGGAGGTAGTAGTTATACACCAGAACTGATTGAGGGATTTATTAAGCGACAACATGAATTAGATATTCGTGAATTATGGTTAGTTGATATTGAGGATGGAAAAGAAAAACTAGAAATCGTTGGAGAAATGGCAAAACGTATGGTTAAGGCAGCTGGTCTTGACTGGGATATCCATTTAACTCTTGATCGCCGTGAAGCACTTAAAGATGCAGACTACGTTACAACACAATTCCGTGTTGGATTACTTGATGCACGTATTCGTGACGAACGTATTCCATTAAGCTATGGTATGACTGGTCAAGAAACAAACGGTGCTGGTGGTATCTTTAAGGCATTCCGTACAATTCCTGTAATTTTAGGAATCATCGAAGATATGAAAGAATTATGTCCAGATGCATGGTTGGTAAACTTTACAAACCCAGCAGGTATGGTAACTGAAGCAGCTATTAAAGTTGGTGGATGGGCTAAGACAGTTGGACTATGTAACGTTCCAATTGGTTCATTTAAGTCAAACCACATTGCAATGGGATATGAAGAAGATAGTACAAAACTATTCCACAAATATGCTGGTTTAAACCACTTCCACTGGCATAGAGTTTGGGAACCAAATGGTAAAGAAGTAACAGCAGAACTTATCGAGCGTATCTATAACCCAGAACGCCAATTGGATAAAGATGTAAGTGATATGAAGAATATTCACCAATCACCATTCCAATACGAACAAGTACGTCACTTAGGAATGTTACCATGTGGCTACCACCGTTATTACTACATTACAGAGCAAATGCTTAACGAACAATTGGAAGCATATAAGAAACATGAAACACGTGCAGAAACTGTAAAACGTACAGAAGCAGAACTCTTTGAATTGTATAAAGACCCAGCTCTTGATTACAAACCAGAGCAACTTACAAAACGTGGTGGTACACACTACTCTGATGCAGCGTGTGAATTAATTGCATCAATCCATAATGATAAACGTACAGAAATGGTTGTATCAACACAAAATAATGGTGCAATTTCAGACTTACCTTATGATTCAATTGTTGAAATAACAAGTGTAATTACAGGACACGGTCCAGAACCACACAACTGGGGTAGCTTTAAACCAGCAGCACGTGGTATGTTGCAACTTATGAAGGGTATGGAAGAAACAGTTATCGAAGCAGCAGTTACAGGTAACTATGACGCAGCACTTCATGCTTTCACAATTAACCCATTAATTACAAGTGGTGACACAGCTAAAGAAATGCTTAATGTTATGCTTGTAGCAAACAAAGATTACTTACCACAATTTAAAGATAAGATTGCTGAGCTTGAAAAAGCAGGCGTTACTTTCCAAAAAGATTGGTAAGATAAAAGATACACAAATAACTACAGTCCTCTTATAGAAATTATAGGAGGGCTGTTTTACTCTATAAAGTAGCTACTTGAAAACAACTGTAGATGCGATATTATGTATCTAGCTGACAATGAGGGAAGGTATATTATGACGAAAATATTATATTTAATGCGACATGGACAAACATTATTTAATGCTCGAGGAAAAATACAAGGTGCCTGTGATTCACCTTTAACAGAACTTGGAATACAACAAGCGCAACATGCAGCACGATTCTTTGATACTATAACAATTGATCAAGCGTACTCATCAACATCTGAACGTGCTTCCGATACTCTGGAACTGGTGACACGTAATGCTATGGAGTATAAGCGTTTGAAAGGTATCAAAGAATTTGACCATGGAACCTTTGAGGGAGAAAGCGAAGATCTAAATCCCCGAACACGTGAAGGATATGAGACTTTTTATTTACCATATGGTGGAGAGTCATCAGCCATGGTTAGAGAACGTATGATGCAGACCTTAACAGATATAATGGAAGAGAGTTCAAATACCGTTTTGGTAGTATCCCATGGAGGCGCAATTATGAACTTCCTCATTCAACTTGAAGGCACACAAGATGTAACTGAAGGTGGAAAAATTGGAAACTGTGCAATTCTTAAGCTTGAATATAAAGATAAAGAATTCACTTTTAAAGAACTCATTAATCTTGAAGATATAGAATAATAAAATAGAGGCCGTAAATTGTCCATTACTCTTGTTATCATTCAGTTGGGTGATAGAGATGGAATATATTCATAATAGATATAATGCGAGAGTAAAAGTAGATGATAATGGTAAGAAGCATATTTACAAATATGGATTAGTTTTCGGGAACTTTAATGAACTCCTTAAGTTTGAACAAGAATACAAGAGAAGAAAGAATAAAGCCTCTTCTAATATAGATTCCTTTTCAAGAAATAGTGCATCGGGAGATATTGATCTTTGGCTTCAAGCTAAAGGGGAATATTAAGCTGATTAATAAAAATTTATCATAATTAAGCGTTTATTATATCTAAACTACATACAGTGGTTTAGATATTTTTTCGTTTGAAAATAAAACCTAATTATGAAAATAACGATAATTATTATCACAAAACCCACAATATTAAGAGAAAGTTAAGCAAGGGACTTTATTTTAATAGTAAATAGTGTATAATTGTGCAGATGTCAAATTTTGGAGGGAAATATATAAATGGTTAAGCTATTTAATAGACTGTTAAGTCTGTTGATAATTTTTGTGTTAATAATTACTAACTTTAATCTAAAAGCAGATGCTTATGAAAGCAAAGAAAACAACAAAGTAGAAGCAAAAGAAGTAACGTCGGAAACAACACAAAATGTTATGGGTGATACATTAAGGGATGACAATCAAAAGGGCGAAGATTCAGGGAAAAAAGCAGTTAATGAGAATTCTTCAAGCGAAAAAGTAAAAGAAGAAATAGATGTTCCTAGTGTAGATCAAAATAGTGAAACAAAAGTAGAACAGAATTTAGACGAACTTTTAACAATAGTAAAAATAGTTGATGGAATTGAAATATCAGTTAGTGCATCAAGAAGAATTCTAAACGGTGCAACATCAATCAGTGCAATTAGAATAATTGATAACGCGAAATACTTAGAGACTTTGAAGAATGACTTGAGTGTTGTGCTTGAAGACTACTATTTCTTTGATATCAATTTGTTGGATGATAAAAATGAAATTGTTCAACCTTCTGGAGTATTGGAAGTATCAATAAAAAATTTAAACCTCTCTTTGGATGAAGATGCATTGGGGGTTTTTCATGTCGCCGATACAAAGGAAACAAGTAAAAAGAAATCTAACAATGAAAAAACTGCAGAAAAACCACAAGAAACTGAAGAAATTGATCTCAAGGTATTAAAGGATACAGTATCCTTTAATACTGATCACTTTTCAATTTATGCAATTGGTAAGCAAGTTACACATACATTTAACTTCATTGTTGATGGTGAAATTTATGATACGCAAATACTAAAAAATGGTGAGTTATTGAAAGAACCTAAGACCCCTTTTAGCCATAATGGAAAAAGCTTTGCAGGTTGGTTCTTTGAAGATAACAATGAGCTAGTTAAATTTTCAGAAGCAGTAACTGTAGTTGAAAATAAAACTTCAAAAATAATTGGAAATTTTAACGAAGCATTTACTGTTCAGTTCATTCATAACAATAAAGTTGTTACATCAAAAGATATTGAGCATGGTGGTAGTCTTGATGATGATAAGGTAGACTTACATCCGGTGCTTGAGGAAGGCGAATATTTACTTTATTGGTCACTTACAGAGAACGGTGAACCTTATGATTTTACTGAAAAAGTAAATTCTAGTATTAAACTTTATGCTGTTATCAATCAAAGGTGGAAAGTTGTTTTTGATAGTCAGGGTGGGAGTTTTATCCAACCAAAATACTATGTTGATAATAGTAGATTTGGATCTGGTCAAAACCCTACTAGACAAGGATATGATTTTATAGAGTGGAATACCAATGCTGATGGAACTGGTTATTCAGTGATTGATTCAAGCCAAATAACATCAGATCTAAAGTTATATGCGATTTGGAGTCCAAAGGTTGTTGCATATACGATAGTTCATTGGTTGGAAAATGCAAATGACACAGGTTACTCATATGACAGTTCACACATTAAGTATGGAATGTCAGGATTACAAGTTGAACTATTAGACTCAGATGTGAACTCATATAAACATTTTCAATATGAACCAGATAAAACAAATTTAAATTTTAGTATTAATGGAGATGGGACAACGGTAGTAAATATATACTATTCAAGAAACTGGTATTCAGTAAGTTTCAAAGTTCCTCAACCAAATCCTTACTATCAAGAATACTATATTTATATAGGGAACAGATATTATATTAATCAATATTCATTCTCTGCTAAGTATGAGTCAGATATATCCAATCTATGGCCATCTAAATCAAACTTTTATTACTATACAAATCAAATAGATCAATATTTTGGCGGTTGGGAATATTCTAGATCAGACAGAATATTCAATTCAAAACGTTTGGTATTCACAGAGGATCTATTTGATACTAATTATGTTAGGATGTACACTGCAACTCGAGTAACTAATCCGAGGATGTATAGACTTCACTATATGTTTGAAAAACTTGAACATGAAGATAATTTCGTTAACTATAACGGAAAACTGTATGTAGAAAATGATGATTTTAGAGAAGATGTTTCTTCTGATGTAGAAGGTTGGAAAGCTAAGGCAATCTCAGGAGTTACTCCAGACTATGTCAAAGGAGATTTGAAATATAGTGGAGATTATTTCTTCTATTATTCTAGGAATATATATGATTTAGATATATATAACGGTAGTGAATTCACTAACTTCAAAGTCAAATATGGAGAAAAGCTTGATAAGTATAGCTATATTCCGCAAAGACCAAGCGATATAGATGAATCGTTTGAATTTACCGGATGGTATACAACACCGGAATATTTTGATGGGACAGAGATTGATATTTCAGGAAAAACAATGCCAACTCATAATGTTTCATTATATGCTAAATGGGAAGCGCCAAAACATACACTAAAATACTATCAATTTTTTGAAGAATTGAAATCTAATGTAATAACAGATATTGATCACCTTGGAAGAATTTCTCCTGATCAATTAACGGGTAAGGTAGTTCCATATGGATTAAAAGAATCTGATTTTAAGGGTTGGTATTGGTATTCAGACAATCAATTTGTTCCCTTTGATTTTGAAACGAAAATAAGCATGGATGACATAGTGTTATTCCCTGTTTGGAATGGTGGAAACAACTCTATAAAATACGATTTAAATGGTGGTGTTGGTGAGACACCCCAAGACAATCACGAATATTTAGTAGGAACAGGAGCTATTATTGCCGATGTGGGAGATGCTCAAGCACCCCATGAAAACTTATTGTTTATAGGATGGAAAGACACTAAAAATGGTACGGTGTATTATCCAGGGAATTTAATAATAATGACCGAGGATATCACACTCGTAGCTCAATGGGGCGATAAAGCAAGTCTTACATCAATTGTATATGACGCAAATGAAGGAAAAGATAATGAAGGTTTAACAACTATTACAATCGATAACCTTCTAAATAACTCAGCTAATGTTGTAAACGAAAATTCATTCACTCGTGTGGGTTATACGTTTGAATCATGGAATACGGAAGCGGATGGAACTGGAACAGATTACTATCCATTCGAACAAGTGATTCTTGACGATACAAATGGACAGAATAAATTATATGCAAAATGGAAAATTAACAAGTACGAGATAACGTATATTGCAGGCGATAATGGTGACATTACTGGTGATGCAACACAAGTTGTTTCATACGGATCTGATTCTAAAGAAGTTATTGCGATAGCAGATCACGGATACAAATTTGTATCTTGGAGCGATGGCAATACGGAAGCAGCAAGAACGGATTTAAACATTATTGAGAATGCGACCTATACTGCAAGCTTTGAAAAAGATACAAGTAAATGGCATACAGTACGATTTGAAAGTAGTGAGCATGGAACACTTGAAGGAACACTTGAATTTGAAGATATCCTTGAAGGCAATCCATGGAATGATTCAATCACAGTACCAACACCGGTAGCCGATGCAGGTTATGAGTTTAC
>RCMY010013652.1_pt1 | contig 10857 bp, 11 predicted proteins | sample 2041341 | NCBI WGS metagenome assembly RCMY01 (sample SAMN09708234, study PRJNA481090) | Marine sediment metagenome, whole genome shotgun sequencing project.
CGAATCCGATCAACGATGCAACCAGTCCCAGGGGGAGCAACTTGACGGTGATGAGAAAGGCGGACTCCATGTGGGCCACAACGTAGCCGGACCAGGGGTGTGTCGAAGAACTAATCACTGCGCTATTTTTCCGACACACCAGTCGTCGCTTTAGGGACCCGGCGGTGGCCCGCTACTATCGCTCGGCGATGACACCCCGACTACCACGTCGATCTTTCCTCGAACGTGCTTCCACAGTTCATTGGACCCGCTATCTCGTTGGCCTGGTTCTGTTGGTGGCTCTGACTGGCTCGCTCTGGGTGTACAACCTCGCCAGCCAGTTCGAAGCCGATCAAGTTGAGTACGACCCGACCCAATCAGTGCTGGTTCGCGAACAGTTGACCGATGAAGAGGTTGAAGCCGCAGGCATCGACATCGCCGCACTCGAACAGGTGATGCTTGCCGAAGAGTTGGCCAGGCTCGATGAGCAACTCCAGGACGACATACTGGAAGCGGCAGCTGCTCAGGCTCGGCTCGTGGAGTCGTCGAAATACAAGAACCCTTTTGCCAACAATCCTCCGTTGCCAGACGAGATGTTCAATTCCTACCTGATCATCGGGGCGGACGCCTCCGGCTATCTCGCCGACGTGATCATCCTGATGCTCCAGCCCACCGATGGCGCCGCCCCGATCATGATGTCGTTGCCGCGCGATCTCTACGTACCGAACGCCTGCACGGGCAAGTACTCACGGATCAACGCCAACCTCGGCGGATGTAAGGGAGTCGCCAATGGTCCAACGTTGCTTTCGCTGACGGTGGCCGATTTCACCGGAATCACGATCGATCACTTCGCGGTGGTGAACTTCGAAGGGTTTGCAAAGGTAATCGACGTGTTGGGGGGAGTTGATCTTTGCTTCGACTATCCGACTCGCGATGCCAAGTCCAAGCTTGAGGTCGGAGCAGGCTGTATCCGGGCCGACGGTACAACAACCTTGGCCTGGGTCCGATCGCGCCGCACCGAGCAGTTCATCAACGAGGCGTGGGTGGCTATTGGTGCGTCCGACTTCACCCGTCAGCGTAAGGAACAGGACGTGATGTTTCTCGTGGCGCAGAAGCTGACGTCGTTTTCGTCGTTGGCGTCTTTTCAGGGGGTAGCCAGTTCGCTTTCGAATGCGGTTCGTCTCGATTCGAGTCTGTCGTTCACCAATGCGTTGGGTCTGGCTTGGCAGTATCGGGGACTCGGCAAGTCGCAAGTCAATCGGATTTCGCTGGACTATGAGAATTACCGCACTCCGCAGGGTGCGTTGGTCCTGGCTCCAACCGAGTCGTTTAACGAAGCATTGGCCAGCGTGTACCTGCCAGCCGCCCGCTAGGAGTCTTTCTCGATAATGCCGTCGCCGGCTCCTAGTCGGAGAGACCCGATGCGGCCAAGCGATCGAAAACGACGTCTGAGTTGCGCAAGAATCGTCCCACCGTGAAACACGTTTCGAGTACTTCGCTGCTCAGTTTCACGTCAGGATCGGCGCGCAGTCGATCATGTAGGTGGCCGCCCTCTTCCCACGTGGCCATGGCGTTCCTTTGAACGATGCGGTAGGCCTCGTCACGGGTCAACCCGCCGTCGATCAATTCGAGCAGCACTGCCTGGGAGAAGATCAGACCCCGAGTCTGGTCGAGGTTCGCCTGCATCCGTTCGGTGTCTACCCGTAGGTTGCCGATCAGACCGTTGAACTTCTCCAGCATGTAGTTCAGGGTTCCGCATGCGTCCGGAATCGCAACTCGTTCAGCCGACGAGTGGCTGATGTCACGTTCGTGCCACAGGGCGACATTTTCAAGTCCAACCTGGGCGTAACCGCGCAACAGGCGAGCCATCCCGGTCATTCGTTCCGACATGATCGGATTCCGTTTGTGAGGCATTGCTGACGACCCCTTCTGGCCAGCCCGGAAGGCTTCCCCGGCTTCGGCGACTTCGGATCGTTGTAGGTGCCGAATTTCGGTAGCGAACCGCTCGATTGTTGCCCCAGTCAGCGCAATAGCCTGTAAGAATTCGGCGTGGCGGTCGCGCATAGTGATCTGGCTACTGGCCGGTTCAATGCCGATCGAGAGCCTGGCGCAAACAAATTCCTCGACAGCGGGTGGGGTGTGGGCATACGTACCGACGGCTCCCGATATCTTGCCGACAGCCACCGCTTGCCTGGCTGCCGTCATCCGACGATGGTCTCGTTCCAATTCGAATACCCAGTTCGCCAGCTTGAGACCGAAGGTGGTCGGCTCAGCCCAGATTCCGTGTGTTCTGCCAATCATCGGCGTGGCACGATGTTCGATCGCTTTTGCCTTGACGGTGGCGTGCAGGTTCTCGATCTTGTTCAGCAAGAGATCGGCTGCTTCTCGCAGCCGAACACCTCCGGCGGTGTCGAGGACGTCTGACGAGGTCAAGCCATAGTGAACCCACTCTCCTCCCTGCCCGGCTGAGGCAGCGAGCACGTCGACGAATGCAGCGACGTCGTGATTTGTGACTGCCTCTCGCTCGGCCACCTGGTCGGGAGTCACATCGGGAGCGGCTCGGACTGCTGAGGCGGCGGCGAGGGGAGCGACGCCGAGTTCAACCCATGCTTCGACCACGAGAGTTTCGACTTCTTTCCACAATGCGTACTTGTGTTCTTCTGACCAAACCTGGCGCATGTCTGGCAGGCTGTAGCGCTCAATCACACCTGTGTCCTCGTTTTCGGCTCGGCCAGATCGTACTCTTATGGGGAACCAGCCCGGTCGGTAGCGAGTTTGGGCGATAAGCGAACCGAGGGAATCACATGATCGTCGTTAATATCGAGTCAGTGCCAGGCCACCGCATCGTGGCGCTGAAAGGCCTTGTGCAAGGCAACACCATCCGGGCGAAACACCTTGGTCGCGATATAGGCGCTGGGTTGAAGAACCTCGTCGGAGGTGAGTTGACCGGCTACACCGAGCTCCTCACTGAGTCGCGCCGTCAGGCCATGGAGCGAATGATGGCCCAGGCACAGCAGCTCGGTGCCAACGCCGTAGTCAACGTCAGATTCACCACTTCATCGGTGGCAGCGGGTGCGGCAGAGTTGTATGCATATGGAACCGCCGTCACCGTCGAACCCGTCGCCTGATTGTGGAGGACGCGGCAGGGATCGTATTCGGCCTCTTCTGGCTTCTTATCGTTATCGGGGCACCGATCGTGTTCATCGTCGTGGGTCGGGTCCGGGAGAAAAACCACTTTGAAGACATCGCCAGACGCGAGAAACTACACCACGGTTTTCCGGTGATTGACATCTCGCTGCTGCCAGCCGGCATGTCAGCCGGTCGAGGCGAGTTGGTGACAGGACAGGTCGTCATCGCGTCGGACTATCTGAAGAACTTCTTCGCTCAGTACCGTCAGTTGTTCGGCGGCGAAATGAAGTCGTACCAAACGATGATGCAACGCGGCAAGGCAGAGGCGCGCTTGCGGATGATCGAGGAAGCCAAGCAGCTCGGGGCAACCGCGGTGATCAACGTTCGTTTCGAAACGTCGCAGATCGGTCAGGCCCGGGGCAAGTCAGCGGCAATGAGTGAGGTGCTGTGTTACGGAACCGCCGTCATGACATGAACGACTCCGTTTCAGATGAGCCTGCCTTGGCGGGGACGACTTCTGAGGCGTTTGATCGAGTCGACGAGGAGGCGGCGCTTACCGGCCAACTGCCGGTGGAGCCCCGCACCCCGATTGACGCGCTCGGTAACGAGCCGGCGCTGCAGTCTGACGGACGCCTGCCCAACTATGCCGAGGTCTACCAGCAGTTCAGATCAGCAGCCCCAGCCTCCTGGGGCACTGTCGCGCTGATCACGTTCGTGAGTGCCTTGGTCACCTTCGCCGTGATGCTGGTACCGGTCGGCCTGATGCTGGCCCGACTGTTCGGCAACTTTGCTCTGCCAATCCGGTTTCTGGGTTTTGGGACATACCTGCCGGCCGTAATTGGTGTCCTGCTAGTCGCCCCGGCTCTGGTCTGGGTGGAGGTACGGCCCTGGACTGTACCGAATTCCTTTGCCCTGGGAGCTGCTGCCGGAGGGCCCGGAGTGCTGGCTGGTTTGTGGTTGGCATCGCTGGGAGTGGTTCACGAGAACGGTTCGGCCGGAGTAATTGCGGTGGCATTCCTCGCCTTCATCCTGCCAGCCGGGCTCAGCGCCCTCGGGGTAGTTCACGTCTGGCGGCGGGTCGACCGAGAAGGCCGCGTCCCCGCCCCAGGGTTAGTCACGCCGTTCGCGATAGCGGCGGGGATTGCGGCGATGATCGGCGTCATGACCGCCTGGAGTATCTGAACTGGTTAGGTTCGTCCGGCATGCAGACCATTTCCATCGACCGGGCCCGACGGATAGCGCTCGGAGCGCAGGGGTTCAACGACACCGTACCGACGGGATCGCCTGATGTTCGGCATCTCCGGCGGGTACTGGGACGGATCGGTTTGCTGCAACTCGACTCAGTGAATGTGGTCGTTCGGTCCCATTACATGCCGCTCTTCTCACGCCTCGGTCCCTATCGCCGCAACCTTATCGACGAGTTCGCCTATCAGCGGGGTGAGCTGTTCGAGTACTGGGGCCACGAGGCGTCGCTGCTTCCTATGGATACCTATCCTTTGTACCGCCACCGCATGGCCCGACCGCGCCAGTGGAAGATTATCAAGGAACTACTCGCCGATGATCCCAAGTACGTCGATCGAATCCTTGACGAAGTGGCCGAAAATGGTCCGGTAACCGTGTCCCACCTGACCGAGCCAGGCGAGCGAACCGGTCCGTGGTGGGGGTACTCGACCGGAAAGATCGCCCTTGAGTGGCTATTCATGACCGGGCGTATCGCTTGTTCTCATCGCGAGAACTTCACTCGGTACTACGACGTCGCCGAGCGAGTGATACCTGCTCAGTTGCTCGATGGACCGATGATCGAAGCCACCGATGCCAGGAAGGAGATGCTGCGACTCGCCGTCCGCCATCACGGCATCGGCACGGCAACTGACCTTGCCGACTACTACCGGCTCCGAATGCCGGTAGCTCGACCGTTGATCAAAGAACTGGTCCAGGCGGGCGATTTGATCGAGGTGCAGGTCGCCGGATGGGCGAAACCAGCCTTCATGGACCCGGAGGCGAAAACACCGCGGTCGATCAATGGAGCCGCCCTTCTGACGCCGTTTGATCCGGTGGTATGGGCCCGAGATCGCGCCGAGCGATTGTTCGACTTTCGCTACCGAATTGAGATATATGTTCCCCAGCCGAAGCGCGTCTACGGCTATTACGTAATGCCGTTCCTTTTGGACGGCGAATTGGTCGCAAGAGTTGACCTCAAGTCTGACCGTCAGTTAAGCCGATTACTAGTACGTGGAACATTTATGGAAGACGGCCAAACGTCTTCCCGGGTTGCACCGGCGCTCGCTGTCGAACTCGCGAGCATGGCCTCTTGGCTGGAGCTCAGCGGCATCGACGTGGCGGACAATGGGAATCTTGCCCGGGAGCTTCGCGCCGCCCTTTGAGCCGCGATTCGTAGAGCCAGCAGGGTCATTGACCGAGGTACCAGAGCGGCTTTCGTCGTGAGGCGGCTCGACACGCTGTTGGTCTTGGCCCACGAACCGATCAGCGCCAAACTAATCAGGGAGCTCGTCGGTGATGCCATGGCCCGCGAAGTCATTGTTATCGACAATCCCGGTACGGCCATGGGGGTCATCAACAACAATGCCATCGACGCGGTCGTCATGGATGCCAGCTTTCCCGGGGCGATCGGCAAGACCGGAGTGGAAACGTTCCGCGAGGTGCTGATCGACGCTCCCATCATCACGCTCGTGCATCTCGACGCAGAAGAGGCAGGAGCATTGACGATCGATCACGGAGCCGATGACTTCCTGATTCTTGATCATGTCAACTCGTTGAACCTGGGAAGGGCGATTACGTCGGCTCTTCGTAGGAGAGCGGTCGACCGTGAACTGGCCCGGTCGAAAGCATCGGTCAATCGTTTCCATGAAATTATTGAAGCCGCCGATGATCTGGTCCTCGTGATCGACACGTGGGAAAAGATCGAAAGCGCCAATCCGGCTGCGATGGCGTTTTTCGGTATCGGAGATGGGGATCATCCTCGGATCACCGACTTGCTTGGCGAATCGGGTAGCCAACTGTGGCACGACGCCCTGCCAGAACTGATGCTCGATGGTCGTTTTGTCGGTGAGGCCCTTGACGGCGAGCCAGCCGACCACGCGGTCACGCTGATCCACCATGAACGGGATGGGTCGAGCAGTCAGGCGTACAACTCGTTCGTCGCCCACGACCTGAGCGCCTTGCGAGCCGCGGCAGAAAAAGCGCACATGGAACAGATGATCCGTTCAAAGGATCAGTTCGTCGCCAGTGTCTCGCACGAACTTCGAACCCCGCTGACGGCGGTCCTTGGTTTCACTGAGCTACTGCACTCCGGTGCTCTCAACGGCCAGCAGGAAGAAATGGCCGACATCATGGCGATGATTGCCGAGCAAGCTCAGGAGGTTTCGAGCATTGTCGAAGACCTCATGGTCGGTGCACGGTCCGAAATCGGGACGGTGTCGGTCGTTCCGGTGTTAGTGGGCATCGACGCCCAGGTGCGTACCGCGGCTGATCCATTGGCTGGCGAGTTCGACTCGCTCACCCTCGACGTCGCCGCTGTCGATATCTGGGCTGATCCGGTTCGAGTTCGCCAGGTTATCCGGAACCTGCTCACCAATGCCCGCCGCTATGGGGGGCCAACCGTCGAGATCACTTCGACAGTGATCGATGACTGGGTGACCATACATGTGCGAGATGACGGACCGGGCATTGCCGCCGACCTCCAGGACCAGGTATTCGAACCCTTCCACACCTCTGGCCCCTCGGATTCACGGAGCGCCGCAGTCGGCCTTGGACTGACGGTTTCACGTCAGCTTGCCCAATTGATGGGTGGTGACCTCACCTATGAATACGGGGGAGGCTGGTCGGTCTTCTCACTTACACTGCCGCGCAAGGATCTAGCCCTCGAGGGTGACTTCGGCTAGTCGGGTGCGGTACTCGGCGAGTTTTCCGGTGAGCTGCGGGTCTCCGATCGCCAGCATGGCAATCGCCAGGAGGGCCGCATTGGTAGCCCCATCAATCGCCACGGTGGCAACCGGCACCCCGGTTGGCATTTGTACGGTGGCCAGCAGTGCATCCATACCGTCGAGGGAAGCCGAGAGGGGCACGCCAATCACTGGCAGGAGCGACTTGGCTGCCATAACTCCAGCGAGATGCGCGGCCTTGCCAGCTCCGGCAATGATGACCGAGTATCCGTTGGAGGCGGCACTTTCTGCAAACCCCAGCGCCAGGTCAGGGGTCTTGTGAGCGGACATGATCGCGATCGTATGGTCGATGCCAAACGACTCAAGGATGCTTGCTGCCTTTTCCATGATCGGCCGGTCTTTCCCGGACCCCATGACAATTGCCACTTTGTTCATTGTTCCCTCGCTATGTCGGATCGATATTGCATGCCTGGCCAGCGGAGTGCATCCACCGCCTGGTAGCAGCGTTGGCGGGCGTCTTCGACACTCGGACCGACTGCCACGACGTTCAGAACTCGCCCTCCGCTGATGATTACTTCGCCTTGTTCATTCATCGCGGTTCCAGCGTGGAAGACCGTCACATCGTCGGACCTTGCCCTCCGCAGACGGGTCCCCTTTTTAGGCGACTCCGGGTAGCCCTCGGCCGCCAGGACCACGTTGACAGCGGCCTGGTCGGACCACTCGACCTTTGTGTTGCGGAGCGAGCCGTTGAGAGCGGCGTCGATAAGTTCGACGAGGTCAGTCTCGAGACGGGGTAGTACGACCTGGGTTTCGGGATCGCCGAGTCGGCAATTGAACTCGAGCACCATCGGCCCATCGGCAGTCAGTACGTAGCCAACATAGAGAAACCCGACGTATGGCGTTCCCGCTTTGGCCATGGCTTCGAGGACTGGCCGTACCACCCGGTCGGCGGTGAACGTCATGATCCCGTCGGGGAGTCCCTTGACCGGGCTGTAGGCGCCCATTCCGCCGGTGTTGGGACCTTCGTCTTTGTTGCGGAGCCGTTTGTAGTCGCGTGCCGGCTCGAGCAGGACGGCGTCGGTTCCGTCGCATACGGCGAACACGCTGAGCTCAGGTCCGTCGAGGAACGCCTCGATGAGCACCTGCTCGTCGCCGAAACGGCCGGCCAGGCAATCGTCTATCCACGAGTCCCCGGCCGCGATGTCGGAGGTGACCAGCACGCCTTTCCCGGCCGCTAGTCCGTCGGCCTTGATTACGTATGGGGCTTGCTGGGTCCGCAGGAAGTCTTTGGCTGCCTGGGCTTCATCGAATGATCCCCATGCGGCGGTTGGGACGCCGGCATCGTCCATGATCTGCTTGGCGAAAGTTTTCGACGATTCGAGCCGGGCTGCCGCACGAGTTGGCCCGAAAGCTTGGATCCCAAAAGCGGTGAGTGCGTCAACGATTCCAGCGGCGAGAGGCGCCTCAGGCCCAATCACGGCGAGATCGATGCCTTGCGCTTTGGCGAAGGCTGCCACTGCCCCCACGTCGGTCGGGTCGATCCCTTCGATGACCGGCCCGACTTCGGCCAGGCCCGGATTTCCCGGAAGGGACATGACTTCCGATACTGATTCGGACTGGCTCAGCTTCCAGCCGATCGCATGCTCGCGCCCGCCACCCCCGATGAGTAGAACGCGTCGGGTCATCGTCTGGTGAGAAGTTGCTCGCGCTCAGGCCCCACCGAAATCCAGTCGCATGGGGTCTTCAGCTGGTCCTCGATGAATTCGATATATTGCTGTGCTTCCTTGGGGAGATCGGCGTAGGCGCGGACGTCCGTGATGTCGGTTCGCCATCCCGGCAGGGTTTCGTATACCGGCTGGCAGTTGTACAGAACTCGTTGTTGACGAGGAAACTCGCGGTAGTGCTCGCCGAGCGAGGTGTATCCAACGCAGACTTTGATCTCGTCAAAAGCAGACAGAATGTCGAGCTTGGTGAGAAAGACCGACGTGAGCGAGTTGATGCGTACGGCATAGCGGAGGGCCACTACGTCGAGCCATCCAGCCCGGCGTCGACGCCCGGTGACCACCCCATACTCGTGGCCGAGGTCGATCATGCGGTCGCCGGTCTCGTCGAGCAGTTCGGTGGGGAACGGGCCAGTGCCCACTCGGGTCAGGTAGGCCTTCGAGACGCCTATGACTTCGTCGATGTCTTTCGGTCCGATCCCGGTCCCGGTTAGGACTCCTCCAGCGGTCGGGTTCGACGAAGTCACGAACGGGTAGGTGCCGTGGTCGACGTCGAGGAGCGTACCCTGGCCACCCTCGAATACAACGTTCTTGCCATCGTGAATCGCTTCCCATACGAGCAGCGAGGTGTCGGTCACGAACGGCAGAAGCTGTTCGGCATACCCGAGATACTCCTCGGCGATCTCGTCGCTATCCATCGGCAACTGGTTGTAGACCCTGGTGAGAATCTTGTTCTTTTCGACCAGAGCCAGGGTGAGCTTGTCCCGGAAGATCTTCGGATCGAAGAGGTCCTGGACCCGAATTCCGGACCGGGCAAACTTGTCGGTATAGGCGGGTCCGATGCCCTTTTTGGTTGTTCCGATCTGGTTTCGCCCCAGATAGCGCTCCTGAATGGCATCCATCTTTCGGTGATACGGCATGATGAGATGCGCGTTCGACGAGATGCGCAGCTTTGAAGTGGAGATGCCCCGGCCGTTGAGCATTGCCAACTCGTCGAGCAACGCCTTGGGGTCTACGACGGTGCCCGAGGCGATGACCGGCACGACGTGGGGGTAGAGGACTCCACTGGGGGTCATCGACAGGGCGAACTTTTCGTCGCCGATGACAATCGTGTGACCGGCGTTGTTCCCCCCCTGGAAACGGACCGCCATGTCCGCCTTCTTGGAGAAATGATCGACGACCCGGCCTTTGCCTTCATCGCCCCACTGGGCGCCCAGCACGATCGTGGCTGTCATCCGCGGTTCCTTTGGTTGTGAGCCCGTGTCCTACGCCGTGATCGTAGTGGTTTGGTCCCTATCTCAAACCCTCCCAGCTGGCTGGATGTCCTACCATGCGGGTATGCCGCGCATTCGAGCCGCCAATATCGAAGAACACAAAGAACTCACGCGCGCCCAGGTGTTGGAAGAGGCTGAGCGATTGTTCGGCGAGTCTGGCTACGAAGATGTCGCTCTTGGGGATGTGGCGGCGGCAGTTGGGATCGGTCGGACCACTCTCTACGACTATTTCCGCGATAAAGAAGATTTACTGGCCACCCTCGTCGAGGAAACACTTCCGCCCACCATCGATCGTCTGGTTCGAGCGATACCCGATGGGCTCTCCTGGCGGGAGCGTCTGGCTGCATTGTCTGTGGCGATGGTGGACTTTGTGGCGACGGATCCGACTCTCGGCCTCATCCTCCATCGGGAGGTCGCCAAGTTATCGATCGAGGCGCAGGAGCGAGTCGGCCGGGCGCACCGTGGGTTGTCTGCCGAATTTGTGACCATTTATCGAAGTGGCGTCGAGTCGGGAGAGCTAAAAGCGCTGCCCTATGACCTGGTCGGCCGATTCCTCCAAGATCTCATCATGTCGGCCGCCAAGGCCCTGATCGACTCGCCCGACCCCGCCGCCCGCCGCAAGGAAGTGACCGAGGCGATGGTGTCCGTCTTGCTCACCGGAATGGGGACATGAAGACAGTTTTGGCCGGAGGCCAACTGTTTGACGTCGAGTCCGGCGAGCTGGTCAACGCCGATGTGGTGATCGAGGACGGTCGGATCTCCGAGGTAGGATCCGGCCTCGATGGGGACACAGCGGTCGATATGGGCGGCCGCACGATTCTGCCCGGTCTCATCGACAGTCACGTGCACGTG
>RCMY010005397.1_pt1 | contig 10855 bp, 13 predicted proteins | sample 2041341 | NCBI WGS metagenome assembly RCMY01 (sample SAMN09708234, study PRJNA481090) | Marine sediment metagenome, whole genome shotgun sequencing project.
GTGGAGCCGCGGTCGGCGCTCTACGCCGAGATACGAGAGCTATTCGGACCGCGGTCGGTTATCTAGCCGATCACGAACCGAGGAGGTCCTCGACGAGTCCTGTTCCTCCAATCAGTTCAGCCAGTGAGTCCAGGTCGGTCGGGGCCATAGGTTTCCATGGGATCGACACAATCGGTGTTCGGTAGCGGGCCGCGAACTCATCTCGGACAGTCTCCTGTCGTCGGGCTTCCCTCGCCCACAACGTCAAGTTGCGCGCCAGCGGTCGGGCGACGTCGGCCGGGATCTCTGCCTTTTCCCAAACCGACGGCAGGGTGCGGTTGAACACAATCGCTGCCGGCGGGCGCGCTACCTGGGGTAGGTCCTTGAAAAATCGCGCCGCTTCGGTGACCGGAGCCGGGTCCGAGGTGGTTACGACGATCGTGGTGGAGCGGCGAAAGTACTTCTCGATGTCCTGTGAACGGCGGCGTAGACCGTCATACGTGGTCCGTAGGTCAAACAGGAATGCGCCGACCCGCTCAAGAAGGTCTGATCCGAGTGCAATGTCTACGATCCGCAAGGCTGGCCGAGCCGCGATGTTGAAGAGTTCCCGTCGCCCGGGAAGGGCACCTCCGGTCAACCAGCGGAAGAGGCGACCTCCGACGAGATTGGTGAGCTCGTTGGGAGCGGTGAAGAATTCAATTCCGCCGGAGGCGGGTGGCGTATCGACGATGATCACGTCCCACCGACGCTCATCGAGGTACTGCGCCATGGCTTCTGCGGCGGCATACGATTGGGAGGCAGGAAAGTGCCTGGTGATTGCATGAAAGAACTCAGAGTTGACCAATCGGTCGGCCGCGTCTGGGGGAGCGTGGCTCCGGGCGATCTGGTCCCAGCTTGCCTCGCTGTCGAGCATGGCCGCCCAGAGCGTTGGCAGAGATTTGTTGGCCGTCGGCGTGTTGTGTAGTTCGTCGAGACCCAATGCCGTCGCCAGTCGTCGAGCCGGATCGACCGTTAGGACGAGCGTCTCGTATCCGGCCTGAGCGGCAGCAACGCCGAGGGCTGCAGAGACGGTGGTTTTGCCGACCCCACCCGCGCCGGTCACGAGGATCGGGCCGTTCATCGGTGTTCCAGAATGTCAGCGAGTCGTTCGGCGACCTCAACCGGTCCGGTGGCTCCGAAGAGATAGGGGAGTTCGCGCCCCCGACCCGGAAGTTCGGCGAGCCACCTTTGCTGCTCGTGGAACACCCCGTCATGTAAGGCGGCGGCGGCGCCGATCGGCGTCGACGTGTCCGACGGGACTTTGGCCCCGAGTGGTTCTAAGATCCGGTTGGTAATGATCTCTTCGACCGAGATCAGTCGTTCTTCAGCAATCCATTGCAGCGTCTCGGCGGTCTCGATCGTCGGGAGTTCCTCGGCCAGGGTGACCATGACTAGCCCGGTCCGGGATGAGTCGGCCATCAGGTCGCTCATCCACTGGGTTTGTTCCCTGACTTTGCCAGCCCCAACGAGTTCGGCCACCGTCTTCGGCGCCCGGATGTGGGAGGCGATTGCCCCAGAAGGTGGCGCGTCGGCAACAACCAGGTCCCAATTGTTCGTTCGTGTTTCGAAGAGGACTTTGCCCATCGTCACGGTTTCGCGAATTCCCGGGGCGGCCGATGCCAGCGCGTCGAAGGCTCGGGCGACAGGTCCGATCCGCGACAGCTTGGGTACCCGGAGGACGATCCGGAGGTACTCGTCGAGAGCGGCTGGCCGCTCGATCCCGAGGGCAAAAATGCCGGGTCTTACTTCTGTCGCGTCATAGCCAAGGGTCTCGACCCCGAGGTGGGCTGCTAGCCCGCGTTTTTCAACCATCCCGATGGCAAGTACTCGCAGGCCGCGCCTAGCGGCCTCGATGGCCAGGGCGGCAGAAACGGCCGACTTCCCGACCCCGCCTTTGCCCGTCACGATCAGGAGCTGTTGCTGCATACCGACAGGCTAGTGCTCTGTCCAATATCGGTGGTGAGGGTCAGAGCGAGTCACCGCCGTTGTTAGGCCGGGACGCACAACGCCGGCGCACTGACCCGTTCGTCGAGGAGTAGGACGCAGCTGGGGCGGCGTTGGCCGTTCTGAACGCGTCAGAGGTTGACGGTCGGGGCACTTATGGTGGGGTAGTCTGATCGATGACAGGAAGAAGACCTATGGCAGAGTTTGATGTTGACGAAATGTTGAAACGGTTCGACGAAAGGGCCCAGGCTGTGCGCGATCGGCCTATCCCGCCGGTCGAAGGTGAAGCACGCAAAGGCTTCATCAAACAGGCGGAAACAGATCTTGTCGATTACTCCCTGATTGCCAACGCTAAGTGGGAGATCGAGGACGGGAATCTCGTACTGCGCGTGCCCCTGGGATAGGTGGTTCGTGAATAGTCGGGTCGAGCCAATCAGTCGCATAACCGAGCCTGGTCGAACCGATCTTGCCAGTTTTTTGCTGACACGGTCTTCGGCGATCGCTGTCGCGGCTCCGGATTGTACCGGCGAAGGAACTTGAGCGGGTAACCTACCTTCACCAATCATGTTGCTTCTACGTTTGCTTTTCTTTGGGGTGGTGTTTGCGGCTGTGGTCGTGGCTGCAGTTCCGACCTTTATCCTCGTCAACCTGTCTAACGGCGGGAGCGGATTTGGCGTGTGTGGGGATGGTTTAGGTAGCTGTGACTTTGCGTTTGTCGACCCGGTCGAGCTCAGCACCGCTCTCATGCTCGTGTTGATCGTCCTCGTCGCGTTGGTGCGGGTCGGGGTCCACCTCAGCCGACGGATGCGGGCCGAGGGTCAGTAGCTATTGGTCGGCGACCCTGTCGACACTCACATTTAGTCGACGAGCGTGAAGATGCCGTTGTCGATACCTTTGATGATTTCATCGCGAACGCCTCCACGCGGCGTTCCTTGAGTAATGCTCGTCCACCGGTCGTCGCCTTTCCAATAGCAAAAGCGGCGCCGACCACTGAGCATCCTGCTTCCTCTGCGATGTCAACGAGTGCCGCAGCGGTCCGTCCTCTTGCGAGAAAGTCATCGACGATTCCGACCCGGGTCGTGGGGGCAAACACGTGCCTGGCGACCTCTACCCGGTATTCGATACCCTTCATGGGCAAGGAGATTTCTCGAGCGAATGTATACCGTTCGCCAGGACGGACGTATTTCTCGCGTAGATGTACGGCACGCCGAGGACCTGGGCAGCGATAGCTGTCGGAGGAGCGCCGGAGGCTTCGGCAGTGAGCAGTACGTCTGGCTCACGATCGCTGAACCAGTCGGCAATGATTTGACCGACGATGGCAATGATGTCGGGGTGAACGCGATGGTTGAGAAAGCCATCCACTTTGACGATATTGCCGTCGACTGTGGCGTGATTGAGCATGGCTTCGCGTAAGTTCACGCCCGCAATCGTAGAAGACTGGCAGTCCGGCCAGTTTCCGACCAGTCTGAGGCTATGCAACGGTCGAACGGGTCAGAGCCCACCACCAACGAAAAGCGCAACGCAACCACCATCGCCAATCGACTCGCCAAGGTGTACCCCGAGATACGGACCGCGCTGCACTATGGCAGCGCCTGGCAGTTGTTAGTGGCTACCACCATTTCTGCTCAGACGACTGATGACAACGTCAACCGGGCTACCCCCGGGTTATTCAGCCGGTATCCGACGCCTGAGGATCTGGCGACCGCCAACCCAGACGAAGTCGAAGCGTTGATCTACTCGACGGGGTTCTACCGGCAAAAGACCAAGTCGATCATCAGTCTCTCCGAAGACCTAGTGACCAACTTCGGTGGGAACGTCCCCGATAACCTTGAGGACCTGATCACGCTGAGGGGCGTTGGTCGCAAGACGGCGTCGGTCGTGCTCGCCGAAGCCTTCGACCTCCCAGCCATAGCCGTTGATACTCATGTCAACCGGGTGTCCAATCGCCTAGGGTTTACCGTCGAGACGGACCCGAAGAAGATCGAGCAGGACCTCAAGGCTCTTCTTCCGAAGCCGAGATGGGCGAAACTCTCGATGACGTTGATTCAGTTTGGACGTGACACTTGTGACGCCCGTCGTCCCCGGTGCGGGGTCTGCCCGTTGGTCGATCGTTGTCCTTATCCGGATAAGCTTTTGTGAATCGACAGATCGCCAGGCTGGCTGTGCCAGCGCTGGGGACGCTGGCCGCCGATCCGCTCGTTTCGCTGATAGACACTGCCTTTGTTGGGCGTCTTGGTACGGTCTCGCTAGCCGCTCTGGCAATCAACGCGGCAATCTTCTCCGTGGCATTTATGGCGTTCAATTTCTTGGCTTACGGAACCACGCCGCTCGTGGCGCGTGCGTGGGGTCGGGGCGATGCCGCCAGTGTGGCGCGAACGATTACCGAGGCACTCGTATTGGCAGTCGGGCTCGGCCTTGCTGCCACCGCAGTACTCCTAATCGGCTCACGCCGGTGGTTGGAGATCCTCCAGACTCCGACGGAAGCATTTGATCAAGCACTGACCTACCTTCGGATAAGGGCTCTGGCTGCCCCGGCCGTTCTCATTATTCTCGCATCGAATGGGGCTTTTCGTGGCCGGCAGGACACCCTGACGCCGCTGCGCGTCACGGTGGGGCTGAACCTAATCAACGTGGTTGGAGACGCTGTCCTGATCTTTGTGTTCGGTTGGGGTATCGCCGGAGCTGCGGTCGCTACGGTGGTCGCCCAGTGGCTGGGCGCGATCTGGTTTCTGGCCTTGCTCGCGCCGGACTGGCTTGGCTTGAGAGCGGTCAAGCGGCACGACCTGGTCCCGCTCTTGTCGGCCGGATGGGCAATCATCATCCGGACCGGTGCGCTGTTGGCTGCATTGACTGCCGCCACGGCGTCGGCAGCCCGAATCGGTACTTCAGCGGTCGCCGCTCACCAGGTTGTCATGCAGGTCTGGCTGCTGCTCGCCCTTCTCGTAGATGCGTTGGCTGTGGCCGGGCAAGCGCTGGTCGGCCGATACCTGGGGGAAGGTGATCTAACCATGGTGTCGGCGGTGGTTCGGCAGCTCACGAAGTGGGGCCTGGTTGCGGGCGGTGCCCTGGCAGTCATGGTGATGGGTCTTCGCCCGCTCCTGGGACCGATCTTTGGTGTTGCTCCAGAGGTCGCCGATCTGGCTGTCAACGTTATGCCGCTAGTGGCTGCTGTTCAGCCGTTGGGGGCCGTTCTGTTTGTCGGCGACGGAGTCTTTTTGGGAGCGAGTCGATTTCGATTCCTGGCGTGGACATCTTCAGTGGCGAGTGTCGCATCTCTCGGGGTGATTTGGTGGTTTGACGGGACGCGCACTGACCTAACGGGGGTTTGGCTTGGGGTAAGCGCGCTACTTGTTTTCAGGCTGATTCCCCAGGTTGTGGCGTACGCTCGGCATGGGACGGTCGTGGCTCAGGAACTCCGAGCAACGTAGCGAGGGCGAGTGCGGCTGCAACGCTGAGCGCGGTGACGGTGCCGGACAACCCGATTTCATCGATGAGGATCGACGCTGCCAACAGACCGACGATGGAACCGACAATGCCGGCGTTGTTGATCCAGGTGACAGCCCGACTGCGGATCACGGGCGGGAAGATCTCGTTTCTCCACACGCCGAAGGACGGGATGAGTAGGAATGACCCGAACGCACTCAAAGCGACGAACCCCCCTACGCTCCAAGTGTCGGTCGCGGCATAAAGCGACACGCCGCCGACGGTAGATGTCAGCAGTGCGAGGTAGGTGGTGTACTTGCGTCCGATTCGATTGGCTAGCGCGCTCCCAACGAAGAACCCTGCTCCACCGATCGTTCCGCCGGTAAGGGCAACGACGGCAGCGCGACTGGCGGTCATTCCAAGGGACTCGATGAGGTGTTCGATGATGAACGCGACGGCCACCGTCGAAAATATTGCGAAGAGGAATGACGCAGCGCTCATCCGCCAAAAATCTGCTCGATTTGCCATTGTTCGATACCAGGCGCCGTCAGCTGGCGAGGCAATAGAAATGGGTTCGTCGATTTCCTTTCTCAGGCGGGGAATGGCCAGCAGGCCGATGGCAGATGACGCAAAAACCCAGCGCCAGCCCTCCATAGTCAGGTCGGCAATCGGGAGGGCAGCGGTGGCGATTCCGGCGCCAAGCGAAACTGCCGCCCCGAACAGCGATACTGCGTATGTGCGGCCCTTGCCATGCACAGTTTCCACGATGATGACGGTGCCGATAATCACGCCTGCGGTAATTGCCAGGCGAGTTACCGTCTGGGCGAGAGCGTAGATGCGTATCGACTGAGAAACGCTGGTTACGGTTGAGGCAACGAGTCCAAGGGCGAACGCCGCAATGAACGTGTCCTTGCGAGTGTGCCGGTCGCTCCGCGCAGTGATAAAGATCGCTGCCAACGATCCAAACCGCGCCACTCCGAAAACCGCACTCATCGTCCCGGCAGTGATGCCAAAGGTTCCCCGCACCAGGGGTTCTGTATTGGTCGCGTGTGCACCTGCATATCCGAGAGCGACTCCGGCGACCCACAGCCACAGCACAGCTTGGCGAGCCCGGCCTACCGGGACCAGACGCTCTCCTCGCTCTCTGAGGTCCATCACATATCGCCATCTGTCGGAACACCGACAACCTAACGCTGTCGATATGGGAACATCGGTCACCCGGTCTAGGTTGTTGAGCATAATGATGGTGCCACTGTGACAATTGAATCCCTGGGACTCATTCCGATCCTCATCGCCTTCGGCTTCGGTGCCTTGTCGTTTGTTTCGCCGTGTGTTTTGCCACTTCTACCTGGATATCTCAGCCTGATGTCGGGATATTCGGTCAGTGACTTGCAGGATGGCAAGGCGTCAAGCGCTCGTATGGCCAGGGTGACCCTGTTGTTCATCGTGGGTTTCACGGCCGTATTTATGGCTTGGGGAGCGAGTGCGTCGGTCTTGGGATCCTTTCTGCGACAAAACGCCCGTACCACCAGTGTGGTGGCCGGCTGGGTGGTCGTCGTTTTCGGCCTGATCGTGCTGACGAGCGCTCTCTTCAACGCCCGCTGGCTTCAAACGTTGGTTCGCGAGCGTAAATTCGATATCCGCCCCTCGCGGCTGGGTCCGTGGGCCCCTCCCGTAATGGGGGTTGCCTTCGGGTTCGCTTGGACACCCTGCATCGGCCCAGTACTCGGATCGATTCTGACTTTGGCGAGTCAATCCGAGTCGGCGACCGACGGCATGGTGCTGCTGTTTGCCTATTCGATGGGACTCGGGATACCGTTCTTGTTATCGGCGGTCGGCATGACCAAGGCATTCGGAGCAGTCGGGATGCTGCGCCGGCATCTCAAAACGATCAATATCGTATCGGGCGTGGCGCTGATCGCTTTCGGTGTCTTGATGATTCAGAACCGCGTCTTCGAATTGTCGATCATTGTTTCGGAGTGGCTGCAACGCCTCGGTCTCGACTGGTTGGCTGCCATCTGAGTGGTCACATCGCTGCCGTTGTCGCCTACGGCGATCGCGCGGTTCGGTCGTTGGTCTGGCACTAACCTGCCTCCCACATGCACACAGACTTCGATACCTTCCAAGAACGAGCCTCCCGGTACAACGTCGTCCCGGTCACTCTCGAGGTGCTTGCCGACCGTGAAACTCCGGTCAGCGCGTTCGAGAAACTTGTCGGCGATCAAGTCGGATTTCTTCTTGAGTCGGTCCAGGGAGGGGAGCGCTGGTCGCAATGGTCCTTCTGTGGGTGGGACCCGGCCTTCACCCTCGAGTCGCGCGACGGAATAGCCAGCATCACAGCTGGCTTTCTGAATCCCGAGTTACCGGACGGCAATCCGCTCTCCGTTCTCGACCAGGTGATTCGATGGTACGACTCCCCCGACGAGCCCTCTCTACCTCCGCTCCACTCTGGTCTGGTCGGCTTTCTCGGGTACGACACTGTGCGGTATATCGAGCACCTGCCGGATCGTCCAGTTGACGACCGCCAGCTTCCGGAAATGTCGTGGATCGTGCCTGGGTTTGTCGCGGCATTTGATCGATTCAAACAAACCATCACCCTGGTTAGGAACGTGTTCGTAGAGCCGGCGGTTGACCTGACCGTGCAGTATGACCGTGCGATTCAAGACCTCAACGAAGCGGCCCGTTCGCTTGCCCAACCGTTGCCGTACGAACCGAAACCATTTTCTGGCCTGACCGCCTCCGGAAGTCCACTCGTGAGCACGCTCGGCCCGGAAGACTTTATGGCGGGCGTCGAAGCCGTAAAACGGTACGTGCGAGAGGGCGACGCTTTCCAAGTTGTCTTGTCGCAACGTCTCGAAACAGACTTTGCCGGCAATGCCCTCGACATCTACCGGATCCTTCGAATCATTAACCCTTCCCCCTACCTGTTCTTTGTGCGAACCCCTGATGTATCGATTGCAGGGTCATCCCCTGAATTGATGACCAGGGTGAGGGATGGTTTGGTGTATTCGAGGCCGATTGCCGGTACCCGGCCGCGCGGGCGAACCGAGGACGAAGACCTGACCCTCGAGTTGGAGTTGCTTGCGGACGAGAAGGAACGCGCCGAACACGTCATGCTTATTGACCTGGCAAGGAACGATCTCGGCCGGGTCTGCGAATACGGGTCGGTGCAGGTCGACGATCTGATGGTGATCGAGCGATATTCGCATGTGATGCACATTGTGTCGGGCGTGTCGGGAGAGCTGCGGTCGGGAATGTCAGCCGTCGATGTGATCAGGGCTGTTTTCCCACATGGCACCGTATCGGGAGCTCCCAAGGTGAGGGCGATGGAGATCATCGACGAACTCGAACCCGTCGCGCGTGGGCCGTACGCTGGCGCGGTGGGTTACGTCGATTTCTCAGGCAACGTCGACACCGCCATTTGCCTGCGGACCGTAGTCGTGGCGGATGGAAAAGCCTGGGTCCAGGCTGGTGCTGGTCTAGTCGCAGATTCAGATCCGGCATCAGAATACGAAGAGTCCATGAACAAGGCGGCGGCAGCGCTCGCCGCCGTCGAGGCGGCTGACCGTGAGTGACCCGTCAGCGCCAAGCGGCGACGTGACAGCCGAGTACCTGCAAGTCCGTTCCGAGGTAGGCGTGATCTCGGGTCTTCACCGAATGCTGCGGGTTTCTGGCCCTGACGCGGTCACCTTCTTGCAAGGTCTCGTCAGCCAGGATCTGTTGACGATGGAAGTGGGCACCGTAAAACGATCGATGTTCCTCCAACCGAATGGCAAGCTGGCCTCGCTGCTGTGGGTCGGTGTTGGTTCGGACGAGGTTCTGTTGTTCTGCGATGCGGGTGTAGCTCTTGAAACGGAGCGACTATTGGCCCGCTATCGGATTCGAGTAAAAGCCGACATCGAACTGGATGGGCGTCCCGTTCATGAACTGTGGGGTCCTGATTCGTTCGCAGTATCGGGGATCGAGCCCGGATCATGGCAACGACGCGGCGACAATATCCTCGTGGCAGCCGGACTCGGCGTCATAGGCAGGGTATTCGTCGTCGGAGAAGCCCCGGCAAGTCCGACCGTAGGGTCCGTCGCCATAACGGCGGTCCGGGTGGAAGCAGGCGAACCGGTGATGGGAATCGACGTCGACACGTCGACGATACCTCAGGAGTGCGGGTTCATCGACGAGTCTGTCTCGTTCACGAAGGGCTGCTACCTCGGCCAAGAGTTGGTGGCTCGCATTGACACGCGCGGCCGTGTGAACCGTCGGCTGATGGGGGTGTTGATCCACAGCAATACCTTGCCGCCACCTAACGCAGAAATTGTGGCAGGAGAGAAGATCGTTGGTCTACTCACGTCCCCGACCGAATCGTTGAGTCTGCGCGCCTGCGTTGGTCTGAGTCTGATTCGTCGCGAAGTCGGGCATGGCGATCCCGTCGAATTGCGCTGGACCTTTGACGGCGCCCTGACCACGGTGCCAGCTTCGGTCCATGATTTGCCCCTCGACGATTTTACAAACCCCTAACAAGCGCCAAACAGTTCGCACCGCAATGTGCCGTAGGCTGCCCTCATGCAAGATACGGTTTTGCTTGTGGAGGATGACGATGCCATCGCCGAGATGCTCGGCCAGGTCTTCGAGAAGTCTGGTTATCGGTTCCGACACTGCACCACCGGCGAGGAAGCGGTCACCCGTATCAAGACCCGCGCTCCGTCAGTGGTGTTACTTGATATAGGCCTGCCCGGCATTGACGGCTTAGAGACGTGTCGCCAGATCCGTCAGATCTCGCAACTTCCGATCATCATGTTGACGGCTCGCGACGCTGAGGTCGACAAGGTGGTCGGTCTTGAAATCGGTGCCGACGACTATGTGACTAAACCATTCTCTCCGCGTGAACTCGTCGCCCGCGTCAAGGCGGTGTTGCGTCGTTCCGCCGAGACTCCGGTCGGCCCGAAAGTCGTAGAAGTCGACGGCTGGGTCATTGACCTTGACCGACATCAGGTTCGGTTCGGCGACGGCGACCCCGTTACGCCAACTGCGAAGGAATTCGAATTGCTCTGGCACCTGGCCGACAACATAGGCCTCGTGCTTTCACGGTCACAGCTTCTCGAGGCTGTGTGGGGATACGACTATTTCGGCGAGACGAGAACCGTCGACGTGCACATCCGGCAATTGCGCAAGAAGCTGAGCGGAATTCCCATCGAGACCGTCTGGGGTGTCGGCTATCGGTTCGGTACGTCTTGAGGAGACGTATCTTCTGGGCGATTCTCGGGGTGGTCGGTGTGGTGCTATTCCTAGTTGGTATGACCACGGCGCTGGTCGGCAGGGAAGCGAGTCGGGAGCGAATCTTGACGCAGCTCGAGACCACCACTCAGGTCGTCGGCCGGGACCTGGCTGAGCGTCCGTTGGCGCGAGCCGCCCTCAGGGCTCAAGACGAGGCTGCCGCCAAGATCATCTTGAACCGGGCGGAGCGTACCCAAATGCT
>RCMY010005398.1_pt1 | contig 10854 bp, 8 predicted proteins | sample 2041341 | NCBI WGS metagenome assembly RCMY01 (sample SAMN09708234, study PRJNA481090) | Marine sediment metagenome, whole genome shotgun sequencing project.
AAGGCATACCGTAAGTCTGCGAAGACTGTTGGTTTAGTTATCGGTAACTATCACCCTCATGGTGACTCGTCAGTGTATGATGCCATGGTACGTATGTCACAGCCATGGAAATACAATGTTCCGCTCATTGATATGCAAGGAAACAACGGTAGTATTGATGATGACCCAGCTGCAGCGATGCGTTATACTGAAGCTCGACTTGCTAAGATTTCTCATTCGCTACTCGAGAATATCGATGAAGATGTGGTTCCATTTGTATTAAACTTTGATGATACTGAGTATGAGCCATCGGTGCTTCCAGCACGTTATCCTAACTTGCTGATTAATGGGGCTACAGGGATTGCAGCAGGATATGCTACAAATATTCCACCATTTAACCTCACAGAGGTAATGGATGCAGCAATTTATCGCCTTATTAATCCTACAAGTGATGTTGAAGATATCATGACTTATATTCAAGGTCCTGATTTCCCAACAGGAGCAATCGTTCAAGGAAAAGATGGAATTAAAGACATCCTGACTAAAGGACGAGGTCGTGTAGTTGTCAAAGCAAAGGCTGAAATTGTTGAATCTAAAACAATGAAGCAAATTGTTGTAACTGAATTACCATACGAAGTTATAAAAACAAACTTAGTACGTAAAATTGACGAATTAAGATTTACTAAAGCAGGAGAAGGGTTTGGGGACGTTATGGATGTCCGTGATGAATCTGACCGTAATGGATTGCGAATTGTCATTGATTGTAAACGTGATGCCGATGCTCAAAGTATCTTAAATCTGCTTTATAAACAAACTGAGCTACAGGTTTACTACAACGCCAATATGGTAGCGATTGTAAATCAAAGACCAAAGGTTTGCGGTGTCCTAGAAATACTTGATGCATATCTAGAATTCAGACAAGAAGTTGTCTTAAATCGAAGTAAGCACCGTTTTGCGCAAAAAGAAAAACGTATCCATATTCTTGAAGGTTTAATGCGTGCTACTTCAATTTTAGATGAAATTATTGAAGTTATCCGTGGTTCATCAAACCGGGCTTCATCTCGTGATAATATCATGGAAGCTTTTGGTTTTACACATGAACAAGCTAGCGCAATCGTTGATTTACAACTCTATCGATTATCTTCAACTGATATTGTTGCCTTAAGAGATGAATTCGCGAAGTTAGCTAATGAAATGGATTACTTAGAAGCTGTCATCAATAATATTGATATGCTCAACAATCTAGTGATTCAAGAATTTAAAGCATTGAAAGATGAAATGTTAACTCCGAGACGTTCCGTTATTGAAGCTGAAATATCTGATTTAGAAGTAGATGAATTAAGCTTAATACCTAATGAACAAGTTATGGTTACCGTAACTAAGAAAGGGTATTTAAAACGAGTTTCACTTCGTTCATATGGATCAAGTCAGAAAGAAGTGATTGCTTCAATAGATGATGATAAGCCTGTATTTGTATCGGAAGTAAATACAGTTGAAAACTTAATCTTTACGACTTCAAAAGGTCGATATGGAATTATTCGAGTGTATGATATTGAAGAAGCACGTTGGCGTGATGTTGGTTCCCACCTAAATCAATATATGAAGATGGATCCAGATGAACGAATCATAAGTGCATTTACTGCTCCTGATTTCTCTTCGAGTATTAATATCGTAACCACAACTTCTAAAGGTATGATTAAGAAAACAGTCTTCTCTGATTTAGAGGTGAAACGAACTAATAGACTTTACGATATTATGAAACTTGGTAAGGGAGATACACTAATTGGAACTCACATTGCCTACGACACAGATGATCTAATCATGGTAACCTTGAATGGCTATGCTATACGATTAGATTTAAGTGAAGTTAATCCAATAGGGGTTAAAGGTAAAGGTATCATTGGTATGAAAACTAAGAACGATGACCGAGTAGTGGCAAGTACGCCTGTACATGATGAGTCGGAAATAGTCTTTGTATCCAATAGAGGACACTTCAAGCGATTTAAGCAGGAAGATATTCCGATGAATAATCGAGCAACCCAAGGATTGTCAATAGCGAAGACAGTTAAGAGCAATCCCCATACAATACAAGATGTGGTAGTTGCCAATCTTCAAGATGATATCTACATATATCATGATACACTTGCAATTGTGATGGTAAAAAATATACCTCTAATGGCTGCAGATGCAACATTCTCAAATGTAATAAATGATGCTGATTTTGACATTATTCATAAAGCACGTGTTGTTCCATATGTAGAAAGTGCACAAGAACCTCAAATTCATAGTGGTGAACCTTTGAAGTTTGATATATAAAAATGTATAATTGATACGTGATGTTCACTATCAAATACCAAAAAGTTTGGTGGTTATCACCAAACTTTTAATTTGAAAGAGATGAAGAGGATAATATATGAGTATTAAACAATGTTTAGGATGTGGAAGTCCACTCCAAACTACAGATCCAGAGGCAAGAGGTTACGCTAAATCAATGGATAATGATTACTGTCAGTCTTGTTTTAGATTGAAACATTATCGAGATTTTAAGCGTGTTAAAGCACGTGTTGATGATGGATCAACATTAGAATTTATTGAAGCATTTAATGGCACAATTTTCTGGGTTTTGGATATCATGCATTTGAACCAAAGTTTACACCCAGGATTACTGAGATCGTTACGAAACAAACGTGTTGTTTTATTAGTAAATAAACGTGACTTGTTACCTCAGTCTGTATCTGATAACAAATTAGAACAATCCATAATGAGAGCATTAAAGGATGAAGCCGTTCAACTTGACGAGATAATCTTCGTATCAGCATTAAAACGAAGCACATTAGAACCGCTTTTGGGATACATAGAAGAAAGTGAATGTGCATTCGTAGGTTGTGTGAATGCGGGTAAATCCTCCTTACTTAATCAATTATTGGGTAGAGAAGACCTTTCTGTTTCACCAGTGGCTTCAACAACGGCTGATGTAATTCAAATTGAAACAGGTTTAAACTCAATCTTTGATACTCCTGGATTAAGTGTTGAGACCTCACTTGCAGATAAGCTAAGTGATGAAGCTCTTGTACTTCTTTCACCTAAGAAGACTATTAAACCAACAGTTTTTCAACTTTATGAAAAACAAACACTCATTTTTGGAAATCTAGGTGCTATTACAATAACTCCTACAAGCACTCTTAATGTGATTTCTTATTTACCAATCACCGTTAAAAGAGTTAAACCAGAACGACGTGATGCAAATCTTGCATTAAAGAGTGACATTGAAATTACTAACCCAGTTTATAAACAAAGAAAATGGCCGAAAATGGCTGATAAAGTTGATATTGAAATATTCGATATAGGTTTTATTTCAATTCAAGGAGAGACTCAAAGTATTGAAACATATTTTGATGAATCCGCAGAAATTATTATTAGAAAGGCATTGATATAATGTTAACAAAAGATCAATTAAAAACATTGAGACGATATTCTCATGAAGAACAAGCTATTGTTTCAGTGGGGAAAGCGGGAATTACCCCAACATTACTTGAGAGTTTTGAAGCATCGTTATTGGCTCATAATCTTGTGAAAGTAAGTATACAAAAAAATGCACCGATTACAAAAGAAGAACTTATTGAAGAAATTGAAGAAAGATTTGGAGCAGATACGGTAAGCAAAGTAGGGCGTGTCGTTGTATTCTATCGTTATCATCCAAAAGGACGTATTAAAGTTTGAGACATGTAATTCTATTTGGCGGAAGTTTTGATCCTATTCATAACGGACACCTTGCAGTCGCAAAAAATGCCTTGAAAGGAAGACATGCTGACGAACTTTGGTTCATCCCAACAAAAATGAATCCATTCAAAGAAGACAGTGTCTCTTTTGAACATCGATATACTATGATTGAAGCTGCAATAAATGGCTTTGATTCGTTTAAAGTTATTGAAGCTGAAAAATATTTACCATCGCCCTCATATACTATTGATACTGTTAAGCTATTAATTAAGGAAAACCCTGATACTCATTTCGATTGGTTAGTTGGTTCTGACCAAATTGATCGTTTAGGAGATTGGAAAGATGCTAAAGAGCTTCAAGAGCTTATCCAATTTGTAGTCTATTATCGAGAAGGTCATAATTCAAAACACAATTTCCCTACAGTTGAAGGGACGAGCTTTAATGTAAGTTCGACAGAAATACGTTTAGGGACTAGTACGAATGCACCAAGATCAGTTTTAAATTATATGACGCAACACACTTTGTACACTCAAAAAATGCTAAAGGAAGAGCTAAGTGACTATCGATATAAACATGTAATGGCTGTACATGATCTTGCTTTAGAGATTGCTGAACACCACAATATGGATATAAATGAAGTTAAAGTAGCAACACTTTATCATGATATCTGTAAGGAAGATGATAAGGATACGCTTGATTCGTTAATGAAACACGTTTATCCTGAATACCACTTCTTGAACCCAAGTTTCTATCATGCGTTTGCAGCAAAGGATTTACTAACAAGAAAGTACTATTATCACAATAAAAATGTCTTACGAGCAATTGTAAATCATGTAAGTGGAAATGCTAGCAATCCTATTGCAATGCTTCTGTATATTGCTGATAAATGTGAAAGAACACGACCTTGGGATAGTGAAGATATTATCCGTCTTGCGAAGAAAGATCTTCGACTAGGATTTAAAGCAGTAAAAGAAAGAACACAAAACCATCTGAAAGAAAAAGGAGTAATTGAATGAACTTATTAGAACTTATTGTAACGACCTTAGACGCTAAAAAAGCTAACAACATTGTAACTGTTGATTTTAAGAATGAAAACCCACTGTTTGACTATTTTGTAATTGCTGATGCACCAAGTTTAAGACAAATTAATGCATTAACTGACGATGTAATCGAAGCTATTGAGAAAGCGGGATTCCCTCTTAAACCAGTAGTTAGAGAAAATGATTCAACATGGATATTAATTGATGCAATTGATGTCGTTGTACATATTTTCCTAAGCGAAGAACGTGAACACTATAGCCTTGAAAAACTGTATCAGGAATATATTGAACGATGAAATCATATTATGATGAACTGTTTTATAACGAAGAAGGTGTGAAGCAGTATTATGAATTTGTGAAGAAGCATGCCAAAGGGGAAACACTTATTGAAATGGCATGTGGAACAGGTGACTTATTAAATCTACTAGAACCAGATTTTGAACTAACCGGCGTCGATATTGACGTGGAAATGCTAGAACAGATTCCTGTTAAGTATCCAAACTTGAAGGCAGAATTAATTGAAGGTGACTTCCTTAACTTTAATAACTCAAAAAAATATGATACTGCTGTTTGTATTGGAGATAGTACAAACTATATATTAACTAAGGAAGATTTGGAACAATTCGTAAAGACAATGACTTCATTGTCGGATTGTGTCATTGTAGATTGTCATCATCCAAGCAGGCTCAAAGAGTTTGCTGATGACTATTACGAGGAAGGTTCTTTAGACTCTTTTGATTATGCTTATCAAATTGAAGTTAATGAGGAGCACCTTGTACATGTAATCAATTTTCTAGATGGGACTTTTGATGCAATTTATCAATGGGTATTTGATCCTCAATTACTAATTGATTTGTTCAAAAAGTACGGATATTGGCTAGAAGTATACACAGACCACAAGCTTAAAGGAATACAAAAAGAGGGCGAAAAAGTAGTCATTGTCGCTCATAAGGGGTAATTATGATATTGATAATTGGAGCAATGCTTGAAGAAGTTATGGAACTAAGTTCACTCATGGAGAATGTAGAACAACACCAAATAGAAGATATTCAAGTTTGGGAAGGGCTACTCTCAGATAAGCCTGTAGTACTAGCTCTAAGTGGGATTGGTAAGGTTAATGCTGCCTTTACAAGTTCTGTATTAATTGCTCATTACAAACCTGAATATGTATTAAATATCGGAAGTGCTGGTGGCTTGCAAGATGGACAAAAAGTAGGGGATGTAGTAATTTCAACTACCTTACAATATCATGACTTGGATATTGGTCCGAATACACATACAGATCCAAGATTCATTTTCGATACCAGCATACTGCTTCGTGAACATGCAAAAAATGCAGTGGAAAAGCTGGGTATACCGTATCATTTAGGTTTAATAGTTACTGGAGATCAGTTCATTACAAAGGTACAGCCTCAATTCAAACATATTCAAAATACATTTCCAGATGCGATTTGTGTAGAGATGGAAGCAGCTGCCATAGGAGCGGTGTGTAAACGTTTTAAGATACCATTTGTTGTTCTAAGAAGTCTTAGTGATATTACTCACGAAGATGACAACAACCTTACTTTTGAAGAATACTTACATGTCGCAAGTAAGAATTCTGCAAAGATATGTAAAGAATTTGTATCTCACATTTAAAAAAAACAAAAAGAAAACCGTGATCCATTAGTAGGACCACGGTTTTTAGTTTATCGAATAGATATTATTGCTTGATTACATTCTTTTTCTTCTTTAAAAAGCCATTTGTAATTACGAGACCCATACCAAGTCCTATTGTTATAAAACCTAATACATTGTTACTTTCTCCCGTTGCTGGTAAAGTTTCTTTATTTGAATTTCCCGTTTCGGTTGGTTTTGTAGGGGAAACTGGCTTATTTGGTTTAGCCTGTTCGCTAGGTTTATTTGGTTTAGCTTGTTCGCTAGGTTTACTTGGTTTTTCAGTTTCTGGTTTTGGAGTGGTTGGTTTGTCTTGATTATCCTTAACAACAACAGTAGCTTCTATACCTTTTAGAGCTAGAGCTTTTTGATCGTTAATTGTTTTTAGGTCTTTTGCAGATTGCATGGACTTAATGGCATTATTTACTTGTGTATCAATATCATTTAAAGCTTTTTCTAGATTGTTTGCGTTGCTTGCATCACTATTAGCTTTTTTTAACAATTCCTTTTTCTTTGCTGCAGCATCACGAATTTCTTGTATTGCTAATTTTCTGCTTGCTTCAATGTCATTATTGTTGCTTTCTGATTTTGGATTAGCAATACCATTAATTGCTTTTATTCCATCATTTCTAGCTGATTCAATCGCTTCTTTACTTGTAGCACCTGAAACTGCCTTTTTCGCTGCATTAAGAGCTTCTTCAACTTGTTTCTTTGATGCTTCCAAATCTTTTGCATCTACATTTTCAAGTTTTTCCATTTCAGCAGTTTTTGCTTTTGCTGTTGTGTCGAGTTCTTGATTGGCTGAATTTCTTAGACTCGTCAAATCTTCTGTTTCTTCTTTAAGATTCGGATCGTATGCAATCACTAATACAGAATAATATTCAGATGAAGAACGGAACTTCTTGCTATCCACACGAACAGATGCAAAACCTACTATATTCGCAAGAGGGTTAACATTGGTTAAATAATGTCCGTAATCTTGTTCGCCGTTTATTTTTTCTGAGTCCCAATCTTTAATAGGGTCCGAAAATTCTCCTGCTGACCATGCTAGATTTTCTGGTCCTGCAACATATGTACCTAATACATAATTTGGATTGTTAAACATATTTGCTTGTGTTTTCTTATATGTAGGGTCGGGTGCACCGTTGAAAGTGTTATCATGGCTTATTTTTCCCTCTGCTGCGAGTTCCAATGCTCGAGTAAGTGCCCATTCATTCATTTTTGCTGTTGTCTTAAGTGGTGGCAACTTTTGACCATTATCTTTTATATTTTTGCTGTTTGTAATGGGTTTTCTTTCTGTTGCACGAATGGAATTCAATTCATTAATAAAGTGAGTGCGACTTTCTTCTGTCATGATTCCTTTATCGTCAAAACTTGGTGTATACTCTGCAGCACTAACACTAAAGCTTTGTCCAAACAATAATGTTAAACCAAGTACAAGTGCTATGATTCGTTTATAATATGATTTTTTCATACCATACCTCCTATAATTTCATTATACATGGGAAGCTTGATTTCAAAATTGCCATCCAAGAAAAGAATTTCGATTATTGGGAATATAATAAAAAAAAGGACCTTACTCTACGTAAGGACCTTTCCATAGTTGATTATTGAAGAACCATGCTTTTAGATTTTTAACTGTCATAGGTTTCTTATTACCGTGGGTAATTGAACCAGTGTTAGTCAAAGTATTCTTCGATGAGTCGAAGCTTGCTTTAATGAAAGCAGGGTATGTATCGACGCCAAAGACGTTTTTTAAGCGGGTTACTGTAATATTACTCGATGCTGCTAAATCTATTGCGATAATATCTGGCGTTGGACGCTCAGCTTGTTCAACAGACAATGGAGTTAATATTGAGTCAATAATATAGGTTGAATCTGTACCACAGTCTGTTAGAAAGAATACATGTTCACCTGGGTTGTTTTTTGAAAATTCTGGTAATTCATCAAGTGTAATAGTTTGTTTGATGACCGTGTCTGCAGTATATACAGTACGTGTCATAGCTTTTGTTTCATTGCTAAACTGCTTATAAAGAATCACGAATGAAGCAACAAATACCGCAACCAAGGTTACGATAATTAATATTTGTTTGCGCATAATGCCTCCTTTTATCGCAATTACACAATACCACTATTCATTTAAAAATGCAAATTAGCACACTTTGTCTGTATTTTTATGGTGACTTAAGCTATAATGATTTAGGTAGAATGGGGGTAAATATGTTCCTCAAGAAAATTGAAATGCAGGGATTTAAATCTTTTGCAGATAAAGTCATCATTCATTTTGATGATCCAGTGACAGGGGTAGTAGGACCTAATGGTTGCGGAAAGAGTAATATTAGTGATGCAATACGTTGGGTACTAGGAGAACAATCTGTTAAGTCAATGCGTGGGTCAAGTATGACGGATGTGATTTTTAACGGATCTGAGAACCGAAGAAAAGTTAATCTAGCCGAAGTCACACTTGTATTCGATAATGAAGAAAGAGCATTAAATAGTGACTACGAAGAAGTAGAAGTTACACGTCGTCTTTATCGTGATACACGTGAGTCAGAATATTTAATCAATAAGACACCATGTCGTCTACGAGACATTCATGATTTAGTTATGGATACAGGTCTTGGTAGAGATTCTTTATCGATTATTTCGCAAGGTACCATTTCACACTTTGCTGAAGCAAAACCAATTGATCGTCGATTGATTTTTGAAGAAGCAGCAGGTGTTTCTAAATATAAAAAACGTAAAATTGAATCGATTAATAAACTCGAGAGAACTCGGGAAAATATGGAACGAATGCAAGATATCGTTGATGAGATTGAACGTCAAGTAAATTCTCTTAAGCGTGCTGCTAAAAAGGCTTTGTTATATAAGGATAAGAAGTCAATGCTCGAGGCTGTAGAAGTCTCGGTTTTAGTACGTGATATTAAAGACTTAACTGAAGCTAATGAAGAAACACAAAGTCAACTCTTTAAAATGGATGCCGAAATCGCTTCTTTAGAAACAAGCGAAGGTGTTTATGATAATGAATTAGAGTCAATGAAGAAAGAGCTCAACGATATGGATCATGCTGTATCCAAAGCTCAGGAAACAATGATGTCATTTATTCGCGAAATTGGTATTTTAGAATCTCGCAAAATTGAAATTGAAGAGCGTCGTAAATATACTCTTGAAGTAGGTGACAAAAAAGCGAAGCAACAAGAAATGCTAGCGCTTCTTAATGATGCTCGTCTTGAATACGAAGATCGTAAATCACGTCATGAATCACTCAATGCAGAAGTAGAATTACTTGTTGAAGAGAGTTACGAAAGAAATCGTAAGATGGCAGATCAAGCACAATCAATTGCTAATTTACGAGGTAAGATTCAACAGTTATCGAGTCGTCTAGATATCATTAGTTCACGATTAGAAAGACCGTATGAATCCAACCATGGTGTGCAAGCAATCATGGATAATAAACAATCATTATTTGGTGTGCATGATACAGTAAGTAATGTTTTTGAAGTTTCTGAAGGTTATGAGACAGCTATTACTACTGCACTTGCTGGAGCATTAATGCATTTAGTGGTTGATGATGATAAAGCTGCGGTTAACGCAATTAACTTCTTAAAGAATAACCGTGCAGGTCGTGCTACATTCATTCCACTGACAGTTTCTAAGCCTCGATTTGTTAATCAAGATGCTTTACTTGTTGCAAGTCATGCTCAAGGGTACTTAGGTGTAGCAAGTGATTTCGCAAGCAATGGTGAAGTCTATAATGATTTACGAGATAGCCTACTTGGTAATGTGCTAGTAGTAGATACTATTGAGAATGCTAACGTATTAGCGAAAAGAGTTCAACACAACTATAAAATTGTTACCTTAGATGGTGATGTTATTCACCGTGGAGGGATTATGAGTGGGGGACGGAATCGTCAAAACAATACTTCCTCCTTAACTCTTAAACGTGATAAAGAACAACTAGAAAATGAATTACGAATTGCAAAGGATTCATTGATCTTAGAAGAAAACCAAAATCATAGTTTATCAACTGAACATAAAGATGCTGGTGATATTCTTATGCAACGTCGTATTGCATTAGCACAACTCGAACCTTTATTAGAAGTAAAACGTTCGAAATATGAACGTCTTAAACAAGAATATGAGGACTTAAATCCTGATCAAGAAATTGAAGATGCAGAGAAGACAGAAGACGATGTAGTTGTTCAATTAAACAGTCTTTATATGCAACGTGATGAGTTAACGACAAATATTGCGTTAATGAGAGAACGTCGCCAAGGACTTAACCAAGAAATTCAACGAAAAGAAATTCTTATTCGTCAGTATCGTCAAGACCTCAATAAATTGACGCAAAAAAGACATGAGTGTGCTCTTGAAGTAACCAAGAACAATACACGTTTAGAATCAAGTCTAGAACGACTTTCTTCAGAATATCGTATGACGTATGACTATGCATTAGAAA
>RCMY010014255.1_pt1 | contig 10853 bp, 8 predicted proteins | sample 2041341 | NCBI WGS metagenome assembly RCMY01 (sample SAMN09708234, study PRJNA481090) | Marine sediment metagenome, whole genome shotgun sequencing project.
AACCTTTTTGTTTCAATGAATATACTTTGTGAAACTTACAAGTCAACGTATGCTTTATCGCAACATTCATTAGTCGAGGTGTTTAAAGCTGCGAATTGATTCTTGCTACCGGAATTGTCGATGATAATCGCTCTGACGATGTTCGCTATCCTGATATGTTTTCTTATTGCCGCCGGCTTCCTCTGGCACCGACTAGATCACCAGGCCGACGCAGCGGAACGGTCTTGCCTGCTTGAGTTCCAGCCTGCTATGCCGGCTCTCTTTAATCCCGCAATGGTTGAATCTCTGCCTGAGCCTGCGCGCCGCTACTTTTCCTTTACCATCGCCCCAAACACGCCACTTTATACGGTGGCTGATATCTCTATGATCGGCCAGTTCAGCCTCGGCACCAAAAACGCGCCGAATTATATGCAAATTTCACCGAGTGGTTGGCGCGTTTTTCAATTAGGTCTGTGTTACCGATGCTGACCCAATTGCTTGACCGAATTGCGCTGCTCCCCCAGTGCAAGCCATTATCCAAAATCCACGGTATATTATCTCGGTGAACAATTCTCCAGATTAGCGCTTTCTTTGAGTTCAGGTTTGCGTAATGAATAGCCATGGCTGTTTCAAGTATATTGCTACATCAAGGCTGATATGCGATGTCAGATCAGCATTGGAGCTAGAGATGCGAGACCTTATTGAACAACCGTCGCAATATAATTCGAAGAGATGACTTCGCAACACGCCAACTAAAACGAAGTGAAGGGCCTTCCTGCTACTTGACAAAACTCTTCAACGCCATATTCTCGGTAACCTCATCATGCCCAATCAACACATAGTGCCAGGGCTTACCGCCGTTTTTTGCCAGATAATCACTGGCATTTTTGCACCACTCAACTGCTGATTCGGCTTTCGCCAGCACGTCAGCATCTTCCATATCTGACCTGGCCTTGGTTTCCACCATCAGTACGCAGTCGTCTAATTCGGCGACGAAGTCAGGTAGGTAGTCTTTGTGTTCCACGCCTGATTTATAGATGATTTGAAACTGACCTCTCACTGGCTTAAACCATTTCAGTGCGTCGCGCCCAAGTATCACTGAGAAACGTCGCTCTGTATCGGAATCGAATTTTTGTAACGGATAAAGGCACTTGTCGAAGCCGCCAAATAACATCTGCTTGATTTTTCCAACGTCAGTGACAGTGTCACGATAATTTTGCACAGGTTGATTAGCTGCCTTTGTATAGGCTGCTGCCCTCAACGGTGTGAAGCCAGCATTAACTTTGACTTCATAGTCAGCTGCCTTCTCCCAAAAACTTTCTTTCATCTGAGTATGGATGTAATCGGCGAGCCGCTTGCCGTGGCCAAAAAAGATATTGTGCAGCTCATCTTCAGAGTACGTCTTAACGTCGCTGAAAAACGCCACGGTTTGGCCTGCCAGATCATATATGAGGTCCGCATGTTCATCGTAGGAGATATCATCCTCATCAACGAGATGCTCGACTATATAGTCTTCGAGCCGTTCATATTTCTGCTTCGGCTGTGCTGAGATAGAAATCTGTGCATTGGTTTGCAGACTTTGGGAGATTAACTCTCGATCAGACGGCTGCAGGTTCAATTGGCTTATATCCAACTTAAAAGGGCGATAGCCATAAGTAATTTCACCCTTCGGTTCAACAACAATGCGAGGAATGTCGATAGTCTGGTCAACCATAAGCTGCGTGGCCTTCGCAACGACGGCGGCTAGATCCAGCTTTTCTTCCTCTTCTAATAGCGAGTGCTGGCTGTCAGTTAGCTGCTCCGAAACCTGCTCAACAATAGCCTGTTGCAGTTCGGTTGAAAGTAACCCTTTTGCTGTGGGCACTAGATTGGGTTTATGCTGGAAGCTATTCAACACTTGCAACGTTTTTTGTGCTGCCTCTTTTTCGCGCACGCTGCCAAACAGCGGTTCGTCGGTGGGGCGGTATTTTGTAGCCCAGTTGTCGTTGCCGTTGATTAATCCGTCAACGTTAGACTCAATAGCCACACTTTCTTTTGGTGCAGCGTCTTCCGGTGCGTCCAGAATTACCTGGCGCAAACGCAGTGGGTTATCTGGGTTATCTGGGTTATTTGCCTCGTCAACGATTTCCTGAAAGCGGTCGTGGGCAACGATGCTGAGCCGGTCGAATGCATCCACACCGGTACGCTTGCCGTAGGGTAAGCGCAGTCCGCGGCCGATAGATTGCTCAATCAAAGTGCGGGCGTTGGCGGCACGCAGTGGCACAATCGTATAGAGATTAGTTACGTCCCAGCCTTCCTTGAGCATATTTACATGAATAACTATCTCGGTCGGTTCGTCAAAACTCTCTACCGCCAATAAGCGCGTCACCATCTGCTCTTCTGCGGCACCAGTCTTGCTGCTGTCTACTTGAATGACTTTACCCTTGTAACGGCCTTCGAACAATTGGTTCTCTAGTAGCTCAAGTAATTCGCCAGCGTGGGTCGTTTCGCGCGCAATGACTAACATGAAGGGTTTTACTGGCGATACGCCGTGCTGTTTAGCGTAGGTCAGTAGCTCTACCTTGGTACTTTCGTGTAGGCGAATGCCGTCTTCCAGCTTGATGCGCTCTAGCTGTGCAGCGCTGTATTGGCTGGGGTTGAAGTTGCGCTGCGTGACCACGGCTGGTTCTTTTACAAAGCCATCATCCATCGCGCGCGCTAGCGGGTAGTCCACCACTACATTTTTAAACGCCACTGGCCCACCACGACTTTCGGTGAAGGGTGTTGCCGTTAACTCCAGCCCCATTAACGGGTTGAGCTCATTCAATGCCCGCACGCCGGCGCTAGCGCGATAGCGGTGCGATTCATCCATTAACATTACCAGGTCGGGCAAACCAGCGAGATAGTTGAAGTAGCTATCACCCAAGGTTTCCCACAGCCGCTTGATGCGCGGTGACTTACCGCCGCGCACTTCGGAATTGATTTTGGATATATTAAAAATATCGATGCTGACCGGCGACAGTAAAGCGCCGGTGCCTGCCGACTCGTAGTTGTCACCCGTGACAATTTTTGGCGGGTAAGCGGCAAACTCGGCGATACCCTTGAACACATACTTGGGTGCATTCGGAGTGAAATCGGTAATCAACTTGTTATAGATGGTCAGGTTTGGTGCCAATACGAAAAAATGCTTAATACCATGCGCCAGATGCAAATAGCTGATGAACGCGCCCATTAACCGCGTTTTACCAACACCCGTAGCCAGCGCAAAACACAGGGATGGAAAGTCCCGTTCAAACTCGGTCAGTGTAGTAAATTCTGATGACAGGGTTTTTAGAAGCGATTCTAAATCGCGTTCGGGATGCAGCATCTCGGGAGCAGCGTCCAGTGCGCGAGCGAGTGCCCGCAACGACTCTTCCTGTGGCTGACGCAGGCTTAAACGACCGGTGATGGCGTTGATCACTGTTTTATTCATATGGCGCTATACGTCGTCGCTAGCTGAGTCATAGCTGGCAGCCTGCTCCCGTATCCCCTGTATATCTTCGGCGCTTATTTTAATGCGACGTATTTTCCCTTTTTCCAACACTATTAAATCTGTACCGGTTTGAGCGGCTATTAAGCGTGCTTGTATTGCAGCGCGCTTAAGCGCGGGTAGCGCTTTCGCTAGCAGCGGGTTTCGTGCTTGGAAGATAGTTTCAGGTTCCATTTTGTTCACTCCATTTCAATAGTTTTGGTGTGGCACTGCTGTTATCAAATAGCGTCCATTCGTCAACAAGTTGAGAGTAGACATTCCGGAAGTTATTCAAACCCGAGGTGAAGCGTCGACGAATGACGGGCTCGGTTATATTGTGGCCGCCCTGCCGCACCCGCTCGGCTACACGCTCAATGGCTAGTTCAACACTGTTGAGTTGTAGGAAGAATAAGCTGACACGATAACCCGCTTGTTGCCAGGCTGGAATCTTGCGGCTGTACGCCAGCCCGGACAGCGTTGTTTCAAACGCAAAACTCTCTCGCTTGGCAACAGCATGTTTAATCTCTTGCAGCATAATTCGCCCCGCCTTTATTGCTGCCTTTTCTGGCGCGAAAGGCGATAGCCCGGCAGCGATAAGGTCGGCGTTGATAAACGTTGGGCATTCGGCTTCGCCGGTTAGAAACTGGCGTGCAAAGGTTGTTTTGCCGGAGCCGTTCGGACCAGCGAGAATCAGAATACTGCGCTCAGTCATTCTTCTTCACCGACTAAGCGCCGTTGTTCCACTTTTCCTTCGGGCCTTTCCTGCATCGGCAGGTTTTCGACGTTTAGGCTGTAATCATCGCGCGCCCATTCACAGCGGCTTAATACCATTTTTGGAATCTTCTTGACGGTGAGATTGGCAAAGCGATCTGCTTTACAGCGGAACGCGCTACAGCACACCAGTAAGGTGCGGTCTTCTCCCACCTCATCAGCCAGTGCCTGCAACTGAGCAAGCGATAATGTTGGGTAGTTACGTAGATAAAATCGGTTTCGGTGGAATAACCCTGCTGCCAGAACACAGTGTCGGATGGCGCATAGGTAAAGCCTTCCAACTTGCAGATGGCCTGGGTCAGCATTTCCGGGTTGTAATCCTTATTGACTACCCAGCGGCCCCAGCGATCTTGTTCTAGTAGGGAAGTTTGTAATAGCGAAACCCGCCGCCGCCCTGCCAGTCGACGGCTTTGGAAATACCACCTTGGTCTTCACCGTCGATAACTTTTTGTAGGCGCGGGATGATATGGGTATGACAGTGTTCGCCTAGTTCGACCATAATCCAGCGACGGCCCATTTTTTGGGCAACTGCGCCAGTGGTGCCGGAGCCGGCGAAGGAGTCTAAAATCAAGTCTTCCTTATTCGAAGCTATTTGCAGAACCCTTTCGATAAGCCTCTCAGGTTTTGGTGTAATAAATAAGTCATCTTGACTGGGTAGTAATGCGCGAAGTTCGTTCTTTGCTTCGCCATTATGCCCAGCATCCGTATGTAACCACATAGTGCTAGGAGTAACTCCCTGTCTAACCTCAGATAGAAACCTCTTTTGAGCAGGAACTCCTGCACCGTCAACTCCCCACCATATTCGATTTTCGCTATCAAGTCTTTTAAAGTTGTCCTCTGAAACTCTCCAGAATGTCCCACTTGGCGGACCAGAAATTATGCGTCCTGAAGGTGCTTCAACTTTATATTTACCGAGACTATAGAAGTTTCTAGCATGTAGAGGTGTTGCCTTCCAAACCCCTCGATGATCATCGTCGGGATTCTTATATGCCCTATTTTGCTTCTCCATCCGAGGTAGATCGTTTATCAAGAAACAATCTTTTCGCTTAGCATAAACTAAAATATGGTCATGCATTGATGAGAAATATTTTGCTGAGTTCTTGGTCGTATATATTTTTTGCCAAACTATCGAAGAGACAAAATTGGTTCTTCCAAATAATTCATCGCACATTACTTTTAAATAATGAGCTTCGTTATCGTCGATTGTTATCCATAGCGACTCATCATCAGAAAGTAAGTTACGAATAATTTCGAGCCGGTCGCGCATTAACCCCAGCCAGATCGAATGCTCTAACCCGTCATTATAATGTTCAAATGCACTACCAGTGTTGTAGGGCGGATCAATAAACACACATTTCACCTTGCCAGCATACGCCTGTTCCAACGCCTTAAGAGCCAACAAGTTATCGCCGAATATCAGCTTATTATCATAAATATCATTGTCAGTTACTCGATGCTTCGCGTGATAAGACTTAGCCGATTCCTCTAGCAAAATCCGCGGCTCAAGTTTGGGCCGCCTGTCTTTGCCGATCCAGGTGAGTTCGAGCTTGGTTTTTCTATTCGTCATTTAGTTTCTTCTAGCTTACGGTTTTGCGAATGGATACAAACGTCTTGTTTCATTGTTCTTCGGTGACCAATATGTATGTTTCCTGGCTTGTGTTGGGAAACCGTTTTCTGAGCAAATCAGGCTATCGCAAAGCTGCACGACTAACTCTCCGAATCGCAGCACGTTGTTGGGTGGTACATGTTTAGCATGATCGTTGTAATGCGCGCCGCTGGTATTCCTGACTTGATAGATATTCTTTAATTCCTCGAACACCGGCTGCAACGAAACATCCAGATACGTGCCGTTAGGCTGCAACACTTCAACGCGTAGTTGCTTGATAAAATTTGCCTTCAATGCACATAAATATTCGTTAAGCGTATTGCCAGCCTTTCTCCGTGGCACACTGCACCCATAGTGAAGGGTAAGAAAATCGCCTATTTGTTCAAGAAGATGCCCAGCATTGGCGGCAATCGGCTCAATCTCATTTGGTCTATCCAACACATTGTCGCGGAGAATATCCAACAACGGTCGAGCCGTGCCCTGCAGCGCGACGCCAGTTTGAGCATTCCACTTTCTTAATTCGACAACGCCACAGTCTGGGTGGGTTAGCTGCCCTCTGCGTATTTTCAGGTGCCAGGCGTAATAGTGCGTCGTTATCACAGTCTGCAGAAAAGTTTGCGACTCGTCGTAGAGAAGCTGAATCAGTCGGTCGACATGTGGTTCGTCGATACTGCCCAGAATATCATCCATTACAATAATAGTGTTTTCAGGGTTTTCTCGCTTTGCCAAAGCGATAAGAATACACAATCCCAGCGAATCAAGATGAGAGTTGCTAAAGTAAGCACCCGGCGGAACATTCTGTTGTAGATAATCCGCTGAAATTTCCAGCGAAGCGCGGCGCTTCGGATCTAGCTGCAGCGCAATTTTATTGAGACCTTCGCCTTGATGAATCTGTTCGTAAAGCCGACCTACCTCATCGGCGATTGAAATTAGAATTTCATCGATAAAGCGTTTTCTTTCTTCTTCATGAATTTCTAAAAGTTGTTGCGCAATGGGAGCAAGCTTTTCATTTTTTGCCTGCGACTGCACATTCTTTTCATACTGCTCTAATGCAACCTTCAACGCATCACGGCGACCTTTTTGTTCACTCAGGCTCGCTTTTCTGGTTGAAACATTACTTTTTACGGTGCTCAAGTTCTGATTACTGCCTGCAACTTCGAACGCTTTATCTGTCAGCGCACCAAGAACTTTCTGGCTTTCGGGGAAATCGCTAAAGCCTTGCAATTCCTCTTTCAATTGCTCTGCCAGTTGGCTCAGCAATCCTTCTTCCTGGTTTAATCGCTCCTCTACGGTGCTTCTGCTTCTTGTTGCCAAATCTAGCTGGCTTTTAGCGCCACGAAGCTCTCCCAGATTAGCGACCTGACCTTCCACTCGCTCCGCTAATCCTGCAGCATTTTCGTCGCTTTGGCATAGAGGACAGGCATCCACACTTTCACGACGATGGAAATAGTGCTGCGCTGCCTCCATGATGGCGAGCGTTTCTTCTGCGTCATCACTAACATTTTTCAAGGCATCATTGAAGCTGTCGACTGCTTTATTCTCGGCTAGTATCTTTTCTTCGAGGGACTCTTTGATTTGCTTAAAACTTTCACTGTGAACTGCAATTTCTGACAGCGCGCTTTCGATGTTGGTTAACTTATCAATTTCGCTGTCTATGTTTTCTTGGGGTTTGCGGAGCTCGTCACGGGCCCAGCTCACCTCATCGACATTCGTTGCACCTGCCAGGCGTGCCTGTTCGCTGAGCATTGCCACGTTTTGGCCAATTTGCTGGCCAGCTTCGTTTAACTCAGCATTGACTGTTTTGAGATGGCTCTTTAACTGCTTTTCCGATGTATCGATAGCCGACGTGTCGACAAAAGGTTTAATAACGTCAAAGCGATCAGAGGGTTTTGCAAGAATCAGTTTAATTAATTGGTGGCGCCGCCAGACCTTAACCAGTGGCCTATTTTCCAAAGGAATCACATTGACGATCTTGCCATTTGCCTTGGCTTGCCAGCAACTTCCACCAGCGCTCGTGAGACTGACAGAAATATCGCCGTGGCCTTTGCCTAGAAAAGGCCAGTAGCTATGTGTAGCACTACCTAAACCAATATCAGTAACGGAACCAACCTGGCCGTTACCGATGAAATCAAATGCGTCGCAGATGGATGTCTTGCCTGTTCCGTTTTCACCATAAACAAGTGTCATTCGTTTTTCAAAAGGTATTTCCAGTGGCAATGCAACGCCACGCAAACCGTTAACCGTCAGTTGAGTTAAACTATTGTTGCTGCTCATCATTTGCATCCTTGCATTGCGAATTTAATATAGCGAAGGCCCAGTCATCCTCTGTGACACGATGGGCGAGAATTTTTGGTTCAATTTTTATCAGCTGTTCGCCATCCAATAAAGTTTCTTCGTTTATTCTGGTTTTGATGCGGTTCCATAATTCTGTAGGTTCAGTCATAATCATTCCTTTTTTCTACATCAAATTTAGTTTGGTCGTGTCGTCACAGTACCCGTTGCATGTCGGTTATATTGCTAAACAACCTGCCATTCAATACTAAACAACGGCCTTTCATTTACGCTCTGGTTCAACTGGTCTTCCAGCTCACTAATCAGCTCTTCCCGGCGATTATCAACCTCGTCTTGCTTGTCAAATAAATCCCGGCGTTTCCTGCTACGCAACTTTTCCAACTCACGTTGCCTTTTTTGCCAGCGCAGCTTCTCGCTCAAGTCTGGAGCTGCTTTGGCGGCGCGACGTACTTCGCGAATTTCCTTATCGGTTTCTTTGATTTCGTGTTCAAGCCCTACCTTGAGGTCATCGGCCCAGGCGTCGAGTTTTTCTACCTCTGCTGCGAAATACTCAAGGTTGCGTTCGTTGACCTCTTTTAGAATTTCGGTTTTACGTTCGCTTAGCTGATAGGTCAGTTTCTGAGATATGACGCTGGTTGTGGCCTCGGTATTCTTTACGGGAAAAGCTAACAGCTTTTCCAGCACTTCCTGGTGCAATATTTCACCGTTATTGGTTTCGCCGCACAACACAATATGATCTTCGGCACGCTGTAACGACTCTATTGTTACCAAGTGCGCTTGAAGTTGACCGGAGCTACCTTGCAGGTCTTGTACGACGGCAACCTTGGTTTCGGTTGCTTCGTAGTCAAAAGTCAACTTCGCAGCGGGTAGCTCTCTGTCTTTAGCCAGATTTATCAACCATTGTGCTAACGGATGGCTTAGGCGATAGATATGTTTCTCATCGTTACGGCGAGGTAGTTCGTATTCACCTAACGCGATACCAGCGGGCGCATTGACCGGCAGGCTTTGCAGAATAAAGCCACCATCGGTTTCAGCGACTCGATCTTTAAGTTCGCCTTTGGTTAGATCCAATAGCAGTCGTTCGTAGCGATCTAGCGATGCACTGCTGTTGATTTTAATTTTTTGTAGCACGTCTTCATCGAAGTGTTCGAATAGCTGCTCGCGCGTGTTCACCATTTGTGTATTAATTTCATGCGCCAGGTCTGACTGCAGTTGCTGGAATGCTTTTTCAATCTGCGCAGGTTGGCGGCAGGTTTGGTAGATTTGCTTGATTCGTCGCTCAAAATCTACACCACTTTCAATCACGCCAAGCACTTCGTCGGATGCGCCGAAAACACCATTGAAGAGGCTGAACTTCTGTTCCAGCAATTCATAGACCCTGCGGTCTGCCTCGTTAGTTAGATCAATAAAATTGAGTACGACAACATCGTGCTTTTGACCATAACGATGACAACGGCCGATACGCTGCTCAATCCGCTGGGGGTTCCAGGGTAAATCGTAGTTGATCACCAATGAGCAAAATTGCAGATTGACCCCTTCAGCTGCCGCCTCGGTGGCGATCATAATCCGCCCTTGGTCGCGGAAGTAGTCTACTAATGCTGCGCGCGTATCCGCCGTACGGGAACCCGTGATATTGTCAGAGTCCTGGTATTTGGCTAACCAATTTTTGTAAATTTTTTTGGCGCGCTGATCGCTGTTGGTGCCGTTGAAAAGTACAATTCCTTCGTGGTATTCGCTATCGCTTAACAGCTGCAGCAAGTAATCCTGAGTTTTGCGAGATTCAGTAAAAATGATGGCTTTAGCGTTTGCCCCTAGATCATTGAGTTTTGCAAATCCGATCTGCAACGCGGTAAGTAAGGCATCGCCTTTACTGTTATGACGAATATTTTCGGCAAGTGCTTTAAACCCCTTTAGCTCATCAATCTCGGCCAGTATGGAGTCTCGCTCTTCTTTTGAAACGGTCGCGTCTTCCTCGCCCCACTCTTCGGCTGTTTCGTCCAGCGCTTCGTAGTCGGTCTGTAACTCGTTGACTACCTGCTCGTCTTCCCAGTTTTCTTCGGCTAGCCCTGCCTCGAGCCGCGAGATAATTGAGCCTAACGCTCCCGCTATAGCGAACGAAGAAGACGCCAGCAATTTCCACATGACCATTGAAATCAGCTGCCGCTGGCCGCTCGGCAGTGCATTCAGCTCTGGCCGTTGCAGATATTCCGATACCAGCCTGTAAAGCTCCTGCTCATCACTGCTGGGAGTAAAACGCTGAACCAACGGAATCCGTTTGGTGTAGGAAACGTAAGCTTGCACCTGCTCTCGCAATGTGCGTTTGCAAACAGGCGCTATGCGATGTTTTAGGTGCGCGAAAGTATGCGCATCGTTGCTGCGGCCATACTGTGTGCGACTGTCCAGATCGCCGAATATTCTGTCGTCGATGATGCTCGTGAGGCCGTAAAGTTCCAGCAATGAGTTTTGCAACGGCGTAGCGGTCAACAGCACTTTATTCGTGTGAGCAAGCGCATGCTTGATAGTCTTGGCAATTTTATTGCCTTTTTTATACACGTTGCGCAGCCGATGCGCTTCGTCGATGACTGCCAAATCCCACGGTATCATCTGTATATCATCTGCCTTGGCCTTGGCAAATTGATACGAACAAATGACTAAGCCTTCACCAATGTCGAACGGGTTTTTTGTACCAGATTTTTTCGCCTTGTTGTAGTTGGCTGA
>RCMY010005399.1_pt1 | contig 10852 bp, 8 predicted proteins | sample 2041341 | NCBI WGS metagenome assembly RCMY01 (sample SAMN09708234, study PRJNA481090) | Marine sediment metagenome, whole genome shotgun sequencing project.
CCGTCGGGTATTCCTTGGCATAGTCACGAAATTGGTCGTTGGTCACAGCAAATGATATGGGCAGGTGTTTCAGACTCTCCAGAACGTATCTATCCGCCTGAACGCGGCTGGGCACCACATAGATTTCATCTGGTGTTAGCCCGAAAATATCATAGAGCAGCGCCATCGTATGATCTTCAACAACGGAAAATGCCCCGTGCCTGCGGAGAGTGTGAAAAATATTGGCATCGAAGAAACAAACAATACGATACCCTTCGGCGCGAAGTTGGTGCGCAATCTCCCCAAGCGGTTGCGCGTCCAATCCATTCTCATGACCAAGGTGATAGATATTGCTGCCATCAATGATGACAGTTTTCGCATCTAGCCGCAGGTCGCGCATGAACCTTTCACGATCATTGGCCAGCAAGAAGTGTGGCTTGACGTAATGTCGCTTGGTGGAACGAAACCCGAAATAGACAATCAGCCAGAATACAATCAGCACTGCCGAAACGGGCAGTATGATGTCCATGTCCACAACGGGGCGCATCAAATACCACCACAAGGGCAGCGCGGAAACTGCCGTCAGCAGCGAGATGTTCAGCACTGTGCGTAACGTGTTTCGCAACCACCCGCCGAAACTGATATCCGGCTTCTTAGGTTCGAAAGGTGCAAGTTTCTCGCCCAACGTAATTGGTTCGTGCTGCATGTCGTGCTGCATAGTATCGCTCATTCAAGTGTTTCTGCAGAAACGTAGCGCAGCATTCTTAAGAAGGCCATAAGCGCTCAACACTGTCCTTGATCGAAGCCAGTCAGTTCGAAAACGCCCTGAACCCGCTGCACCCTGATACATCCTGTTTCCATGTTGCGTCGATCCAGCATAAAAAGGATTAGGCGCAGCGAAAGGACGACCATGCTGGCATTGGCAAAGCTCATCGTAATCGGCGGGACAGTCCTGACGGTGATCTATCTCGCGCTGTCGATCTGGTCGCGGCGCACGCGCCGGGGCAAGTTGCAGGCTGAATGGCTGGTGGCGGGTCGGCCCGGTGACGAAGAAGGCTTTGTCGATGCGGGGCTGAAAGAATATGACGGATCGATGCGGCGAAAACTGATTTTGGGCGTTTACGCAGTGCCGGTGGCTGTGATCGCCGTGATCGTGTATCTGACGAATTTCAAGTGAGGGGGCCGGAATGGTCTACGTAAAATGGGTTTTCTTTGGTGTGTTCTGGGCGATCATCATCGCGTTCCTGCACTACACCCTACCGCAACATGACATTGCGCGCATCACCGACACCTATGAAAAGCGCGTCGATTTCGGCGAAAACTCGATCTTCTGGGCTAATTCGGATTCGGGCAATGCGCAGGCGCCAAAGAACCGCGACGTGTTCTTCGTTCAGGCGTTTCGCACGGATGGCAAGCCGATGATCTACCGCAACGAGGATACTGGCTGGGGCTGGCCGCCCTATTTCAAATTCGACACGTCGAACCTGCAGGCCGAAGCGTCTGACCTGATCTCGAAGCGGAGCGCGGGCACGGCGCAATGGGTGTCGATCACGCATTATGGCTGGCGCAACGAGTTTATGTCGATCTTTCCCAACGCCATCTCGATCAAGTCGGTCGAGGGACCAGATGTGCGCATCATCCCGTGGTTTAACATCATCCTTCTGACGCTGCTCGCCGCGCTCTTTTGGGGCATCTGGGCGAGGTGGAGGAAGTTCCGCACCCGCCGCGAAAAGCGTAAGGTCGACGACTATACCGACGGTTGGGGCTAGGCGCCGATTTTCGCGAAGAGCACCTCTCTGCATCGGGCCAGATTGCGCCGAACATAGGTCCAGTCTAGGCTCGCGCCATGGCGGTCCCGGTCGAAACCTTTTTCCTCAGCGCTGACGCGGCCGGCACTTTGCAGGCGCGCATCCAGCAGATGATCGCCGAAGGCATCCTGTCGGGCCGCTTTGCCAAGGGCGAAAAGCTGCCGTCGTCTCGCAGCCTCGCCGCGCATCTCGGTGTTAGTCGCATCACCGTCACGTTGGCCTATACCGAATTGCAGGCAAACGATTATCTGACCGCGCGCGACAGATCGGGCTATTACGTGTCCGATACCGCGCCCGAGCCGCCTCGCTTTGCCTCGCGTCATCCTGCGCAGGACCGCATCGATTGGTCCCGTGCGCTGGGACGGCGCTATACCGGGGGCGCGACACCGGAAAAGCCGCAGGATTGGGCCAGCTATCCCTATCCGTTTCTATACGGTCAGAGCGATCCAAAGTTGTTTGATCACGCCAATTGGCGGCATTGCGCACTGCGAGCATTGGGGCAAAAGGATTTCCACGCTCAGGCAACGGATTATTACGATCAGGACGACCCATACCTGATTGAATTCATCACGCGTCACACTTTGCCACGGCGCGGCATATTGGCCGAGCCGGATGAAATCCTCGTCACGATGGGCGCTCAGAACGCCCTCTGGTTGACCGCGCAGGTGCTGCTGACCCAGCGCCGCACGGCGGTGGTCGAGGATCCCTGCTATCACGGTCTGCGCGATATTCTGGAACAGTCGCGCTGTCATACTGCTGCCGTGCCGGTCGATGCGCGCGGCCTGCCACCCGGCGCGCTGCCGGATCATGCAGACGTAATTTTCACGACCCCCAGCCATCAATGCCCGACCAACGCGACGATGCCGATGGCGCGGCGCCGCGCGCTGCTGGCCAAGGCGCGCAGCATGGATGCGCTGATCGTCGAGGATGATTACGAGTTCGAGATGTCGTTTTTGAACGCGCCCTCGCCCTCGCTGAAATCGCTCGATCGGGATGGGCGGGTGATCTATGTTGGCAGCTTTTCCAAGTCGATCTTTCCGGGCCTGCGCCTTGGTTATCTGGTCGGCCCGCGCCCCTTTATCCGCGAGGTGCGCGCGCTGCGGGCCAGCGTGCTGCGCCATCCGCCCGGCCTGATACAGCGCACCGCGGCCTATTTTCTCAGCCTTGGCCATTACGACAGCCTGATCCGCCGGACCTCGCGCGCCTATGGCGAACGGCGCAGCGTGATGGAGGATGCCTTGGCCGAGCATGGTCTGACAGTGGCGGGGCGCGGGCTGCATGGCGGTTCGTCCATCTGGATGCGCGCCGCTGGGGGTGTCGATATGGGCGCAATCGCCGCCGATCTTCGCAGTGTGGGTGTGCTGATCGAGCCGGGCGCGTCCTTCTTTCATGGGCCGACGCCGCCACGCAACTTCTACCGCCTTGCCTATTCGTCGATCCCACCGGGCAAGATTGGCGCAGGTATCGCCCTGATCGCCGAGGCGCTGCGCCGTGCGTAGCTGTTGGCCCTATCGCGCAGGCGCAACTGGCCCTATTGCGTGGACCTAGGCGACCTTACTCTCGCACAATCGCGCGCCGCGCTCAGCCGAGGATACACCCCATGAAAATGACCACCGAAGAAGCCTTTGTCAAAACGCTGCAGATGCATGGGATCGAACATGCGTTCGGCATCATCGGGTCCGCCTTCATGCCGATTTCGGATATTTTCCCCAAGGCCGGGATCACCTTCTGGGACTGTGCGCATGAGGGATCGGGCGGCATGATGGCCGACGGTTATACCCGCGCGACCGGCAAGATGAGCATGATGATCGCGCAGAACGGGCCGGGCATCACCAACTTTGTCACCGCCGTGAAAACTGCCTATTGGAATCACTCACCGCTGCTGCTGGTTACGCCGCAGGCGGCGAACAAGACGCTGGGGCAGGGCGGATTTCAGGAGGTTGAGCAGATGGCGGCCTTCAAGGACATGGTCGCCTACCAAGAGGAGGTGCGCGACCCCACCCGCGTCGCCGAGGTGCTGAACCGCGTGATCCTGAACGCCAAACGCGCCAGCGCGCCCGCGCAGATCAATATGCCGCGCGATTTCTGGACGCAGGTGATCGACATCGACCTGCCGCAGATCGTGGCGTTCGAACGCCCGTCTGGCGGCGAAGAGGCGCTGAATGAGGCCGCTGAATTGCTGTCGAAGGCCAAGTTTCCGGTGATCCTGAACGGCGCGGGCGTCATCCTCGGCGATGCTATTGACGCTTCGATGCAACTGGCCGAGCGGCTCGATGCGCCTGTCTGTGTGGGCTATCAGCACAACGACGCGTTTCCCGGCGCGCACCCGCTCTTTGCCGGGCCGCTGGGCTATAACGGGTCCAAGGCCGCGATGCAGCTGATCGCCAAGGCCGATGTGGTGCTGGCGCTGGGTACGCGGTTGAACCCGTTTTCGACGTTGCCGGGCTATGGCATCGACTATTGGCCCAAGGATGCCAAGATCATTCAGGTCGATATCAATCCCGACCGCATCGGCCTGACGAAAAAGGTCAGTGTCGGACTCATTGGCGATGCCAGAAAGGTGGCGAATTCGATCCTGTCGAAGCTGTCCGATACCGCTGGCGACGAGGGCCGGGACGATCGCAAGAACCTCATCGCCACTACTAAATCCGCTTGGGCGCAGGAGCTATCTTCGATGGACCATGAGGAGGATGACGAAGGCACCACCTGGAATCAGCGCTGCCGCGATGCGAAACCCGACTGGATGAGCCCCCGCATGGCGTGGCGCGCGATCCAGTCGGCGCTGCCCAAGGAGGCGATCATCAGCTCCGACATCGGCAATAACTGCGCCATCGGCAACGCCTATCCGACGTTTGAGGAGGGGCGCAAATACCTCGCCCCCGGCCTGTTCGGCCCTTGTGGTTATGGCCTGCCCTCGGTTGTCGGGGCCAAGATCGGCTGCCCCGATGTGCCGGTCGTCGGCTTTTCCGGCGATGGCGCGTTCGGCATCGCGGTAACTGAACTGACCGCGATAGGACGCGACGAATGGCCCGCCGTCACGCAGATCGTGTTTCGCAACTACCAGTGGGGCGCGGAAAAGCGGAATTCGACGCTGTGGTATGACGACAACTTTGTCGGGACCGAATTGGACACACAGGTATCCTACGCCGGTATCGCTAATGCCTGCGGGCTGAAAGGTGTCGTCGCACACACGATGGAAGAGCTGACCGAGGCCCTCAACCGCGCGATCAAGGACCAGATGGAAAACGGCGTAACCACCCTGATCGAGGCGATGATCAATCAGGAACTGGGCGAGCCTTTCCGCCGCGACGCGATGAAAAAACCCGTCGCCGTGGCTGGGATCGACGCTGCGGATATGCGTCCTCAGACGGTATGAGTCCGCGCGCGATCCTCGTCCTCAATGCCGGATCGTCCACGATCAAGGCGGCGGTGTTCGAGGATGGACGCGAAGTGGCGCGCGCCGGGGCGGACGCGGTGCCGGATCACGGCGCGGCGCTGGACAGTGTGATGGCGGCGCTGGCCGTGCAGGGATACGGGCTGAGCCGCTTTGCCGCAGCCGCGCACCGCGTTGTGCATGGTGGTCCGGACCTCAGCGCAACTGCCCGCATCACGGCCGACCTGCGCACGCAGATCGCCGCCTGCATCCCGCTGGCGCCACTGCATAATCCGCACCATCTGGAGGTGATCGACCGCATTGCGCTGGCCGCGCCGGACTTGCCGCAATTTGCCAGCTTCGATACCGCCTTTCATGCGAGCATACCCGAGGTCGCGGTGTGCTATGCGCTGCCCGATGTGCAGGCAACGCAAGGCCTGCGCCGCTACGGATTTCACGGGATCAGCTATGCCGCGCTGCTCGAAGCGTTGCCGCAACAGACCGGCCAGCCCCTGCCGCGCCGCCTGCTGGCCTTTCACCTCGGCAATGGCGCATCGATCTGTGCGATCGAGGATGGCCGCTCGGTCGCCACGACGATGGGCTATTCGCCCAATGCCGGCCTGACGATGGGCACGCGCAGCGGTGACATGGACCCTGCCGCCGTGCTGGAACTGGCCCGGCGAATGGGCGTTGACGCCGCCGAGTCCTTGCTGACGCATGCCTCTGGCCTGCTCGGGCTGTCGGGCGAAAGCTTCGACATGCGCGCTTTGGAGGCGTCGGACACGCCCGGTGCCCGCTGTGCAATCAGCCATTTCTGCTACTGGGCCGCGCGCCACGCGGGGTCGATGATCGCGGCGATGGGCGGCGTCGATGCCATCGCTTTTACCGGCGGTATCGGCGAGAACGCGCGTGACATCCGGAACGATATTCTGCTTAAACTCGTTTGGGTAGGAGACGTTCCCGTTCACATCGTGCCCGCGCAAGAAGAAGCTTTCATCGCGCGGGAGGCGTCCAACCTGATGGGAGGCCCCGACTTTGCCGCATAGACAGCCCGATCTGGACCTTTCGCCCCACGTTTCGGACGAGGTGCGCAAGACGACTTGCTACATGTGCGCCTGCCGCTGCGGCATCAACGTGCATATGAAGGATGGAAAGGTCGCCTATATCGAGGGCAACCGCGACCACCCGGTGAACAAGGGCGTCCTATGTGCCAAGGGCAGCGCGGGCATCATGCAGCACAATGCGCCCTCGCGCCTGCGCGCACCGCTCAAGCGCGTTGGCCCGCGCGGATCGGGCGAATTCGAGGAAATCAGCTGGGACGAGGCATTGTCGCTGGCGACCGACTGGCTGGCCCCATTGCGCGAAACGGCGCCGGAGAAGTTGGCCTTCTTTACAGGCCGCGACCAGTCGCAGAGCTTTACCAGCTATTGGGCGCAGAATTTCGGCACGCCAAACTACGCGGCGCATGGCGGCTTTTGCTCGGTCAATATGGCGGCTGCTGGCATCTACACGATGGGCGGCGCGTTCTGGGAATTTGGCACCCCCGATTGGGAATATACCAAGCTGTTCATGCTGTTTGGCGTAGCCGAGGACCATGACAGCAACCCGATCAAGATGGGCATCGGCAAGATCAAGGCACGTGGCGCACGGGTGATCGGCGTCAATCCCATTCGCAGCGGCTATAACGCCGTGGCCGACGATTGGGTCGGCATTACGCCCGGCACCGACGGCTTGTTCATCTTGGCGCTGGTGCATGAGTTGATGAAGGCGGGCCGGATCGACGTCGATTACCTCGCGCGCTACACCAACGCGCCGGTGCTGGTGAATGGCGATCCGAAATCGCCCGAACATGGGCTATTCCTACGCGATGGCGACGACAAACCGCTGGTCATTGACCGCAACACCGGCAAGCTGGCGGCGTTCGACAAACCTGGCATCCGCCCCGATCTGCACGCCACCCATCGCGCGGCAGGCATCACGCACCGCCCCGTGATGCATCTGATGGCCGAGCGCTATCTCGACAAAAAATACGCGCCCGAGGCGGTGGCCGAGCGTTGCGGCCTGACATCCCAGAAAATCAAGAATATCGCCGCCGAACTTGCCCGCGTCGCCTTTGACGAGGCGTTCACGCTGGACCGCGAGTGGACCGATTTCCGCGGCGAGACGCACCAGACCATGACGGGCCGCCCCGTCAGCTTTCACGCGATGCGCGGCATTTCCGCCCATTCCAACGGATTTCAGACCTGCCGCGCTCTGCATATCCTTCAGATCATCCTCGGCACGGTCGAGGTGCCGGGTGGCATGCGCTTTAAGCCGCCATACCCCAAGCCGGTCAGCGCCCACCCGAGGCCGCACAGCAACAGCGCGCCCGGCAAGCCGCTGGATGGCCCGCATCTGGGCTACGTCACCGGACCGGATGATCTGTGCCTCAAGGCGGACGGATCACCTGCGCGCATCGACAAGGCGTTTACCTGGGAAAACCCGCTCAGCGCGCATGGGCTGATGCATATGGTGATTTCCAACGCCCATGCTGGCGATCCCTACAAGATTGACACGCTGTTCATGTATATGGCGAACATGTCGTGGAATTCGTCGATGAACACCGGCGGCGTGATGCAAATGCTGACCGACACTGATGAGAACGGCGACTATGTCATTCCCCGCATCATTTACTCCGACGCCTACAGCAGCGAAATGGTCGCCTATGCCGACCTCATTCTGCCAGATACGACCTATCTGGAACGCTACGATTGCATCTCCCTGCTCGACCGCCCGATCAGCGAGCCGAACGCCGCCGCAGATGCCATCCGCTGGCCGGTAGTGGAGCCGGACCGCGACGTGCGTGGGTTTCAATCCGCGATGTGCGAGTTGGGCGCGCGGTTGAATCTGCCGGGCTTTGTGACCGAGGATGGCGGCCAGAAATACGCCGATTACGCCGACTACATCACCAATCACCAGCGCAAGCCGGGCATTGGCCCGCTGGCCGGCTGGCGGATGGGCGAGCATGGCCTGACCCATGGGCGCGGCTCCCCAAACGAGGCCCAACTGGACAGCTATATCAAGAACGGCGGCTTTTGCATCCAGCACATCCCCGAGGGTGCGCAATACTACAAGCCGTGGAACATGGCCTATCAGGATTGGGCCGTTGGCATTGGCATCTTTGACAGCCCGCAGCCCTATATCTTTGACCTCTACGCCGAGCCTTTGCGCCGCTTCCAACTGGCCGCAGAGGGGCATGGCGAACGTCAGCCGCCCGATCACCTGCGCGAGCGGATCAAGGCCACGCTGGACCCGCTGCCGATCTGGTATCCCGCGCTGGAGGATGGCCATGTCGATGGCGAGGAATATCCGATCCACGCCCTGACCCAGCGGCCCATGGCGATGTATCACAGCTGGGGCGGCCAGAATGCATGGCTGCGCCAGATCCACGGGCATAACCCACTCTATCTGCCGACACAGCTGTTCCAGCAGCACGGGTTCGCCGATGGCGACTGGGCGCGCGTCACCTCGACCCATGGCGAGATCACCGTGCCGGTCGCGCATATGGCGGCGCTCAATCCGCATACTGTCTGGACATGGAACGCAATCGGCAAGCGCAAGGGCGCGTGGGCGCTCAAGGATGGCGCGCCCGAGACGACCAAGGGGTTTTTGCTGAACCACCTCATCCACGAGCTTCTGCCCCCGCGTGGTGATGGCCTGCGCTGGGCCAATTCCGACCCGGTGACGGGTCAGGCCGCATGGTTCGATTTGCGCGTAAAGATCGAAAAGGTGCGCGCCCCGAACGAGGCACATCCAGTGCTGCCGCGCATCACGTCGCCAGTGGGGCAGGGGCCGGATGAGTTGACATGGAAAGTGGGCAAATGACCGACCTCCCCGGCCCTACGCAGCGAAAACTAGGCCTCGTGATCGACCTCGACACCTGCGTCGGCTGTCATGCCTGCGTCATTTCCTGCAAGGGCTGGAACACCGAAAACTACGGTGCCCCCCTCAGCGATCAACGCCCCTATGGCGAGGATCCCACCGGCACGTTTCTAAACCGCGTCCACAGCTACGAGGTGCAGCCCGATCACGGTGCTGCGCAACTGGTCCACTTTCCCAAATCGTGCCTGCATTGCGAGGATGCGCCTTGCGTCACCGTCTGCCCCACCGGTGCCAGCTACAAGCGCGAAGAGGACGGCATCGTTCTGGTCAATGAGAGCGATTGCATCGGCTGCGGCCTCTGCGCGTGGGCCTGCCCCTACGGCGCGCGCGAGATGGACGCGGCGGAGGGCGTGATGAAGAAATGCACCCTCTGCGTTGATCGCATCTATAACGAAAACCTGCCCGAAGAGGACCGCGTTCCCGTCTGTGTGCGCACCTGCCCTGCCGGCGCGCGCCATTTCGGCGACTTCGCCGACCCGGAAAGCCATGTCAGCCAATTGACGGCCGAGCGCGGTGGCTTTGATCTGATGCCCGAGCAAGGCACGAAACCGGTCAACAAATACCTGCCGCCTCGCCCCCGCGACCAGTTGGACCAACCACAACAGACCGATATACTCGCCCCGTTCCTCGACATGGTCGCCGACGAGCCGCGCGGCTTTGTCGCATGGCTCGACCGCGCGCTATCCAAGGTCTGACATGCATCCTGCCCCGTCCGTCATCGTCTTTACTACGTTCTCCGGCCTCGGCTTTGGCCTGCTGTTCTGGCTTGGCCTCGGCCTGCCGGGCGTCACTGGATGGAGCGCTTTTGCCTTTTTCGCCATTGCCTACATCCTCGCCGTTGGCGGCCTCATGGCCTCCACGTTCCACCTCGGCCACCCAGAACGCGCGCTCAAGGCGTTCAGCCAATGGCGCACCAGCTGGCTCAGCCGCGAGGGCTGTGCGGCAGTCGCGGCGCTCATCCTCATGGCGCTCTACGGCGCGGGCCTCGTGTTCTTTGATCAGCGCTGGGCCCCCCTCGGCTGGCTCGGCTCGGCGCTCTGCCTTGGCGTGACGCTTACGACCTCGATGATCTATGCCCAGATGAAAACCGTCCCGCGCTGGCGCACGTGGCTCACTCCGGCGCTTTTCTTGGTTATATCGCTGGCAGGGGGCGCATTGTTGGCTGGGCAGATCACCCTTGCGCTGATCCTGCTGCCCATCGCCGCGATCATCCAGATTGCATGGTGGCTGCGCGGCGACAGCGCGCTGGCCCGCTCGGGCACCAACCTGTCGACAGCGACGGGCCTTGGCCATATCGGCACCCCGCGCGCGTTCGAGCCGCCCCATACCGGCACCAATTACCTCCTGCGCGAATTCGTTTATGTCGTTGGCCGCCGCCACGCGCAAAAGCTGCGCGTCATCGCCTTTGCCCTCGGCTATGTCCTGCCTGTGCTGTTGCTTGGCCTGCCGGGGGGGCATGTCATAGCCGCGCTTGCCGTGCTAAGCCATGTCGTGGGGGTCACGGCATCCCGCTGGCTTTTCTTTGCCGACGCAGAGCACGTCGTCGGCCTTTACTATGGCAAACGAACAGCCTGAGCGCGCCCAGACTTTCATCGTTTCAGAAATACTCACATCCGACCGGAGCCAAGACATGCAGACTTTCGACCTTCGCACGACCCCGACCAAACCATGGGTCAACGGCGCTGGCACACGGCAGGAACTGGCGTCGAGCCAGCAGGAAGGCCAGACCGCCTGGTGGTTGAGCGCCGCCAATATCGAGCGGGATTGCGCC
>RCMY010005400.1_pt1 | contig 10852 bp, 12 predicted proteins | sample 2041341 | NCBI WGS metagenome assembly RCMY01 (sample SAMN09708234, study PRJNA481090) | Marine sediment metagenome, whole genome shotgun sequencing project.
GGTGATTAATACATGATTACACTGCACGGATTTGCCACCAGCAACTATTACAATCTGGTGAAACACGTACTGCTCTACAAAGATCTGCCCTTTCAGGAGAACCTGATTTACAGCGGCGGCGACGAGTGGCTGGAGATAAGCCCTGCCGGTAAAGTTCCGGCGATCACAACCGCCGATGGGCAGCACTTATCCGAATCCAGCGTGATTTGTGACTTTATCGAGGAGAACTATCCCGCGAAGCCGCTCTACCCTTCCGACCCTGGTCAACGCGCAGCTGTGCGACAAATCATGAAAATAGCGGAGCTTTACCTGGAACTGCCCAGCCGACGGTTTATCCTCTACGCGCTGGCAGGTAAAACAGCACCTGAGGCTATTCAGACCGAAGTACGCCAGGTGTTAAAGCGCGGGGTTGGCGCCATGCAGCGCCTGTGCCAGTTTTCTCCCTGGATTGCGGGCGATAAACTGACGATGGCTGACGTCTATGTTTACTACGTGAACACGATTGTAAATTCCTATGGCTCCAGTCAACTCGATTGGGACATCCTCGCCGAGATACCGGGCATGAAAGTGTGGAACGCCTCGATGAGCGAATCCACTATCGCCCAAACAGTGGAGGCCGACCGTTTGGCCAACCTGCCTGATTTTATGGCGTACATTAAAGCACTGCAGGCGGCTCCCAAGACCTAAAGAGATTCGAATCACGATTATTCAAGAACAACATATGGATAACACGCTCATCGGGCCAACCCATTTGGTTCATTGATTTAACTTTTTGCAGGAATAAAAAAATGTCTGATACCAACCTCCAACTCACTTCAACAATTACCGAAGACAACAAACTGGAACTTGCCTTGCGCGAAATCGAGATTCCCCAACCCGGCGAAAACGAAGTCGTTATTCGTATCGAAGCCGCCCCTATCAACCCATCTGACCTGGGAGTGATGCTCAGCGTGGCCGATATGACCACCGCCAGCCTATCTGGCAGCGCCGATCGCCCAGCCATTAGTGCCGGTGTCCCGCCCAAGTTTATGTGTGCTGTTGAGGCGCGAGTGGGTAAGTCTATACCCGTGGGCAACGAAGGCGCAGGCACGGTCATCTCCGCTGGCTCATCAGCCGCTGCGCAAAGCCTGATGGGTAAAACCGTTGCAGTGATAGGCGGTGGCACTTACCGTCAGTACCTCTGTGCCAACGTGCGAAGCTGTTTAGAACTGGAGCCGGGCACTACAGCAAAAGAAGGCGCCTCTTCCTTTGTTAACCCGCTAACCGCGCTAGCCATGGTTGAAACCATGCGCGCTGAAGGTCACAAAGCCATCGTGCATGCTGCTGCCGCTTCCAATCTAGGCCAGATGCTCAACCGAATCTGTATTGACGACGGCGTTGATCTGGTCAATATCGTGCGCAAACCTGAACAGGAAAAACTACTGCGAGACATGGGTGCCAAATACGTTGTCAATTCAAGCAGCGACAGCTTTTACGCCGACCTGACTGCCGCGATCATTGAAACCGGCGCCACCATCGCCTTCGACCCGATCGGTGGCGGCAAATTGGCCAGCGATATTCTTTCCTGTATGGAAGCCGCCGCTGCTCGCAATATGACAGAGTACAGTGTCTACGGCTCAGACACCTACAAACAAGTTTATATTTATGGCGCGCTCGACCGCGGCCCCATAACCCTTAGCCGCAACTTTGGGTTTGCCTGGGGCGTCAACGGCTTCTTGCTGTTCAACGTGTTAGGGAAACTGGGCATGGAGACCAGCATTGCCATGCGCAAACGCATAGCTGCGGAAATAAAAACTACCTTCGCCAGCCACTATACCCACGAAGTATCGCTGGCAGAAACCCTGCAACTGGACACTCTTGCCGAATATGCTAAACAGGCAACCGGCGAGAAGTTTCTGATTACACCGCAGAGTTAAAATTTGGTATCTGCACGCAAGGCGATAGGGGTCGGAGTCAATCTGGCTCCGACTCCTGCATGCACGCCTTGTTCCTAATAATCAGGAAAACAACATGAAGTATTTCTTACCATTAATTTCTTTTGCCGCTGGCTGGGTCTTGTTGTTGATAACCAACAGTCTGGCGTCCATCAGCTTTATTAATGGTGTACTGCAAATGCTGTTGTTTACCCTGGTGGTTTGCATTCCCACCTGGCGTACCGGTCGAATGTCTTATGTGGATATTGGTTGGCCATGGGGCTTAACCCTTATCGGAATTCTGGCCTGGATATACAGCGAAGGCGATCCTGTTCGCGTGGCGCTGGTGAGCATGGCTTATATATTCGCCGGGAGCCGAATGGGGCTCGGCGCTTTGAAGCTGTGGAAAATGGGCCTGCTAAAAAAGGAACTTCCGCGCTATGAATATCAAAAAAGACGCTGGATAAAAGCCGGTAAAACCAATACAGCTTTAGCCATGCAGGTAGATGCCATTTTGCAGGGCTTGGCAAACGCCTCCTTTCTGGCGATACCTGCGTTCCTGATTGCGGCGAACCGAAGCGCCAGTATTTCCGTATTTGAAGTGATTGGTATACTGATTTGGGCGGGATCTTTCGCCATGGAGTCTATTGCCGATATGCAAAAACTGGCCTTTTTAAGAGATATGAACAAATCAGGCCAGAAGAATAAAGTTTGCAATGTCGGTTTGTGGAAATACAGCCGCCACGCTAATTACTTCGCGGAGTGGATGGTATGGAATGGTCTTGTTATTGCCGCTATCCCTTCCTGGCTTGCATTGTATGATCATGAGTCAGTTATTATTTGGGCGCTGCTTGGTGCAGGTCTTTTGATGGTATCAAAAATGATGTATTCCACACTGGTATATTATACCGGGGCAGTGCCTGCGGAGTATTATTCTGCTCAGAAGCGTCCGCAGTATAAAACCTACCAAGAGACAACCAACATCTTCTTTCCCGGCCCTAAAAAATAGGTCGAAACAGTCTTGTGGTTTGAGAGTATGAGCGGAATTAGCGCCCCTTTTGCGCCCAATCTATCATCCCAGAATCGTCATTCAAAAAACTCCCACTGCACATGAGGCTCTGATCACGTTGGCGCCCTCGCGGGCGAATTCCAGCACCACCAGTAATTGCCGAACACCACCGCCCAGTATTCGGCCTGGGGCGAGGTCACGCGCAGTATGAGTGCCTCATCTTCAGCCAGCCGCCAGTAGGCAATGAGTGGCTCGCCTCCCGGTGTGACATCCAGCGCGTTGTCATCCAGTTGGCGGTAGGACAGGAAGGTGTTCGGATGGATTTTCCACTTCTCGATCATGTCTGCCTAGTAGGCCAACGACTCGCGCACCCAGCGCGATGTGCTGTCCAGTCCTGTTACCAGACGTTCTGCGGTCATGCGGTTGGGCGGCGCTGATTCTGCCGCGAGGCGATCGATGCGGGCCTGCATGGGATGCTCGTGTTCCCAATCGGCGAAGAATTGCCGGAATGTCACACGATAGGTGTCAGGTGACATCTTTAACCAGTTGCCGGGTTGCGGCTCAGGGCTGCAAATCAGTTCGAAACTGCCGTCTGGTTTTATATGCAGATCTTCGCCAAACAAGGTGCTAGCCACTCCCCCACCCCAGGGTATGTCACCGTCTTCCACGGCTGTCACCGCAAAGTAACTTGCTGTGCCACGATCTCCGCTGATGCGATAGGTGTCCGTCCCGTTGATCGGCGCACCCACGTAAACAGCGTCCGGATTGTCCCCACCCTGCTTACGCAGTGGGTCAAAGTAGTGCAGCAGCTCGGGGTGCAGCGGGTCGCTATTCTCCATGCAGAACTGCAGTCCCAGGCTGATATTTTGGGCCAGGCAGCGAAAGCCTGCAACCTGACTGTGGTCTCCGCTTGGCACCTTATCCCCAATGGGAATATCGCCGGCAGACTTCAGTTGGTCACATAAACGATCCCAGCCTTGCTGGAGCAGCAGGCGCTGCTTCTGGAAGCGTTCCAGCTCACTCTTAGGCATCGTCCCATCGTGAATTTCATTTTTCATAGCCGCATTACCTCTCATTGCCTTTATGGGAACAGTTTACTTAATTCACCAAAATCATGGGGATTACTGCAAGTCTGGTTGAATCAAGTAAACTGTCCCCCATAAACGCATTTACTTAACTGTGCCAGCTGAGCAACGCTCACTGGAGGATGACTATGACCGAAAATCCGCAATCGAAACACACTGAACTGCCACAATCGCTAGGGTCTGCCACGCTGCCCGAGCTTGAGGCAATGGCAGAAGCAAAAAACCTCTTTTTACAAAAAGTAATCTGGGTACATCACTGGACCCATGGCTTATTCAGCTTTCGCGTTGAGCGGCCACGCAGCCTGCGCTTCAGGTCTGGCGAGTTTGTGATGATTGGCCTGAAAGACGGCGACAAACCTCTGTTGAGAGCGTATTCGATCGCCAGCCCCAGCTGGGAAGAACATCTCGAATTCTTCTCTGTAAAAGTACGCGAGGGGCCGCTGACGTCAAGACTGCAACATCTCGAGGTTGGCAACTATATTTTTATCAGCAAAAAGCCCGTGGGAACGCTAATACTGGACGCGCTGAAACCCGGCAAGCGCTTGTTCATGGTGGCTACCGGCACCGGCCTGGCACCTTTTCTGTCGGTGTTACGCGATCCCGAGACGCACGAAAAATTTGACGAGATTATCATTACTCATACGGTTCGCGAACAGGAGGAGCTTGCGTACCGTGATTTTCTGGAAACCGAAATTCACGATGACGAGATTTTCGGTGAGCTGCTGAAAGATCGCTTCACCTACTACCCAACTGTCACCAGGGGTGAATTCGAAACCAAAGGCCGCATCACCAATCGAATTCGCTCGGGAGATTTTGCAGAAGATATTAAGCTGGCCGACAATCGCTTTAACCCGGAAACAGATCGCGTCATGGTGTGCGGCTCTATGGCGTTTAACAAGGAAATGGCGGGCTTGCTGCAGGAGCATGGTCTGGTCGAAGGCCATAACAACAACCCGGGAACCTATGTGCTGGAGCGAGCCTTTGTTGGCTGATTTACATATCGATTTTGTCCAACGTTGCTTCGAACCAGGACCTGCCTGTCAACCATATATAGAAAGGCCCAGCTAATGCTGGGCCTTTCTATATATGGCGGAGAGGCAGGGCTACGAACCATTTTTTATACTGCTGATTTATATAACTATTTTTTACTCGATTAGTTTCTATTCCTACAATTGTTCCTACAAATTAACAGAGCTTTTTGACTGTTTTTCGAGCATTTTAATGGAGCGTATAGCTACATGGAAAAGCCGGATTCTATTGATATTCCGAGCACAGCGCCGCTCGGCCCCGCACCTGGCAATCGCTGCCCGCAATAGTCGCGAGGCTGGCACGCAAACATTTATGACCAGCAGGCAGGGAATGCACGCGGCCGCGAAGTCAGTCGGCATCGAAAGAACTAGCCGCGAAGAGTAGCGAACTTGTTTGTAGTGCGTTGTGGTGCCGCAACGCGGCTGCGGTCGGCCGGAGTCATACCCAAGCGGGAAAAACAGCTTTGCAGCACCGCGTAGCGGCTGGTCTTAAACCCTGCGGTATCGTTTCGCCACTCGGCAACTAGCACTGCCGTTTGCTCTAATATCAAACGGTCTGATTGCTGCAGCACACCTGGCGCAATCAGCTTGACCAATTCGCGCCAGGCTTTTTTCTGCTCGCTGCTCAAATGCACCGGTGCCGTTTTCTTAAATGTCGCCGCCTCAGGCTCGGTCGATCGCTGGCGCTGCGGGTTCTTTTTATAAGCGCCTCTTATCTGCAGGATTTGCGAAGGTGTACGATTTCTAGCCATCGGTTTTCCTATTTTGTGGACAAAAAAAAGTGCCTAGGCGGCGCTCTACGGCCTAAAGGCTGTAGAGATTTCGACCCCCATACCCCTTTTCAGCGCCCGTTACCGCGTTGAGTGTGAGTGCAGGGGCGCGGCATCCGCGTACCTGCATTGCCTACGTCGTGACTCCTAGCTCCACCACAGTGCAGCGAACTTTAGCGCCGCCACGCCGGGCTCTCGACGCGTAACCAAGTGTTAGCAACCAAACGCCCCCGGTTCTGTTTGCGATGACCTCCCGCCTCCTTGGTCATTGCTTCCAGCCAGACGCGTTCATACTCTTGTACGATGGCGTTGCAACGCTCCCGGCCAGCCGGCAGGTAGCGCAATAAGAAACCATGATCTTCAGGTAGCACTTCCAGCCCGCGCTCCTTGAACGCCTGGCGGGAAATAGCCGCAGGTTGCCCGCTTTTTGGTTTAGCGACAAACGTAACGGTATTGCCACCCACCTCATTCTCACTGCCAGGCGGCGCACCGGCTAGCGCATGTTGATCTTCATTCGGCTTCGCGCTCTCAGCTTCTATACGAGCTAGATTCCCCCCTCGAAAAACCAAATTATTCGAGTTTTCTGGTTTTTCGAGGTAGGTACCTTGCTCATATGAAACTTTTTCGCGCACCATGTTCAAATACTTACCCATCGTTATCACTCTCAAGCAAAGCCGGATTCACATAATAATCTGTGCGTGGCTTGGTTCCCGTTTCAACTTTTTCAGCGTGCAAGTGTCCCAGCTCTACGAGCGTATTCAACGCCCTGGTGATTCCGTCCTTTGAAACCAAACCAGACCAGTTGCGATTTCTTAATTGAGAGCGAGTAAATGGATTGGTTAAATTGGTTAATCGTTCAGCAAGGCCACGAGCGCCTGCCAGCGGGTCTTCACCCAGCGCATAGACACGCCGCGCGTGCGACTCTAAATACTCGCACCATGCTGCAGCGTGGCTCGCTTCTATCTCTCCCACGTCGCCCCCATCGCCGTGTGTGGCGACGTGAAGCACGAGCGCCAAGCTTGGCATCAATGACGCATATTTGGCCAGGTGCGATTCGACGTGCCGGTTAGGTTCATTGGCCGCCTTTTTGTGCAGTGAGTCATAGTAGTCATCAAAAACAGCCTGGCCTGCTCTATCAAAGCGCAATGCCGGCATACTGTCACCCTCTGATATTGGAATGCCAGCAATGCGTTTAAATACCGCTACAGCCGCGTTTTTTGCTTCCGTATTTGGCCAGCGATCCACTCGATTGAATGCCGACGGGTCGGGATAGACCATGAGTTGGAAGCGCTGTAACAGTCCATCGTCGCCGGCGCCCTCTTCCATCGCACGTACGTATCGGTGGAGCCCGGCCGGAGTAATACCACCAAGAATAGAAACGCAAGCGGATTGAATGTCGACGGTACCGCGGCCTATCCTGTCGTAGACAAAGCTTCCGTTACCGTTCCACGCCTCAAGATAGAAGGCGCGGTCCTGGTTGCGATCTTCACGTTCAAGCGAATTCAACCAGCCTATGAGTTCATCACGAAACAGCAGCAGCCCTGCAGGGTTATCGGCAAGAATTTCGCCTAGTTTTTCAATGGTGGTGTCGTTGAGCACATACCGCCTACGCTTAGGTTCTTCCGGAGATTCGTTTTCGGCCGCGGTAAGTATTTCTTCAGCGCTGACGCCACCCGGTTTGGAAAACGTCTTTTTCGCACACTCTTCCGCCGCACGCATCCGCAATTTGTGAGTTTTTTCTTTTATAGCAAATTCTTCCTTGCTGGTTTTGTACGTGTTGAATTCTTCGACCTCCAATGCTCTAAGCGGTTTCAGCGCTTCTCTGAGTGCAGGTGATTTCTTAGCAGATGCTCTACCGATCGCTACCCCCCACAAATTAGGCGTAACAGTCCAGTCGTCATGCCTCTTTGGATGAATCGCCACCTTACGCCCAATCAGTGACGCCAAAGCGACGATGACGCCTATAGCAGCGTAGTCCGGCGTGGAATCATCCATGCGGTTAGCTATATCCTGCACCCATATTCGAAGTGGTTCAGGTAGCAGAGCAAGAGGTAGCGCTTCGACGGCTAATAATGATTGTCGTTCTAACGGTTTCGGTGTTGGCCATGCAATGACTGGAGGGGGCGCTTCCTCGGCAAACATCTCCTTTACCTTATCTGGGTCATGGACTTTCTCAAACTTCCCGTTCGCCATCGTCAATCCTCAGTAGGCTTATAAAAACGCGGTTGCGGTTCAATATGTGGGCTGCAATCGACAACGTAAATTGCGCCATCACGCAACAACGCTTCTGTTAGTTCAATTGATTCGCCTTCGTCGCAGAAACCATGATTAACAGTAACCACACCCAGGGATGCAACCGGCCAGTGATACGAATACGCACGGTCGCCCAGCGGTAAGAGAAGAACATGGCTTAACCCGTACCGGTGGCAGGCTTTGACCTGGTCCCAGCCAGCGGGACTGCCATAAGTAACCAGCGCTTCATTGCGGCTCTGTTTGATTCTTGCGCCATAAGGAGGAAGGCGCCTGGTGTGGTTGACCACGATCCGCCCCCGCTATTTTCAAATAGCGGGAGCGGACATGCCGTTGGAGTCTTTAGTAGGTCGCCGCGCCGAATCGACCGCAGCTTGAATAAATTCGTCGATATCTGTTTCCAGCCAACCGCTAGCGCGGCCGCCACAAATTTTTATCGGCTGTGGGAATTGCTCATCTTTTATCAGTTGGTAAAGCGTTGTGCGCGAAATACTCAAACGGCGGCAGACTTCAGGCTGGCGAATAATTTGTGTAGTGTTCATGTGGATACCATAGGTTGCAGTTTGCTTTAATCGGGTTTATCCGAACAACTGCAAATATGGCTCAAACGCTTTGGTCACCATGAACGAAACGACCAAAGTATTTTGTAAAACTTTAGCTGGGGAGTGGTACTTGCTTTAGGCGCCGTTCAACGCTTTCCCAATCAACCCCGGTTTCTCTCTCAATACGGCGGTAAATTTCTCTTCTTGATGCAGGCTTACTTCCTTTTGCTTTGTACTCAACGTCGTAAATTTTAAGGTATCGATCTGCCAACTCGCTGCGGATTGCGGTTGCTTGTTGCTTGCGCGCCTTGCTAGCTGGACCTGTTCGACTTGCGCCTGCAAATAGCTTCGGTTCCATTATCGCTTTCACAATTTCGCGTGAAAGCGCCCCTGAATAAATTAGGTGGATTGCTGCGCGGTGATTATCGCCCTTTGTCATTTCCCTGTGGTAGCCAGCTAGCTCGTCCAGCATAGCTACGGCGGGCTTTGCTCCTGGAATGTGGTCGAATTTGTCAGCAACCAGCCCTTGCAACGATCTGCTGCCATCCTCTGCTTCGTACCTCTTGGCGTTATCGGTCGGAATCCCGTGCTTACTCAAAAAGTTTTTTGCGAAGTTCTTTTCCTTCTCGATTAACAAGTCAATATCAAGCGCATTGGTTACTTTACTTATCCATCCTTCCTCTCCCAATATGAAGTGTTCTAGGGCTGCTTCGTCGCCAGGTTCAAAAGTATATGTAGTTTCCTGAAGCAGACTGACATGCTGGCCTTTTCGGCCCGCTTTTCGTTTCGTAGATTCTTTTTTCAAGCGGCACCTCCTGTTCGAATTGACACAACCTCACCCTTCGACTGGAAACAATACTGCGCCCAGCTTTCCATCAACTTTTTCCGCTTCTCTAACAAGTGACCACGCCGGTACGCGGCTTCCACTTGGCTTGCCACTTTATGCGCCAAAGCCATTTCAGCAACTTCGGCTGGGTAGCCCGTTTTTTCTGCCACCCAATCTCTAAAGCAACTTCGAAAACCGTGAACGCTGGCTTCTTCTTTGCTAATGCCCATTCGTCGAAGCGTTCTTGTTAATGCCTGGTCGCTGAGAGGTCGATTGCGTTTCAGGCCAGGAAAAACATAGACGTCATGTTTGAGCGGCCGCATGGCTTGCAACAGCTGCATTGCAGCGGATGAGAGTAAGACGCGGTGTTCTCTGCCAGCTTTCATGCGCGTTTTTGGAATTGCCCAAATGCCGGCGTCGAGGTCGATCTCGTCCCAAGTGGCACCTCGAACTTCGCCGCTTCTGGCAGCGGTTAAGATAGTGAACAGCACCGCAGGAGGGGCGATACCATTCCGTTGCTGCAGCTGTGCAATGAATGCGGGTAACTTTTCATATGGCAGCGCGGCAAAGTGCTGCACAGGGGCGACTTTGCCGGGCTTGCTTAGCAGCTGGTCAAGATTGCCTTTCCAGCGTGCCGGGTTATCGCCTTCCCGGTAACCCAGCACCGCTGCTTGGTCCAGTACAGCTTCAATGCGAGCCCGTACGCGGCTTGCCGTTTCCGTTTTGGTTTCCCAAATCGGCTGCACGCACTTCAGCACGTGAGCAAGTTCAATTTGCCGTACCGGGATTTGACCAATAACTGGGTAAACATAGTCGCGCATCGTATTGCGCCACTGCTGCGGACTTTTTGGCGATAACCATTCCGATTGCTTGGCTTTGATGCAAGCCTTGGCTGCCTCCTTGAAGCTTATATTGTTGCCTTGATCGGCCGCTTGCTCGCTTGCTCGTTTTTCTAACGGGTCAATTTTGGAGCGCACCAACCCGCGGTATCGTCTGGCTAGTTCACGCGCAACATCTACTGGAACTTCATTTTTGCCAGCTGGACCTAAACCCATTTCTCGCCGGCGACCATCAATCATGTATTTGAATACCCACGATTTGGCGCCGGACTGGCTGACGTGCAAAAAGAGGTTGCCGCCGTCGCCGTAGCGGCCAGGCTTCTTCACTCGCTCAACTTTGAGCGGCTTGAGTTTTCCTGTTATTGCCATTCCTACAATTGTTCCTACAAATGAACGTGAATTGTAGTATACAACACCGAATGTTATTGTTTTATACCGTACTACAAGCTATTGTTTCTTAACGTTTTAGTTGTTGTTAACGAACGATGTTGAAAGTGGTGGTGGCGGAGAGGCAGGGATTCGAACCCTGGGTACGGTTGCCCGTACAACGGATTTCGAATCCGTCCCGTTCGACCACTCCGGCACCTCTC
>RCMY010008850.1_pt1 | contig 10851 bp, 11 predicted proteins | sample 2041341 | NCBI WGS metagenome assembly RCMY01 (sample SAMN09708234, study PRJNA481090) | Marine sediment metagenome, whole genome shotgun sequencing project.
TAGAAATTTGGCATTTCCCGATAGCACTCTATTTATTTTTAGGAGGTTTGGCAGCAGGTATTATATTTTTTGCTGCTCTATTTACTATTTTAAAGAAAGAAAAAGAAGCTCCAGCAGCTGTAAAATATGCAATGATTGTTGTGCCAATAGCCTTAACTATAGGTCTAATCGCTCTATTTTACGATTTAACACATAAATTATATGTGTGGCAATTGTACACAACAATTCGAATTGAATCACCAATGTCTTGGGGAGCTTGGGTTTTATTAATCATCACCCCTCTTTCGTTTTTATGGGTCTTTAGTTATTTTTCAGAACTTTTCCCGCAATGGGATTTAAAATTTGATTTTCTCAAGAATTTTCAAAACTATCTCATAAAAAACAGAAGAAATTTAGCGATAATTTTATTGCCATTATCCTTAATATTAGGTAATCCTTAATATTAGGTATTTATACCGGTATATTATTATCTGCATTTAATGCAAGACCTCTTTGGAACAATGCTATTTTAGGTCCATTATTTCTTACTTCAGGTTTATCAACAGGAGCAGCAACTATCATTTTACTATCAAAAAGTCATTTTGAAAAAAATATGTTTAGTAAAATTGATTTGGCTCTGGTAATTGTTGAACTAGCGTTAATTTTACACATGTTTATGGGAATGTATGCAGGTTCTGCGGTGCAATTAGAAGCTTTAGATATTTTATTCGGAGGAGAATTTACCGTAATGTTTTTCGGATTTGTAGTAATACTCGGCTTAATATTCCCGGCAGTATTGGAAAGTATAGAACTTTTAGGCTATAAAATACCTGTTGCAATACCTGCATTGCTCATTTTAATGGGTGGTTTCATCTTTAGAATCGTAATGGTAGAAGCCGGACAAATAACTAGATATCTTTATTAATTTTATTATGGAAAAAATAAAAAAACAAAACCGACATGTATATTGGAATCCATATTTTGGTGGGTTCTTACTTGGTCTTTTAATTATTCTAACCTTTTATTTTACCGGAAGAGGGCTTGGTGCAAGTGGTGCCCTAAAAAGCGGCGTCGTTACAATTGTTGATGCAGTTGCTCCAAAACATGCTGAAGCGAATGGATATTACAGTCAGTTTATAAAAGAAAATGAATCACCAATGAATAGTTGGTTGGTATATGAAACCTTAGGCGTTCTCCTAGGGGCATTCTTATCGGGAGCACTTTCCGGTAGATTAAAACTAAGAGTGCAACATTCGCCTAAAATTAGCAGTAAAAGAAGATTAGTTTTTGCGTTAATTGGTGGAATTTTATTTGGCTTTGGAGCTCAAATCGCTAGAGGATGTACTAGTGGTGCGGCACTAAGCGGAATGGCAGTTTTAGCAACCGGAGGCTTTATTACCATGATCGGTATTTTTGGTACCGGTTATCTTGTTGCTTACTTTTTTAGAAAAAATTGGATTTAACTTTTAAATAATAAAATATGGGACCTCTTATTCCTAATGGTTTGATTCCTACCGAATGGAATTTCATTATCGCTTTAATCATTGGATTCTTATTTGGATATATTCTCGAAGCATCTGGATTCTCTTCCTCTCGAAAATTAGCAGGACAGTTTTATGGTTATGATTTTGCAGTATTAAAAGTGTTTTTTACGGCTGCAATTGTATCGGTAATCGGATTATATTATATGGATTATCTCAGCTGGGTAGAAATATCAAAATTATATGTTCATCCAACCTTTCTTTGGGCAGCCATCATTGGTGGAATGATTATGGGTGTTGGATTTGTCGCTGGCGGGTTTTGTCCAGGTACAAGTTTAACAGCTGTTGCCATTGGTAAAATTGATGGTATGGTGTATACCGTTGGTTTAATGATTGGTGTATTTACTTTCTCGGAATTCTATCCTTGGATAGAACCTTTCTTTTTGAAATCAAACCTAGGTCATATTACATTGGTGGATACTTTTGGAATTTCACCGTATTGGATCATTTTTGTTTTTGCTATCATCGCTATAGTTGCTTTTTATATTGCCGATATAGTGAGAGGTAAGGTTAAAAAAGTATTTTACTAAATTTTATAATTATGTCAAAAAAATATAAGTTAAAACGGTTATCTACTCGAAGATATCAAATTCTTGCAGTCATACTTTTACTATTAGCCTCAGGATTGCTTTTACTGCCAAAATATAAAAAAAATGAAGGGATTACCCCGGAACTTTTTGTAATAAATGCTGTGAATACAGAACGTTATATTACAACAGATTTATTAGTAGATAAAATTATCAAACAAGATCCGAGTATTTTATTAATTGATACTCGCTCTGAAGAAGAATACAATAGTTTTACCTTACCAGGTGCTATAAATGTTCCTCTCAAAAATTTATTAGATGATGATTTTAACTATTACATCAACCAAAGTGCCTATGATGTAGTTCTTTTTTCAAACGACAATTTGTTTGCAGATCAGGCTTGGATGATTGGTAATCGATTAGGATACAAAAACTTGTATGTTTTAGAGGGTGGATTGAATCAATGGTTCAAAACAATTATTAATCCGGTTGAACCAGATGAAACTATGCCTAAAGCAGCTTTTGATTTATATGCTTTCCGCAAAGCAGCAGGAATGTATTTTGGTATTGGTATTGTTGAATACAAAAAAGAAGATAAAAAAGAGGAAGTTCAAAAACCAAAACCTGCCAAAAAAGTTGTTCCGGTTCAAAAAAAGAAAAAAAGAGCTCCGGAAGGTGGTTGTTAATACAATGCTCATAAAAAAATAAATTTATAATTATTGCTTCGGCATAATTCCTATACCAATGAAAGAATTAGAAAAAACCAAACGTATCTCTATATCTGCAGTATTATTTTTATAATACTTATTGCAATCTTAACTTTTAAAAAGCCAAAACATGTTTTTGACAAAAATTCTAAAACTACCTTGGAAACAGTGGTGAGTAAAGATTATATTTTAAGCACAGATGGCTTAAACGCAATGCAGCCAGGGACTTATGCTATAATTGATATTCGTAGTAATTTTGAATTTGCAAAAGGACATTTTGAAAATGCAACCAACATTGCAACTCATCAAATATTAGAAGATAACAGTATTGATTTTTTTAATACGCTAAAAAATTCTAATAAAACAATTGTTCTTTATGGTAAAAATGCTGATGAAGCAAATAGTGCTTATATGCTTTTATACCAATTAGGATATGACAATGCCAAAATACTAAGCGTTTTAGCGGGTTCTGAAAACAATAAATTCCAAGCGACAAATTATACTGTTGAAAAACCAGCCGTTAATTATGCAGAAGAAATGCGCTTAGCAAAAGAAAAATCAATAATTATAGAAGAAGTTGCAACACCAATCGTCGAAGTTAAAAAAGCAGCACCTAAAAAAGTAATTCCGGTACAAAAAAAGAAAAAAAGAGCTCCTGAAGGTGGTTGTTAAAAAGACAAAATAATCAATCCGTAAATTTTAATTTTTTGGATACAATTTTTCTTTTATTTCCCGCCAAGTAATTAATTGAATATGATTGCTTTGCAATTTTTCTTTACAGGTTAAGCTTGTGAAAAAATCAAAATCCATTTGCCGCCATTGCGATCCGAAATTTGGATGATCGGCGGCTACAGCCTGCATTTCTTCGTTATCCAAAGCTGGATGAATTAATATTGTATTCAAACCTGGTTGCAAGGTATCTAAAACATTCCCGTAAAAAGTTGCGAATGCTTCCTTTTCAAAATGGGTATAGTCACCATAAAAAACGGCATCTACACAAAAGTCTTTCGGGTCTAAAATTTTCTTAGGATCACTTCCAAAATCAGAAATAAGTTTTTCATGAAGCAAAACAGGTAAGCCATACTCCTCGCCCATTTCTTGATACAATTTTTTTAGCTCTTTGTTCAAACCCAAGGTAAACATGTGACAATCTATATGTGTTGGTTTCAATCCCAAACCCAATGCTTTTTCAATTTGTGCTTTTAATTCAATTTTAACTTCATTCAATGAATAATTTGATATAAAAGCATTTCTTTTTCCATGAAAAAATCCATTTTCATCCACCAAACTTGGTACTTTTTCTAAAGCTGCAACAGGTCCCCATTTATAGTTTTGCCATTCACAAGTCAAAGTTAAATGGATTCCGCAATCGAATTGTGGATTCCTATTTGCAATTTGGATCATTTCATAAAACCACGGACAAGGAGGCATGATGCTACAAGAATTTACACTTCCACTTTCTAGCGCTTTCAACGTTGCAAGGTTTTCAGAATGGCACAAACCTGCATCATCGGCATGAATAATTAATAATTTTGTGTCTTCGCTAAAACCTAATCTTTGTACTGTTTTCAAAATGCTTTTTTTAAATGGTTGGATAGGATAAAAATAGTAAAATACACTTTCAATTAGCAGTTCATTTAATGCAAAATATGAACACTAAAAAATAAGTTTGTGCTTACCATTAAAATCAACGAAATTGCCAACCGTTTCAGTAAAAAAAATATACCCAATGAAAATTAACTTTTTATGTCTTTTTTCTTTCTTATGCATAGCGTATTCGGCGAAAGCACAAAATTCTATTGCATATACTATTTCTTTTGAAAATGCGGTACACCATGAGGCTAACATTGAAGTTGTTTTCTCTTCCATTCAAACCGATACACTTACAATTCAAATGAGCCGTAGTTCACCGGGAAGATATGCGCAACATGAATTTTCTAAAAATATTTACACTATTAAAGCTTTTGATAGTCAGGGTAATAGCTTGAAATTGACAAAATTAAATACCTACCAATGGTATATTATCAATCACGATGGTTTTGTCAAAATTACCTATACTTTATTTGGTAACCGTGGTGATGGAACCTATACACAAATTGATGAAACACATGCGCATTTGAATATTCCAGCAACCTTTTTGTACGCCGATGCATATAAAAATCAACCTATAAAAGTAAATTTTCAAGTAAGAGATGATTTGAATTGGAAAGTTGCAACCCAATTAAAACAGGAAGAAAAAACTATTTTTTCTGCACCCAATTTGGATTATTTTATGGATAGTCCGGTCGAGATTAGCAATCACTCCGTAAAAAAATTCACAATTTCATCCAATGGAAAAGAACAAACCATAAATTTTGCCTTACATCACAATGGAACAGAAGCTGAATTTAACCGGTATTTTGAGCAAGTAAAAAAAATAGTAGTACAAGAAATTGCTGTTTTTGGGGAATTGCCAAACTTCGATTTTGGAGATTATACTTTTTTAGCTTGCTACATTCCGAATGCCTCTGGTGACGGAATGGAGCATAGAAACTCGACTATTCTCACGAGTACACGAGGATTGAATAATGGAGGAATGGCAGGCAATATCGGAACTGTTGCACATGAATTTTTTCATGCCTGGAATGTAGAACGGATTCGCCCAAAATCTTTAGAACCTTTCGATTATAGTAAAACTAATATGTCTGGTGAATTATGGTTTGCAGAGGGTTTTACTAGTTATTATACTGATTTAATTCTCTGTCGTGCAGGAATTATTTCTGAAAAAGAATACATTAATGGTTTATCAGTTGATTTAAACAATGTATGGAATTCTCCTGCCAGAAATTATTTCAACCCTATCGAAATGAGTTATCAAGCTCCATTTGTTGATGCCGCAACATCTATAGATCCGGTAAACCGAGAAAATACTTATATCTCTTATTACACCTATGGAAGTGTTTTAGGACTAGCATTTGATCTTAGTTTGAGAGCATTAAATACCGATAAAAATTTAGATGGATTTATGCAATTGGTTTGGGACAAATACGGTAAAAATGAAATAAGTTATACTATTGAAAATTTACAAGAAGCCATGAGAATCTATGCAGGTGATGAAATGAGCAATACTATTTTTAACAATTTTATTTATGACAGTAAAATGCCGGAATATGAAAAACTATTTAAAAATATGGGCATTGTTTTTGAGCAAACAAAATTAGATCAAGCCTATTTTGGTGCAGCCATAAATCAAAAAAGTGGTAAATGGATTATTGACTCCAATCCCTTAGAGAAAAGTGCAGCGTACAATGCTAACTTAAGTTATGGTGATCAAATTATTTCTATAGATAACAAGGTAATTACTAAAGCAACCAAAAAGAAGGCCTATTTTTCTCAATTCAAACCTAATCAAAAGGTTATAGTACAATTTATCCGTTTTGGTACTTCTAAAGAAACAGTACTTATTTTTGATGTGGATTCCACTTATACAACTTCATTAGTCGAAAAAGTAAACAAAAAAACCGTACAAAGAAGAAATGCTTGGTTACATTGACATAATAATAAGGTAAAGAATCAAAAAAAATAGTTGCTTTGATAACTCAAAAAAAATCTTATATCACGAATTATCTATTTCTTTAATTACTTTAGCCGGATTACCACCAATAAAAACATTATCGGGAATATCTTTCGTAACTACTGCTCCGGCACCAACAACGACTCCATTACCAATAGTGACTCCCGGACAAATAATAGCACCTCCGCCAATCCAAACATTATTACCGATAGTAATTGGTTTACCAGCTTCTAACATCGAGTTTCGAGTTTTTGCATCCATTGGATGTGTCGCGGTGTAAATCTGAACATTTGGTCCGAAAAAGGCACAATCGCCTATGGTAACTTCGGCAACATCTAAAATGCAACAGTTAAAGTTCATAAAAACTTTGTTACCTAATTTAATGTTATATCCGTAATCACAATAAAAAGGAGGCTCCATCCAAAAATTCTTACCAGCTTTACCAAACAATTGTTTAAATAATTTGTTTCGTTCTTCTTTATCATCTTCACTCATGCGATTAATTTTTTGGAAAAGTAATCTCGCACGATGGCGTTCTTCCGATAAGGTTTTATCATTTGCATTATACAATTGACCGGAGAGCATTTTTTCTTTTTCTGTCATTTTTCTATTGTTGGAAAGTAAATTTTATACGATAAATTAATTATTAAAAATAGACATAAATTTTTAAGCAACCTGAGATTACAAAATTTAATAAAGGTTGCTTTTCCATTTTTTTAAGTTCTAAAATAAATAAAATCATTTTCTACAAAATGACATGCTAAAATACATCTTCAAATTTTGATTTTTGATATAGAATTAATTTTATAGGTAGCAAATAAAGAGAAGCTATTTGTTAAAAAAATCCGCCAAAACAAGTATGAAGTGCATCCGTAAAAAAGCAAGTTTTCAACTTGAATTCATTCTATTAATATTTCGACTAAAATAAAACCCTACTAGTTTACTATTCTTTTTATTTAAAAAAATACAAGTCCACATAACTAATTATACTACAGGGTTTTAAGATGCTTTTTTAAAATAAAAAAATTTCTATTTCATACAAAATATTATGTTACAAATGTTACCTATATAAGTAACAAATAAGACTGATTTAAATGATTATATATTGTATAAGAATGACAAAAGTCATATAAAAAAATTCATGCCTCTTCTAATTTTGTAGTTATATAACAACAACATAATTTCAATTTTAAATATTTAAATCATGAAAAAGTTCAATTTTCATTTAATAGTACTATTCATATCGACTATGGCTTTGCTGACAAATTTTTCGGCAAAAAGTCAAAATAGCGAAAGCTCTACTTCAAATTCTAACGATGAATTTGAAATTCTTGTAAACTATTTGGAAACAAATGGCAATTTTATTAATACCGTAGCTGCACCGATAATTCCTGCCGATGAGGTGAAAAAAAACATGAAAAATCCAAAATATCACATCATAGATATTCGAAGTGATACTTGGTTTAATTATGGTCATATTAAGGGGGCAAATAATGTAGCCGCAACTGATTTACCTACCTATTTTGAAAGCACAATAAACCCAAAAGATTTTGAAAAAATTGTATTAATTTGTTATTCAGGACAATCTGCAGCCTATTACACTGGTCTTTTAAGATTGGCAGGTTATGATAATGTATACAATATGAATTGGGGAATGAGCTCTTGGCGAGAAGATTTTGCCGCAAATTCTTGGACAAAAAATGTAACCGATGATTTTAAGGCAAAATTAGAAACCACTGAAAACAGCCCAGCTGACAAAGGAACTCATCCAACTTTAAAAACAGGTAAAACAGAAGCACCAGAAATTCTAAAAGCTAGATTGGCTGAAGTTTTTGCCATTCCTTATAAGGAAGCTATTGTAAAAGCCGAAGATGCATTTGCAAGCCCGAATGATTTTTACATCGTAAACTACTGGCCTAAAGACAGATATAGCAACGGTCATATACCAACTTCAATTCAATACGAACCTACTGGGTCTTTAAATTCAACCGCTGATTTATACACTCTACCAACAGATAAAAAAGTAGTAGTGTGTGGTTCTACGGGTCAAGAAACTGCTTATGTGGTGGCTTACTTAAATCTTTTAGGCTATGACGGTGGTAATGTTGCCTATGGAGCTAACAGCTTTATGAATTCAGAATTAAACAGTAAAAACTGGGAAGGTTTTAGCAAAAAAGAAATCAATATTTTTCCTGTAGTAGAATAAAATTAAATCACAAACATACAACAACAACTTAAAATTTAATATCATGAAAAAGTTAACCTTATTATTTATTGGCTTATTATTAATTCCAACACTATTCTTAACATCTTGCGATAGAGGTGATGACATTACTGAAGGAACGGCTTCAACGCCAGCCTTTACATTGATGAAAGATTATATGGTAGCCAATAATTTAGATATAGATAAAATAGACACTAGTGTTCCTGGTGCTAAATTCGTTACCGGAGCCCCTGCTGAGGCTGATTTGGATGCTTTTCTTGCTAAGTATTATATATTAGATATTAGAGGCGCCGCAGATTTTGCTAAAGGGCATATTCAAGGAGCAAAAAATATTCTTTTTACTAGTATTTTAACAGAAGCACCTAATTCAGGTGCAAAACCAATGTTAATAGTTTGCTATACCGGACAAACTGCATGTTATGCAACTAGTTTATTACGTTTATATGGTTATAGTGAAACTCAAGCCTTAAAATGGGGTATGTCAGGTTGGAACGCCTCTACTTCAGGATCTTGGAACAGTAATATTGGAAATATTGCTCAAGGTAATTCAAACTGGACCTATGCCACTGCACCAGCACTAGATGTTTTTAAAGACCCTACAATATCAAGTTTTTCAACCGATGGTAGCGAAATATTGAGAAAAAGAATTGAGCAAGTCGTTGCTGACGGATTTAAAACTGTTTCGGGTGCCGACGTTCTGGCCAATCCTAGCAATTATTTTATAAACAATTATTTTAGTACTGGCGACTATTCAAACTATGGTCATATTGCTGGTGCCAATCGAATAAATCCTTTTTTATTAGCGGATAACACTTATTTGGCAATTGATTCTGATGCAAATGCAAAAGTAGCGACTTATTGCTATACAGGTCAAACTTCTGCTGTAGTTACTGCTTGGTTGCGAGTTCTAGGTTATGACGCGTATAGCTTGACTTTTGGTATGAATGGTTTATACAATGATAATGACGCATGGGGAGCCTCTGTAAATAGATGGAAAGCAAGTAATTCAAAAAACTTACCAATAGTTCAATAATTAAAATATAAAATTAAGAAATAATGAAAAATAAAATAATCTTATTATTTGTACTCGTGTTTTTCTTTCAAGTAAACAATGTTTTTTCACAGGGTTGTGAAGAAGAAGTGGCAACCTCAACAAGTGCAAGCGCAGAAGATAAACCAGTGACAATGAGAATGTTTGGGTATATTCAATCCCAATACGACTATACGTTTTCAGATCCGGCTGTAAACTCTTTCGGATTTAAAAGAGCCAGAATAGGTGTAACAGGAAAAGTTTTAAAAGATTTTTCTTATTACTTTATGATGGAAGCAAGCCCATTTATTGGTGGTGTTGGAAGTACTTATTTGATGGATGCATTTGTTACTTATGAAAAATACAATTGGGCAAGAGTATCTGTTGGTTCTTTCAAACAACCTTTTAGTTTGGAGGTTGCTACCCCATGTTTTGCTCTTACAACTATTGACCGATCGATTGTTGCCGACCAATTAGTATCTCCACAACGTGATTATGGACTAATGCTTTTGGGTGGTAATAAATATACAAAATTCAAATATGCAGTTGCTTTAATGAATGGTCGAGGTTTAAATGTAAAAGACAATAATAATAAAAAAGATATTGTTGGTAGAGCAACTTATAAGTTATTTGATTTCTTATCTGTAGGTGGTAGTTTTAGATATGGCTATCCTAACAATGATACCGATACACGTACCACTTTTGGTGGAGAGTTCGCAGCAAATATTAAAAAATTAAGCATTCAAGGTGAATATATTTATGACGAAGGTGATTATAACCGTGCTGCCGGAGGTGGTTGTGGTGCAACACCAGTGGAATTAGGTGAAAAAAGAGATGGTGCTTATATCATGTTAACGTATGATTTGCCAAACAACTTCCAACCAGTTTTTAAATATGAATATTTTGATCCGAACATTGATGTTAAAAAAATTGGATACCAAGAGATGATGACTATTGGTGTGAATTATTTCTTTAATGATTATATCCGTTTGCAAGTGAATTATCAAGCCCATATTGAAACAGATATAAACATTGATAATGATATGCTTTTAGCCCAAGTTCAGGTTAGATTCTAATACAGTTTTTTTTTAGTAGTATATAATTATTTTTTTAATAAAAAACTCTCTAAAATAAATTAGAGAGTTTTTTTGTGCTATATTTCGTACCTTTATACAACCGATTTATTCTTTACTACATGAATACACAAGAGATTATTTTAAGAGAAAAATTAACCGAATATTTTGCTCAGGTTTTTGAAGAAGAATTAATTGATGAAATTGTCAAGGTTGG
>RCMY010005402.1_pt1 | contig 10849 bp, 13 predicted proteins | sample 2041341 | NCBI WGS metagenome assembly RCMY01 (sample SAMN09708234, study PRJNA481090) | Marine sediment metagenome, whole genome shotgun sequencing project.
GACGGATCATGCTCGGCATCGTTGGGCCGGTCTGGATGGGGCTCGGGCGGTCCCTTCTCGACGCCGAGATAGTTCACGATCGCCGCCACGACCTGTCCCAACGATCGGCTTCCCGATGAGCCCAGCGGGGTGACCTTGAACCTCACCGGGACCCCGGACCGGGACGCCCCGCAGGTTCCCCGAAGGGGAACCTGCAACTGTGTGCATGCGGGTTGGGGCGATCCGGGAGGATCTGGTGGTCGGCGACCCGGCCGGGCGGCGGGCAGGCGCGGTGGTGGGTTCGGGGTTTGGGTGCGGGGGTCATCGGGCCGGAACGGGTGGCGCTGAGTCGACGGCAGGTGGTGCCGCGATGGAGGTGGGGCCAAGCGGTAGGCCGAGCGTGGGGGTGGTCGGCTTCTGGGCGGCGAGACCATCGAGGTGGTGACCCCACAGACATTCGTGGCGCTGCCGGTTCCACTCCGGCACCCGTTCGAGCTGTCGATCCGACAACGGGCCGACGGTGGTGGCGACCGCCACGGTCCCGCCGGTCGCGGACTGGCGAAGAAACCCGAAACGCTCGAGGCGGTCCAGCGTCTGCTGGAGGGGACTGTTTCGGCCGGCGCCCTTCCCAAGCCCGATGCTCTGACCCAACTCGGAGCGCGAGACCACGGCAGGTTCGGCCTCCTCCCACAAGGTCGCTATCCGCCGCAACAGGAACACTGAGGTTGGCCCGAGCACAGGCGCCCAGCACTCTTCCAAGTAGCGATGGTCGATCGGGAGACCCACCTTCTGGACCTGAGGGCTGCGGTGCGGGACGGCATGGATGGTGACGGTCTGGTTCTCGGTCATGCCCCCAATGCCGCTGAACGGACCCGAATCTCTTGCATGCGATTGGGGAGGACCACACGACCGGGACGCGCCGGGACAGGAAATTTCGCGACCGGGACGAGAACAGGAACGGAACCGGGAACACCGATTGCGACCGTGCGGCATCCACAACAACCAGGAGGACCCTGATGGATGCCATGACCTGCCTCGAGATCGAGTGGCCATCGATCGCAAGATCTGCCCGCGCACGCCGGGCACTCGCCCGCTGGACCACGGACTACCCAGACCTCGATCAGCTATCCAGCCTTGATGGCTTCTTCCAGCGCTATGCCGACAAGCGTCCGCTCGTCCGAATTCTCGTCGAGCTCGCCGCCGAGGACGAGCTGGCTGCTCGGACGCTTCTCCAGGTCATGCTTCCCGGCCTCCGCCGTCTGTCTTGGAGCCTCGGGATCGCCGAGAGCGCAGACCTGGGCGAGCTGGTGTCGATCGCCTGGATCAACATCGTCGAGTATCCGCTCCATCGACCTGGGGCGGTGGCCGCGAACCTGATCGGCGACACCCGCAAGCAGTACTTGCGTGACCATCGGCCAGCGGTGGTGCTGTTCCCAGCCGAGTCGGTGCCGTCCCCCGAGGTAGCGGTCCTGAGCTCCCTCGCCATCGATCATGCGGTCGCACTTGCTGATGCCGGGATCATCGAGCCGCTCGTGCTGAGAACCATCATCCGTACCCGTTTCCTCGGCGATCGACTCTGTGACGTCGCCGCCGACGAGGACCTGACGGTCTCCACCCTCACTCAGCGGCGGCTCAAGACTGAGCGCAAGCTCCGGCATCTCGATGCGCTTGCTGCGTGACGAGAGGCCAAAAGTGACCCTTGTCATAGTGGGCACTCGGGCGTACTGTCGTCGTCACGAGCTGTGGCGGTGTCCACGGCGGTCTCGTCGGCCCGACCAAGGGGCCGGCCATCCCCCCAAAGACCGGGCGACGACCCTTCCACGGATCGTCGTACTTCTTCAGGATCGTTGGCGTTCGGTCTGTGACACGGATCTCTCCTGGAGGTTCTCGCGGGCATGACTCTGCTGCGATCTCGAACCATCACGACGACCGGACTGGTGCTGCTGGCAATGGCAGTCGGCTCAGTCGCCGCCTGCGGCAAGGACAAGCCGCCGACCATCGCCGGGGCCTCCAGCACCACTTCGATGGGCACCACGACCAACGGCGGGCCGTCAGACTCCCTCGACCCAACGAGCACTTCGGTGACGACAACAACCGGGTCAACTCCAACGGCGTCAGGTTTGCCGCCTGCGTCTGATGCCGACCCACGGTCTGCCGAGGAGCGCCTCATCATCGAGCGGTACCAAGCGTTCTGGGACGCACGGGCGGCGGCCAACGCTGAGCCACCAAACCCCGACAGCCCGCAACTTCGCGACCTGGCCACCGGGTCCCAGCTATTGAACGTCATTGAAGAGACCACTCAGCGCAAAAAGGACGGCCTCGCTCTTCGACCGGCGCAACCATCCAAGGCTGAACATCGAGCCGCGATCCGATCGCTGTCTGGTGACACCGCCGAGCTCAACGACTGCTCGATCAACGACGGCGTCGTCTATCGGCCCTCCACGGGCGACGTTGTAGATGACTCCGTGGTCACCCGCAACGCCACCGCCACGATGCGCAAGATCGACGGTGCCTGGCGGCTCGAATCTGCCAGCGTCATCCAAACCTGGAAGGGGGTAGCCGGATGCGCGCTGGCCGAAACCTGAGCACCACGGTCCTGCTGTCCGTGCTGCTGGTCTGTGGGGCAGCCGATCGGGTCTCGGCAGACGACGGCGTCGGTGCCTACGTGCCCACCGGAGGGTCACCAACAGCTGTCGCCACGGAAGTCGACGCCGATGGAGGCAGTAACGGAGGGGGTGGTGGTGGAGGCGTCGAGTCCGACTGCTGGTGGGAGGTACAGATCGCTGACGATTTCGCGCAGCCGGTCTACGACGTCGACGGCACCCAGCTGCACTCCGCCACCGGGCGCTGGCTCGCCAAGTTCTGCGGCAACGGTGAGCTTGTGGATCAGCAGCCCGAAGGGGCCGTGGTGGACCTCGATGCTCTTGCCCGGGAGGCAGCACGATCCGTTTCGATCTCCGGTCCAGTGGTGCAGACGAGTCCGGCAAATCGGAAGCTCTACGTCCAGATTTCAACGTGGCTGTGGATCAGCGGTTCGTGGTGGCACGACTACGAAGCAACTGCTTCGACTGGCCGAGTTACGGCGACGGTCACCGCGGCCCCCACCTCGGTCTCATGGGCCACCGGCGACGGCGCGACCGTCACCTGTAACGGGCCGGGCCGGGCTTGGTCCCCTGGCCTTGGGGACGAAGCCTCGGACTGCCGACACACCTACCACGAGGCCACCGATCACGATCAGACGCTCCCGCTTATGGCGACCGTCACCTTCCACCTGAGCTGGACCAGCAACATCGGTGCTAGCGGGGATCTCGACCCGATCAGCCGCAGCTCGACCGTCCAGGTTTCCGTAGGCGAAATACAGGCGATCGAGACGGAGTGATACGCAAATGACCGCCACTCGATCCACCCACCGCAGCCCAGCCCAGCCGCCTGTCCAGGCCAACGGACACCGCCCGCCCGCCGAGAACGATGACGGCACCCGCCCGTTCGTCGGCGGCCGGATACGTCGGACCCACCTGCCCGAGCTTGCTGTCGGGATCGTGGTCACTGTCGCCTTCGCGCTCGGCGCCGTGCTCTGGCAGCTCAGCCAGACCGACCGGTCCCCAGCGGTCGTCGTCGCCGCGACCGTCAGCCGAGGCGACACCATCGAAGCCTCGGACCTGCGGGTGGCCTACATCTCAGACACCGACGGCGTACGCCTCCTCGACCCATCTCAATCCGACCAGATCGTGGGCCGGACTGCCCTCGTTGACCTTGGGCCCGGCACCGTCATCAATCCAGACCTGGTGGCTGACCAGGTGCGTCTCGACGACGGGTCGGCGATCGTGGGCGTCGCGCTCGATGCCGGGCAGTACCCAACCTCTGGTCTTGCCCCCGGCGACCGAGTCAACGTGGTGGTGAGCCCGCCGGACGGCGCCGAACCCGATGATCAGGCGGTTCTGGTCGAACGGAGTGAAATATTCGAGGTCGAGACCATGGACGATGGACGTCTTCTCATCTCGATCAAGGCTGCCGAGAAGGACGCCAACGCAGTCGCAGCCGTCGGCTCCCCCGATCGCATCCGACTGGTGCAGGTGCCACGATGACCGTCGTCGTCGTCAGCGGAACCAAGGGATCCCCAGGCGCCACGACAACCGCCGTCCTTTTTGCTGGCTGTAGCCGCAACGCCGTTCTGGTCGATGCGGACCGCGACGGGGGAGCGCTGGCGACCCGCTTCGGGCTGTCTCGGGAGCCCGGGCTCACGACGCTCGCCGCCGACCGGTCCGACGACCGAGCCGCACTCGATCGCCACCTCCAGCAGATCGGCGACATCCCCGTCCTGGTGGGACCGGACGATCCCGTCCGCTCCGATGCCCTATGGGAACGCGGCGGTGGTCGGATCTGGGCCAGTCTCCAAGGTGGCGACCGGCTGATCGTGATGGACGCCGGCCGCCACCGGCCACATTTGAGTGACGACGCGGTGAGCCGAGCGGACCTCCATCTCGTCGTGGTCAGGAACGACAGCGAAGGGCTGGTTGCGCTCTCGAACCTTCAACTGACGTCTGCGGCCGCACTGGTCGTCATCGGCTCCGGTCCCCACGACCCTACGGAGCTCGGCGCGGTGACCGGACGGCCCGTCATCGCGGTTCTGCCTCATGACCGGCGCACGGCGAGGACGCTGAACGGGACCACCCGGCTCCGGGCCGCCCGGTCAGTGACCCGGTCTCCACTGGGACGAGCCGGGCGGTCGCTGGCCCGCTTCGTCGGCGAGGCGACCGCTGCGGAGTCGGTCTCATGATTGGTGTGCGCACGGCCAACGGCGTCGACCCCACAGCCGATGGTCCCGAGATCGACCGAGAACTTGTCGCCGATTTGTACCGAAAGATTGGCGAACAACTCTCGGATGCCAATGCTCGACGAGAAGTCGGCGGACGCGGTCGACTTCCCGCCGAGGACGAGCGGGCGCTCTCACGCAAGCTGATCGACGACGAGCTGGCCCGGCTCGCAGAACGCGCATTTGCCGAGGGACAACAGCCGCTAGATGAGGTCACCGAGGACGAGATCAGCGTCGCCGTTCTCGACCGGTTGCACGGCTTGGCCCGGCTCCAGCCTTTGCTGGATGACCCCGACATTCGCGACATCCACATTTCCGGTGCTCACCGGGTGTGGCTGAGCTACCGGGACGGCGCCAAGGTTCGCGGGCCATCGGTGGCGAGCGACGATGCGGAGCTGGTCGAGCTAGTCGCCACGGCTGCTCGCCGACTGGGTCGCAGCGAACGGCGCTGGGATAACGCCCACCCGGAGCTCAACCTCCAACTTCCCAACGGCGACCGGCTCCACGCCCTGATGGCCGTATCCGGCCGACCCACGGTGACCATCCGCCGGCACGACTTCGACCTCTCCCGCCTCGACCAGCTCGTCGAGCGCCGCGTCGCCGACGACCTCCTGGCCGACTTCCTCGCCGCTGCAGTCCGGGCTCGACTCAACCTGATTGTCGCCGGAGGAACGGGAACCGGGAAGACCACGTTGTTGCGCTGTCTTATCAACGAGATCCCTGCCGAAGAACGACTCATCACCATCGAAGACTCGCTCGAAATCGGTCTGGACCGCTTCGAAGAACTCCACCCGGACTACGAGATGCTCGAGGCTCGTGAGGCAAACACCGAAGGTGTGGGCGCTTTCACGCTCGCAGATCTGGTGCGAGCTGCACTTCGGATGGATCCGGAACGCGTCATCGTCGGCGAGGTGAGAGGTGGAGAGGTCCTCACGATGCTCCTGGCGATGTCGCAGGGCAACGACGGATCGATGTGCTCGGTCCACGCCGACTCGTCGCGGGGCGTGTTCGCTCGATTCGCAATGTACGCGGCCATGACGCGAGAACGTCTGGAACCCGAGGTAACCAACTTGCTCGTCGCCAACGCCGTCGACCTGATCGTCCACCTGAGCTGGGTCGACGGGATCCGCCGCATCACAAGCGTTCGCGAGGTCACCGGGATGATGGAAACCGGGCAGGTCTCCTCCAACGAGCTGTGGCGGCCCGGACCGGATCGGATCGGACATCCCGCCTCCCCGCCCAGCACCGACACGCTTGATGCCCTCACCCTTGCTGGCTTCGACCACGACGCGTTCAACGCAGCCGGGGGGTGGTGGCGGTGAACTTGCTCGTTGCTGCATTCCTCGGAGCAGGGATTGGCATTGGACTCCTGCTCATAGCAGGTGGCCTGACAGGACGAACACTGCTGCCACGGCCGGGCTCGGGCACAGGAGACCGCAACGGCCTCGCCCGCCAGACCACGCGCCTGGCCACCGTGTCGACCGTGGTCCTCCTGGTCCTTGCCGTCACCCGATGGCCGGTGGCTGGGGTACTGGCCGCGGCAGGCGCGTGGTTCGGACCCGAGGTGTTTGGCGGACGGAAGGAGCGGGATCGCGTCGTTGCGCGTACCGAAGCCATCGCCTCGTGGACCGAGATGGTCCGCGACTCGATCGTCGCCGCCTCCGGACTCGAGGAAGCGATCGTCGCTACAGGATCGGTCGCCCCTCAGCCGATCGCAGACGAGGTACATCGACTAGTTCGGCGTCTGGACCACCAGGCACTGACCTCGTCGCTGGTCGCCTTCGGTCGAGATCTGCGACATCCGTCCGGAGACTTGGTCGTGACCGCCCTCGTGCTCGCGTCCGAGATGGAATCCAGCGACCTCTCCGGACTGCTGTCCAGGCTCGCCGAAGCGACCCGGGGTGAAGCGCGGATGCGCATTCGAGTCGAGGTCGGCCGGACCCGGGTCCGCACCGCTGCCAAGGTCATCATCGGTGTCGTCGGGGCCACCATCGGCCTGCTCTCGGTCGCCAACCGGGGGTACCTAGCCGTCTACGGCGACCCCGGCGGCCAGTTCGTGCTGCTGGTGATCGGCTTGATTTTCGGCTTCGGCGGATGGCTCATGACCCGTATGGCCGCCATCGACTTGCCCGAGCGGCTCACCGCCCGAGCCATCCCCGCTCCGAACGCAACGGGGACGGCGGGATGATCGTCACCATGATCCTGGGCGGCGGGGTCGGGCTGGGCCTCTGGCTGTGCTGGCGGGCGGCGTTCCCCAAACCGGAGACGGCAGAGGCGGTGCTGGCCCGGCTCGCCACTCCTGCCCCGGCCAATCGGTTAGAGCCCAGGAGGACAGTGGACCCTGGATTCATCGCTCGACGGCTTCTCGCCGCCGCGGGGATCGACACTTCAACCAAGACCGACGAACTCGACATCGTGGGTCGCAGCCCGGAACGCCACGCCCTCGACAAGGTGATCGGCGCGACTGCTGGCTTCGGGGGTCCCCTGTTGGTCGCCGTAGGGCTCCGTGTCGTCGGCATCGCACTTCCGCTCTGGCTCCCGGTGGTCTGCGCCGCAGCCTTCGCCGCGGCCGGCTTCGTCCTTCCTGACCTCACGCTGCACGACGAGGTCGAACAAAAACGCCAAGCCTTTCGTCATGCTCTGTCGTCCTACCTCGACCTGGTCAACGTCCTGCTCGCAGGTGGCGCAGGCATCGAAACGGCCCTGCACGCCGCCGCCGAGGCCGGCGACGGCTGGGGATACACCCAGATTCGCCGGGCACTCAGCCGGGCACGGTTCACGGGCCGAACCCCCTGGGAGGGCTTCGCCGAACTGGGCCATCGGCTCGACATCTCCGAGCTCGCCGAGCTGGCGGCCAACGTCTCGCTCGCCGGATCCCATGGAGCACGGATCCGGCGCTCCCTGGCAGCCAAGGCCGACACTCTTCGGGGTCACCAGATCGCCGAGACCGAAGCCGCCGCAGAGTCCGCAACCGAGCGCATGACGATCCCTGTCGCCGTCCTGCTGTTCGGGTTCCTGGTCTTCATCGCCTATCCCGCCGTCCAACAGATCACCAATGTCGGGGGACCAACCCCCTGAACCAAGGAGAACCCAATGACCGATCCAACCCTCATGTGGGCCTACCTCTGCGCTCGCTTCGGCATCGACCCAGACGAGCAACGGGGCATGACCACCACCGAGGTCGCCGTCGTGACTTTCCTCCTCGTCGGTGCCGCCATCGTCGTGATGGGAATCATCTTCAACGCTGCGCAGAGCAACGCCAACAACATCCCGACGCCCAAGGCTCCGTGAATGCCTCCCAGGCACAGGGGAGCGGAAGGCGGGATGACCACCATCCAGGTGGCCATCCTGATGCCAGCGTTCCTGTTCTGGATCATGCTGACCGTGCAGTACGGGCTCTGGTGGCACGCCAAGCAGGTTGCCAATGCTGCCGCCGCCGAAGCGGTCGATGCTGCCCAGACCCCGACCGGTACCGAGGGCCAAGGTGTCAATGCCGCTCAGGAGTTCCTCGACGAGGCCGGCAACCTGCGGAGCATCACCATCGAAGTCGACCGAGGGGCAGAGACGGTCCGGGTCGAGGTGCGGGGTCGGGCTCCCCAACTGGTCCCCGGATTCGCCTGGGAGGTCACTGCTCGCAGCGAGGCCCCTCGCGAACGGTTCGTCCCCCGGTCGGAACGATGACCCAGCCGCCCGACCGACTCTCGTGGCTGCTGCGCCACGGAAGAAGCGATCGCGGCTCAGTGGCGGTCGAAGCCGCGGTCATCGCCCCCGCGCTGGTCGCGCTCATGCTCCTCGTTGTCTTCGCCGGGCGCGTCTCTGAGGCCAATGGGAACGTCCAACGGGCCGCCAGCGAAGCGGCTCGGGCTGCCTCACTCGAACAGAACCCCACCGCGGCGAAGTCAGCGGCGATGGACACCGCCAAGGCCAACCTTGCTACCGCCGGAACCAGCTGCCAGGTCCTGCGGACCGATGTCGACACCCGCAACCTTGTGCCGGGCGGCACCGTCACCGTTGAGGTCACCTGCCAGGTCGCCATGTCCGACGTCGCCCTCCTCGGCCTGCCCGGCACAAGAACCTTCCATGCTCGGTCTGTCGAAGTGGTTGATCGGTATCGGAGCGACCGATGAACCTCGACTCGAGCCGGTTGGGCCTGCCGTCAGAGCGGGGCAGCATCACGGCCTTCGTCGCCGTAGTCGCCATCGCTCTCGTCATGGTGGCCGGCATGGCCTACGACGGTGGCCAGATTGTCGCTACCCAAGCCCGTGCCCGGAGCGTGGCAGCCAAGGCCGCTCGGGCCGGAGCCCAAGAAGTTGACACCACAGCGCTCCGAACCGGGGGCCGCCCCGTCCTCAATCGCTCCCGCGCCGAGCATGCCGCTCGCCGCTACCTGGCCGAGGCCGGGGTCGAGGGCAGCATCATGGTCCGGGGCAACACCATCGAGGTCTCGGTTCGCATCGCCCAGCCGATGCAGATCCTGCCGGTGAAGACGCGCATCGTGACGGCAACGGACGCGGCCAGCGCAGTCACCGAACCGACGGGGAGGTCTGCAGGATGAGACAACGCGCCGGCCACCTTGCCTATGGACTGGTGTGCCTTTCCGGATTGGTCGCCATCGCCGCCGGTCCTCCGATTCTCCTGGTTCGTTTCGTCGGCTGGCCCCTTCCAACCGCCATTCCCTCCTTCGACACCATCGACCAAGGCATTCGGTCGGGCATCCCTGATGCCGTGATCGTGAACACCCTCGCATGCGTGCTCTGGCTTGCGTGGGCCCAAATTGCCCTAGCTCTTCTTCTCGATGTCGTGTCGACCGTTCGTGGTGGCGTCACCCCCCATGCGCCGCTCTTGCCTGGCGTCCAACTCGCCACCGGCCGGCTGGTTGCCGGCGTCACCATGCTCTTCGCCGTCATGACACCCGGTCCGCGCGTCGCAGCCGCGCCGGTTGCGCCGCGCACCCCAGCCGTTGCCCTCGCCGTGCCAGCCGCGCCGATACCGCCCCCCGCTCCTGCGCGTCCCCCGATTCCGGCCACCGCCGAGAAGGCCCCTGAACTCGACCAGCTCCAGACATGGACTGTCGAGCGCCACCAGAGCTATTGGTCCATCGCCGAATCTGCCCTGGGCGATGGTCTGCGATGGCGGGAGATCCGCGATCTCAACACTGGGCACCTCATGCCCGACGGTCGGGTCATCCCGGCGAACGGCGACGCGATCCGGCCCGGATGGATCTTGACCCTTCCAACGGACCCAAGGACACCCGGGCCGGCCCCGGGTCGGCGTTCTCAGGCCGAGGCGACCGTTGAGACGGTCCCGCTCCGCGTTGTCGCCGAGCCTGGCGACAGCCTCTGGGCCATCGCTGAACATCGAGTCCAGGAGGACCTCGAACGTGGTCCGAGCAGCGCGGAAACGGCCGCCTACTGGAAGGACATCGTTTCCGCCAACCAACCCATGGGCGACCCCGACCTCATCCACGTCGGGCAAGTCATCGCCCTCCCTGCCTCACCGTATGCGCCCCCGCCCCCGCCCCCGCCCCCGACGCCGACGCCGACGCCACAGACTCAGCCAACACCGGAAGGTGAGGCGATTCCCCGGCCACCCAACGGGCCCGAGGAGGCGGCACCCGCACCAGAGGGCCTGAGCCCGGATCGGGGCGGTCCGTCGGCGCGCGAGTCGACCGTGGTCCCGGGTCCAACGTCGGTGACCTCCCAAGAACGGGCGACCACTCCAGAGGCACCGTCGTCACCCAGCACGCCAGCGTCGAACCACGCCACTCAGACACCCATCGTGGTCGGTCTCCTCGGAATCGCCGGTGCTGGAATCGCCGCCGGAGCGGTTGCTGCGGTCCGTCGGCGACGACAAACGCGACAACGACGCCCCGAACGCGAGCCGACCGCAGCCGCAGAACAGATGCGTGATGCCCACCGCGCTGTACTCGCCGAGTCAGATGCTCGCCCGGTCGATCAACTGCGAGCCGAGCTGGACGCCCTGGCCGTGGCCGTCGCGGCCACCGGACAGGAGTGCCGGCCGAGGATCGCGCAACTCGGCACGGATCACCTCGACGTC
>RCMY010007236.1_pt1 | contig 10845 bp, 10 predicted proteins | sample 2041341 | NCBI WGS metagenome assembly RCMY01 (sample SAMN09708234, study PRJNA481090) | Marine sediment metagenome, whole genome shotgun sequencing project.
TCGAAAATCGCGGCGCTGCGGATGCTGTAGGTGACAATCTTCAGGTCACGCCGCGCCAGCAAAGCGACGGCGACTTCCTCACACGTCGTACCGATATCGAGGAATATGGTGGCCCCATCGGTGACGAGGTCAGCAATACGCTCTGCGATAACCTTCTTTTCGGCGGTCTGACTGCACTGGCGTTGGCGCCATGCACTGCGATTCAGCGTCCCAGTGAAAGCAATCCCGCCATGTGTCCGCTTGATGCGTCCCAGTTTTTCCAGTTCTGATACATCGCGGCGTATGGTCTGCGCCGAGACGCCCAAAGCGGCCGCGACCTCGGCCAGGGTAATATACCCCCGTTCCTCGACCATTTCCAAAAGCGCAGTGCGGCGCCTGTCCTTCTTTTCGTGTCCCGCAGTCATTGACCATCACCCACTTCGCACCCGTTACGGCCCCATCGCCACTTCCGGAGTTATCGTTGATACCGACTGATACACTGAAAACTCATGGCAAATCCAGAGATATGGAAGAAACATTACATACCTCTTGTTATATGTCTTACATTTTGTAGGGTAAGCGGCAATGACCGTAAATTTAACAAACCAAGGGGAATGACCATGAAGTTTCAGACAGTCACTTTGACAGCCGCATTGCTGCTGAGCACGGCAGCATACGCGGGCGAAATCACGATCTACACCTCCTATGAGGAAGACGAGGCGGCCGCATTCCTCGATCTGGCGCGCGCAGCTTTGCCGGATGTCGAAATGAACATGCTGCGTCTGTCTACCGGTGATCTGGCAGCCCGCATCATCGCCGAACAGGGCAACCCGCAGCATGACGTGATCTGGGGCTTTGCCGCGTCGACCATCGTGAACCCTGACATCGAGAAAACGCTGGAGCCCTACGCCCCAGACGGGGTCAAGGCGATCCCGGCGCAGTTCCGCTCGCCCGAGGATAAATGGTTTGCTGTGACGGGTTACATGGCAGCATTTTGCGTCAATAACGAGCGGCTGAAGGACAAGGGTCTGGAGATGCCGACATCATGGGCGGATCTGACCGATCCCGCCTTTAAGGGCGAAGTGGTGATGCCGAACCCCGCGTCGTCCGGAACCGGCTATATCCAGATCAGCTCGATCCTGCAGATGATGGGCAAGGAAGAAGGCTGGGCGCTGCTCGACAAGCTGGACGAAAACGTCGCACAATATATCAAGTCCGGCTCCAAGCCGTGCCACGCTGCATCTGCGGGCGAATATGTTGTCGGCGCGTCCTACGACATGCGCGCGATCAAGAATATCGCCGAAGGTTATCCCATCACCATGGTCATCCCCTCCGAAGGGTCGGGCAACGAGCTGGAGGCGAACGCGCTGGTCGCGTCGTCGGATAACAAGGAGGACGCCAAGAAATTCCTCGACTGGACGGTCACGCCCGAGGCTGCCACCGCCTATGCCAAGTGGAAGGCCATCGTCACCATGCCCGGCGGCGAAAAACCGCAGCAGTTTCTGGATGCCGGTCTGCCGCAGGACACGTCCGACGTCCTGCACCCGACCGATTTCACCGCCGCGGCCAATGACCGCGACGAGATCATCGCGGAGTGGCAGAAGCGTTACGAGAACTGATCGACCGCACACCGGCCGGGGGAAACCCCGGCCACGCATCGCCCCCTGGCCCGGATGGGCTGGGGGGCGAAATTTTCTCTAATCCGAAGGCGATTCATGGATCTCGACGTCAAGAACATCTGCAAGAGCTACGGGCCGGTCAAGGCGCTGAACGATCTGTCTCTGACCATTCCGGCGGGCAGCCTCACCTGCTTTCTCGGGCCTTCAGGCTGTGGCAAGACCACGCTTTTGCGCGTCATCGCCGGACTTGAGATGCCGGATTCGGGTCATATCATGCTGGGCCCTGACGATTTGTCAGACACGCCGCCGTCAGAGCGCAACTTTGGGGTCGTTTTCCAATCGTATTCGCTGTTTCCGAACCTTACCGCGCTGCGCAACGTGCAATACGGCCTTGAATGTCGCGGCTGGAGCCGCGCACGCTGCCGCGAGCGGGCGTTTGAAATGCTGGATCTTGTGCATCTGCGCGATCAGGCAGACAAGCTGCCCGAGCAGATGTCCGGCGGCCAGCAACAACGCATCGCCATCGCCCGCGCATTGGCGCCAAAGCCGTCCCTGCTGCTGCTGGACGAGCCTTTGTCAGCGCTGGATGCCAAGGTGCGCGCCGAACTGCGCGGCGAGATCCGCAGCATTCAACAGAAATTTGGGATCACCACCGTTATGGTGACGCATGACCAGAACGAGGCGCTTGAGATGGCCGATCAGATCGTCGTGCTGCGCAACGGCGAGATCGAGCAGGTCGGCACCCCGCGCGATCTGTATGCGCGCCCCCTGACGCGCTTTGTGGCCGATTTCATCGGTGCTATCAATCTTTTGCCCGTCAGCACAGGGACGGACGAGAACCCGCAATATGGCAGCCAGACGCTTGTCATGGCGGGCGCACTCGACGGGGCGACAACGCTGGGTTTGCGCCCTGAGGCGATCACGCTCACAGATGACGGGGCCGGCGCCGAAAACGCCCTTGCCTGCACGGTCAGGGCAACGCGTTTCATGGGTAATCTTCAGCACATTGAGGTCACGCCTGACTGCGCGCCAGATCATCTGCTTAACGTCGAAATGAACGGGTTGGCGCCGACACCGAAAACGGGCGCGCCGGTTATCGCCAGTTTCCGCGCAGACGCGCTTCAGGTGCTGCGCTGATGGCCTCGGTATCCCGCGCCCCGCGCCGCATCCTGCCGAAATTTGCGGACAGCACGATTTCGCTGGTCCTGTCGGTCTTCGTTATTGCCGCGATGGTGGTGTTCTTTCTGGTGCCGGTCATTGCGATCTTCTGGCGCAGTTTCGACACCGGGGACGGCATCGGGTTTGGGAATTACATCACGACCCTCAGCGATCCGCGGATGTGGGAACTGGTGGTGAACAGCCTCGCGGTGTCGGGCCTGTCTGCAATCTGCGCGGTTACGCTGGCCTATTTCTATGCCTATGCGCTGCAACGCACGAATGTGGTGTGCAAACCCGTCCTGCGGATGGTCGTGATGCTGCCGCTCTTTGCGCCTTCGCTGATTCAGGCGCAGGGGCTCATCTTCCTTCTGGGGCGCAACGGCATCTTTAACCGCTTTCTGGGCTTTGACATCGAAATCTACGGCTTCTGGGGCGTGGCGATCGCCAATACGCTGTATACTTTTCCGTATGCTTTCCTGATCCTGTCCGCCGCGCTGGCCGTGGCTGATGCGCGGCTCTACGAGGGCGCCATCGTCATGGGCGCGAAGCCGTGGAAGATATTCCGCACCGTCACATTGCCCTCGACGCGCTTTGGTATAGCAGCGGCGCTGTTCGTCGCGTTTTCGCTGTCGATCACCGATTTTGGCAATGCAATCGTCATCGGCGGCGATTTCAACGTACTTGCGACCGAGATCTACAACAAGGTCATCGGCCAGGCGCAGTTTCACCTTGGCGCCGTGATCGGCGTCGTCCTTCTGGTGCCGGCCGCCGTATCCAAGCTGATTGTTGAGCGTGTTTCGAAACGCCAACATTCGCAGGTCACCGACAAATCAGTGGCGCTGCAGATCCGTCCGAACCGGTCGCGCGACCTGATGTTTGGCACCTATGCCGCCGTCATCCTCATCCTGTTCCTGTCGGTGCCGTTGATCGTGGTCTTTGCCAGTCTGGTCAAACTATGGCCCTACAACATGAGCTTCACGCTGCAGCATTATCGCTTTGACGTCCAAAATGGGACCGAGCCTTTGTGGAACTCCATCGGCGTTGCACTTGCAACCGCGACATTCGGGGTAATTGCGGTCTTTACCGCCGCCATCGTCGCGCTGAAATTCCGCACTCCGCTGAGTGGGCCGATCTCGTTCCTGTCGACGCTGCCAGCCTCTATCCCCGGCATGGTGTTGGGGCTGGGGTATGTGCTGGCCTTCAACAGCCTCGCGAATCCGCTGAACTTCCTCTACGGAACGTTTCCGCTGATTATCCTGCTCTATATCTATTACAACCACGCGCAGGGCTATCTGATCACCGCAACCAGCCTCAAACAGATCAGTTCGACCTTTGACGAAGCATCAACGATGCTGGGCGGCGGGGCACTGCGCACTTTGTTCAAGGTCACACTGCCGCTGATTTGGCCCACACTGCTGGGCGTCGGCGTATTTTTCTTCATGCGGGCGATGGTATCCCTGTCAGCGGTGATTTTCCTCATCACGCCGCAAACGCAGGTGGCAGCCGTTTCGGTGCTGCAACTCGCGGATCGCGGCGCGACAAATCAGGCGGCGGCGTTTTCGGTCTGCATCATGGCAATCGTGATCATCATGCTGCTGGTCGTGCGCGGCGTGCTCTGGGCGACCGGCGCGCGCGGCGTCACCCTGATCCGCTAAGACGGTGCGACGACGATAATCAAAGCTATCCTTTTCGACAAGGACTGCACGCTGCCGGTTTTCCATGCAACGCGGACCGACGTGAATCTTGACGACGCACGGATTGCCGAGAAGGGTGACGCGACGCTGTGAGACGACCATTTAAAGCGCATCCCGACGAGATCAACTGGCGCGACGTTGGCACCCTGACCCAATACGCGGGCCTGCTGCGCCAGATCACCGACAGCGCCTTTGGCGAGGGCGAACACGCCAACTAAAATGGGACCGCCTCGCACCAGCCCCGCGATGGCGAGGCTTGGCCGCGTAGAAGGGCGGCATACCGCGCGCCCGAAATACGGAGCCCGGGATGACAAAACTCACCGTAACCCAATTCATCATCCTCAGCGCCGGTGCCCAGCGCGGCGACAACATCGCCCTCCCGCTGCCCAAAGGGCTGGCCGGTGCGGCGGCAAATGGTCGTTGACAAGATGATTGAACGCGGCTGGCTGCGAGAGGTTGACGCCAACCTGCGCCGGGGCGAACCGCTCTGGCGCGAAACTGGAGATGGTCATGGGACCCCACTGGTGATGACCGACGCAGGCCTGCTAGCGATTGGGATCAAGCCGGTGGTGGTGCATACCATGGCGGCCATTTGTAAGCGCGCCGCCGACATGCCGGTTCCGAAAGTACCAACGCCGCGAGCTGGGACCAAGCAGGCTATCCAACCCCCGAGGCTTCCCATGCCGATGCACTGTGTTGAACAGCCTGTCATCTCCAACGGTATGCATAAGTGCCTTTTCACCGTGCGGCCAGCGCCGGGTTTCCGTCACCTGCGGGACGCGATCTCAAAGAGGAAATCGATCCGATGGCTTGGAAGGTGCCCCCCCCCCCGCCTCGACCTTCTGGGGCCGCGTGGACGGTGATTGCCTCTGGGACGTGGATATCTTCATAGGCGCAACAAAGTAACGTGGTACATTGTTCTGATGAGCGTGAATCCAGTGGCGTGAGGGCGTACTGATCCAAACAGTTAGGCGATACCTAGCCGGGCATTGGCGCGGCATACATGGGCTGGCATGGTCATTCTGGGTCAATTTCATCTTAATTCGCATTCTGGTGTTCGTGGTGCAGGAATGGCTCCGCCCGCAGCAGGGGCAGGATTTCCACAAATATCGGGTATTGGTCCTGCTTCTGGTGCTATGCTTTCATGGCGTTTTATTTGTCTGGCAGGCCGTCGGAGTCATACGCGCCTCCGAGGCTCATAATCGAACCAGCGGTTCTATGGCCCCAATATGGGGAGCTCAGCTGGTCTTGGTCGTGGCTTCCTTTTGGGTCATGACCTACGCGATTGACGCTTGGCATATGACACTTCCGGTTCCGGATAGTTTAAGACTCCAATCTGAAATTGAAGCTGAGCGTGCAGCAAAATACCGCATCGAACCGACATCTGATGGGCGGTCACTGACACTGACCGGTTCATTGGAGCTTGGAATAACGGGCCATCTCAAAAACCAACTCAAAGCGTATCCGGATGTGGAACAGATTATTCTATCCAGCACCGGTGGCAATATCTACCAAGCCAGAGGGTTGTCGAACACCATCAGGCAAAATGGACTGAACACATTGGTTATATCTGAATGCAGTTCGGCCTGCACGACTGTATTCATCGGCGGTATCAAACGGCAATTGACGCCTGGCGGCAAACTCGGATTCCATCAGTATCGAATTGATGCTGATTATGCTGTACTGAATGCGGACCCATTGCGGGAGCAGAACCGAGACCGCGCAGCTTTCCTCCAATCGGGGGTTGCGGTCTGGTTCTTAGACAAGATGTTCGACAGTCAAGCTTCAGACATGTGGTATCCGGAGTTGTCTGAATTGATTGATGCGCACGTCGCTACTGATGTAGCTATAGCAAAGTAAAAAACGGGGCAGCCGGATTTGCTGCGCGATTTCTCACGGCGTTTCCCAATCCGGTACCGCTGCGCCGCCAGACTACCACGCTGGACTCAGCGAAGGCACAGGCAGCCATGGAAAGGCTCCGCGCGTTGGAGCCAACCATCGACAATCAGGGCAACAATCACCCGCTTGTCCTGCACCTGGACGATCCGGCACAGGATGCGCTGCAGGCTTTCCGTCAGCAATGCAGGGAATGGGAGGGTGAGGCAACAGGTCTGATGAAGTGCGTGCGGCCAGTCTCTCACACGATGGTCTGCGACGCCGACGGCGGCCATTTGTGATAACCTCAGCGTCAGACGTAAGCACGCGCTCAGGCATATGCCTGAGTTCCCGTAGTCATGCCTGAGTGAGAGTATGGATTTCCCCGTCTGAACGGCATCGCGATGTGCCTGAATTGTCATTCAGGTCCTCTGCAAGATGCCCTCATGAAGCGGTGAAAGGCAGGGCGCTAGCCCATCACGAACCTACGGTAGGTGATACCCAACAGGACTGTTATCCCAAGCGCGTCCATCACGTCTACCGCTGAGCAGTTGCGCCCCATTCCGCCGACTTCAATCCAATTCACATCACGCCCAATTGCTCGTGATCCAATATCTGCTATCGTCATCCTTTTCAGGCGCAAGACTATGGAAAAATTTGTCCTTCTGCGCGACGCCAATTTCGCGCGGCGGTTGGCAATAGGCAGCCCGCTTGATCCGCTTGTCAGCGGCGCTGGTCCGCTGGTTCGTGGGACGGCGATAGTCGAACAGGTCCCGCCAGAGCCGTTGGTCGAGTTTCACGAGATGAGCAAAGGCGATATCCGTGACGCGCGTCGCGACCCGTCGGTCATGGGCATGGCCCGCCCGATGCCGCTGCGTTTGATCGAACCTTTTGCCTCCGAGGCCACGGCACAAACCGGTCCGACCTGGGGCGTCGAGGCTGTCGGCGCGACCCGGACCAGTTTCGACGGAGCAGGCGTCAAAGTCGCCGTGCTTGATACAGGCATTGATCCCGATCACACTTCCTTCACAGGTGTGCAACTGGTGATGAAGAACTTCACCGGCGGCGCGGACACGGACCCTGACAGGCAGGGCCACGGCACCCATTGCGCGGGAACGATCTTTGGCCGCGACGTTGACCAGTCACGGATCGGGGTCGCCCCCGGCATCGCCACAGCCCTCATTGGTAAAGTCCTGGGCGACGACGGCGGCGGAAGCTCCGAGATGCTGTTTGACGGTATGCAATGGGCGCGTCGCGAGGGCGCCAAGGTCATTTCGATGTCGCTGGGCTTCGATCTGCCCGGCGCTGTGGTCGATCTGATTAAACAGGGCTGGCCCGAGAAACTGGCGGCGTCCGTGGCGCTCGAAAGCTACCGCGAGAACCTGCGTATATTCGATTCCATCATGGCGATGTTCGACGCGCAGGCGGCGCTGGATGGCGGGCTGATCGTCGTCGCCGCCGCTGGCAACGAATCCGAGCGTCAGATCGCTCCGAATTTCGAGGTCAGCGCCTCTCTGCCCGCTGCCGCCAATGGAGTGATCTCGGTCGGGGCGGCCGGGCTGGGCGCGCAGGGCCTGAGTATTGCCAATTTCTCGAATACCAATCCGATCCTATCTGGGCCAGGCGTTGACGTGATCTCGGCTAAGCTTGGCGGTGGTCTCATCGCATTGCAAGGTACCTCGATGGCCTGTCCGCATGTGGCCGGATGTACCGCGCTCTGGTGGCAGGCCCTGTCCGATGGCTCCGTGCCGCTGACGGCAGACGCCGTCACTGCTCGCCTGCGCGCCAGTGCCGATGCGGCGGTTTTCGCCGATGATGTGGACATCGCCGATCGAGGGGAAGGGCTGGTGCAGGCACCCCCTACAGCCAATTCCTAGAGTCTTTTTCCATGACGGGTTGTCGCTTCCCAAATCGCGTTGGACTCGATTGCGGGTAAATAGGAGTGTGACCCAGCCGCCTGATCCGGAAGAACGTGGGGCTTCTCTGCGGGTGCCGCAAGAATTGGCTGCTCTGTTAGGCCGTCGTGAGCCATCTAAATTCGGTGACGCAGCAATGAGCGCCGCGACTTGGAAAAGGGCTGTGAACTGGGAATTGGCGGTTTCTAGTGGGATTCTCATTCTCGATTTCACTCTTAATAATTCTAAACTCTGCAAAGACGTTTCTACTTGCAGTATCCACGCAATTTGCTGTCGTTGAACCTGATGGAACGGTACGCGCCAACATTACTGCCATGCCAAGAATGCCTTGCGACAGGCGGATGACTGCTACGACGCCCAGAACATGACCGAACACACCACCCGAACATGCCCGATATGCGGCTGGCGTGGCAGAGCCCGAGCGTTCTATCATTCTGGAGCGTCAGCGTGAGGGCATCGGCAAGGCCAAAGCTGCGGGCAAGTACAAGGGCCGCAAGCCCACCGCGCAGGCCAAGGCGAACGAGGTGCTGGAATTGCATGCTGAGGGAGTTGGAGGGACCGAGATCGCCAAGCGTCTGGGCATCGGCAGGGCGTCCGTCTATCGCATCCTGAAAGCTGCCCGAGTGTTTTTCTGATGGGTCAGGAGTGCTGACTAATAATACACAAAGTCTTACGCGGTTCAGTGTATCAGTCGTTTTCGCATCACCACAGGTCACCTTCAGGGGCGCCTTTTTCATGGTCAGCAACGCTGGTCAATACTGGTCAATGCCGCCACCTAACCTCTTGTTATTAAAAGAGTTAGAGGTGATGGCGGAGGAGGTGGGATTCGAACCCACGGAGGACTTTCACCCTCGTCGGTTTTCAAGACCGGTGCATTCGACCACTCTGCCACTCCTCGCCGCTCTGTCTAATCGGGTATTTGCGATTCTAAAAGCACCTGTTTGCGTTATGATCTTGTGGGATTTTCTCAGGGGAATTCCGCCGAACGGGCATAGCGTGCTTTTCTTGACCTGCGGGACTGGTTATGCTGCGCGAACACGGCAAAGACCGTGGTGCCATGCGTTGATCGTCAGGTTCGGCAGGATCGCGCCTACGCAAGGCAAGGTTGGAGAAGTCCAAAGCGGGAACAGGCAAGGGGCAGGGCATGAGTTTGACAATTGCAGGCGGCAGGGCCGGATGGCGCAGGGCGGCATACGGCGGTGCAGCTTTGCTGGCGCTAGCAGGGTGCCAGGGTCTGGAGGGTGCAAATCCGTTCAAAGCCAAGCCGGAGGTGTCTTCGGTCAGTGGCGATGCTTCATCCGTCCGGCTGGTCGAGCGGGACGTCGAGGCGCCCGAAGTATTTCAGATTACCGACAATGGCCTTTGGGATGGACGCCCGTCGCTGGGCGGTGTCTGGGTCGCACACCCTGACGTGACCGAACCCGAGCGTGTCATTATCCGCAATACCGCAAATTCCAAATTCGTCATCGGCGCACTGTTCCGGCGCGAGCGGGCCAATCCCGGTCCGGCGTTTCAGGTGTCCTCGGATGCCGCTGCTGCCCTGGGTATGCTGGCCGGCGCCCCGGCGGCGCTGAACGTGACCGCTCTGCGTCGCGAAGAAACGCCAGTGCCGGGCGCGACAGAGACGCTGGAGCCTGCCGGTATCGAGACAAGCAGCCTCGATCCGGTGGCCGATATAGCCACTGCTGCCATTGATGCAGCAGACGCACCTGCAACGACATTGCCGTCGCAAAGCACACCCACAGCGGCGCAGGCAGCGACGCCAACGCCCAAACCGGCGCCCAGCGGATCAAACCTTGACCGGCCTTACTTGCAGATTGGCATTTTCAGCGTCGAAGAAAACGCCGAGAATACCGCCACAGCGATGCGGCAGGCCGGAATGGTACCCACGGTTCTGAAACAGGAAAGCCAGGGCAAGACGTTCTGGCGCGTCATCGTCGGCCCCGCGACAACGGCTTCGGGGCGCGATACATTGCTGTCCAAGGTCAAAGCCGTCGGCTTTGATGATGCCTACGCCGTATCGAACTAGACTGCCGCCTCAAGGCACTCACCACACTCAATATCGGGACACGCCCCATGATCCGTTTTTTCAGAACCACGCTGACCGCCCTTGTCCTTGGCTGCGCTGCGCTGCCTGTCGCGGCCTTCGATACGGCGGCCAAGGCGGCCTATGTTGTGGATGTGGGGACCGGGACAGTGCTGCTGAACAAGAACGCAGACGAGCCGCTGCCGCCCGCGTCCATGTCCAAGCTGATGACACTCTATGTGGCGTTCGAGGCGATCCGCGACGGTCGCCTGTCGATGGCCGAAAAGCTGCCAGTGTCGCAACACGCGATGAGCTATGGCGGCTCGACCATGTTTCTGGACACGACCGACCGGGTGACGGTTGAGGATTTGCTGCGTGGGATTATCGTGCTGTCGGGAAATGATGCCTGCGTCGTCATAGCAGAAGCGCTCAGCCCGGATGGGACCGAGGCGGGCTTTGCCCGGTTCATGACACAGCGCGCACAGCAGCTGGGCATGACCAATTCGACCTTTGCCAATTCCAACGGCTGGCCCGCGCCCAGCCACAAGATGAGCATGCGTGATCTGGCCCTTTTGGCG
>RCMY010005403.1_pt1 | contig 10844 bp, 11 predicted proteins | sample 2041341 | NCBI WGS metagenome assembly RCMY01 (sample SAMN09708234, study PRJNA481090) | Marine sediment metagenome, whole genome shotgun sequencing project.
GCCGGAGAATATCTGAAAAATCATCAGGTTAACAAGGCCGACTTCAATTCATACGGCTCCCGCCGCGGCAACCACGAAGTCATGATGCGCGGCACTTTCGCCAACATCAGAATCAAAAATGAAATGGCCGACGGAAAAGAAGGCGGTTACACAAAATATGACGGCCAGATCATGCCGATCTACGACGCCGCGATGCGCCATCAGGCCGATGGCACCCCGCTGGTTGTTATCGGTGGCGAGCAATATGGCACCGGCTCTTCCCGCGACTGGGCGGCGAAGGGCACCAATCTGCTCGGCGTTCGCGCGGTCATCGTCGAAAGCTACGAGCGGATTCACCGCAGCAACCTCGTCGGAATGGGCGTATTGCCGCTGCAATTTGCCGAAGGCACAGATCGCGAGATTCTGAGCCTCGACGGCAGCGAAAGCTTCACGATCAAGGGCGTCGCGACGCTGAAGCCGCTACAGGAAGTCGAAGTCGAAATGACCCGCGCCGATGGCACGAAATCGACCTTCAAAACCGTCTGCCGGATCGATACAGCCAATGAGATGGAATATTTCCTGAACGGCGGCATCTTGCATTATGTGCTGCGGAATCTCGCGGGATAGATCGCTACTAACCCATAGTTAAAGGAAACCAATATGGCCGCCCAAATGAGGAACTTCATCACTCTTTCGGCGGCCATTTTTATGCTCGGTGCCTGTGTTCCCCCCGAAGTGCAGTCGGAGCAAGCGCCCGACTTCAATGCCGCCCTCGACGCGCATTTAGCGGCAGTTACCACCCGCGATCTGGAGGGCTTGAAAGCCACGTTGACCAGCGGCAATGACCTCAATGTAATATTTCCGGATGGCAGCCTGATATCCACCACCAAGGACGTTGTCGATTTCCACACAGAGTGGTTCAAAGACAAAGACTGGATCATGGAGCCGGAGGTGGTGAAGGTCATTGAGGGTAGCGACATGGCGACGGCGCTGATCAAATATGTCTATCGCGACAATGCGGCAGGCCCGCCGCGCTCGTCTTGGCTGGTATTGGTGTTCGAACTGGAAGACGGTACATGGAAACTGGTGCACGATCAGAACACGCGTATTGTGGCGGAAGTACCGAAATAGCTGGAGAAAAGCATGCCCCGTCTGCGCGAAATACCCCGGTCCGAGGTGACCGACGAATATATCCTTGGCCTCTATGATATGCTGTTCGGTGATCGCGACCCGGTGGCAGAACCCGGCACGGCGACCGGTACGCCGGGCAATTGGTGGACAGTATTTGCGCAGGTTCCCGACGCCTTCAAACACACCACCGAGGGCTTTGGCTTCTACCGCTCACCCAATCGCAAGCTCGATCCGAAACTGCGCGAACTTGGCCAGATCCGCGCCGGCTATGCGGTAGGGTCACAATTTGTCTATTCACAACATTGCAAAGCCATGCGCTTCGAGGGCTTTTCCGAGGAACAGGTCAAAGCCATTCCCAACTGGTCCACTGCTGATTGTTTCACCGATGTCGAGCGTGCCGTGCTCGCCTATACCGATTGCTTGGTGCTGGAGCGGGGCAGGGTGCCCGACGGTGTTTTCGAAGCATTGAAAAAGCATCTCGGCGAAGTCGAAATAATCGAACTGACCTACATAACCTGCACCTACATGATGCACGCGGTGATGAGCCGGGCGCTGAAGCTGGAATTTGATGACGTGCCAGAACGCGTGGTTGAAGTGCCAGCGCCCGATGGCACAACCGCAGACGTTATGGGCATGGTCGACAACCGGACGGGAGCAAATAGATGAGCTATCACCATCTTGCCCTTGCGGCCAAGGACATGAAAGCGATCCACGCATTTTATGAAGGCGTGATGGGCTTCGAACTGGTCAAGGTAGAGATCGCGCCGGTCATGGGCGGCGGCTGGGGCAAGCATTTTTTCTACCGGATGGATGGTGATGACAGCCGCTTCATCGCTTTCTGGGAGCTCAACGACACGCCGGGAGAAGATGGATATTCTTTTGATCTCAACGATTCTGCCGGAACCCCGCAGGGCACAAACCATTACAGCTTTGCGGTCGAGACTGCCGAAGAACTGGCCGTCTGGCGGGAAAAATGGAATGCAGCGGGACTCGATGTGCTCGAGATTGACCACAATTGGTGCCATTCGATCTACACCCGCGACCCCAACGGAAACATGATCGAATTTTGCCTCACCACCGGCAGCTTCACCGACCAAGATCGGCGGCAGGCCCTGGCGGCGCTGGACGAGACGAAAATGAACCCGACTCCGCCGCCCGCCATGATGAAACAGTGGATGGCGAAAGATATCTAGCCGGCGATATGCAGTTCCGGCTTGGCCGTGGGCTGTTCTTCATTGGCTCGCAAGCCGTTCAGGATGGTGTTGATCACGATCCTGAGCCGTTCTTCGGTAGCAAGATGCATCATCTGCATCATCAGCTTCGGGTTGCAGAATGGCTGCATCATGCCGTTGACCAGAGATACGATGCTGTCGAGTTCCAGCCCCTTGAAATAGCCTTTTTCCATCGCTTCGACGAGGATAGAGGCCATATAGTGGTCGGCCAGATCGACATAGCCTTTGATAACTTCAAAATGCTCGTCGCCCAACTCCATATAGGCTTCAAAAAGTTCCGGATCATCATTGTAACGCGCGCGCTTGAGAACCAGACGCTTGGCAAAAAACTGATAGAGCTTTTCTTCAACCGGTATGTCGGCGGAAACCATGGCCTCCATGATGACTAGCAGTTCTGCGAACCACTCCCCCGCCATGGCTTCGGCGAGCGCGTCCTTGCTCTCGAAAAAACGATAGAGATTGGACGGCGACATACCCACTGCTGTTGCGAGGTCGGACATCGTGAAGCTTATCGCACCTCTTTCCTGGATTATCCGGTCAGCGGCATCCATGATCTTGACTCGGGTGGCTTCGATATCGGTTTCGGGACGGGGCATAGACTGGCTCCTGTAAAGGCTCCTTGGTACGGCACAATAGCCGCCGTGACCTATATAGGTGATACGGTTTCATGATAAAAGACGAAACTCTTCATTTATCAATTACTCTTGAGGTAATGTTTTTCTATTCGGGTTCGTTTTGCGAGACTAAAGGATCATCATGACAAACGATCAGGCTGACCCGGCCAGTCCGGGAAAACCCACGCAAAAACGACCGTCTGGTCCACTCGCTCCGGTCACCGGCAGCATTCGCCTGTTTCGTCGCTGGTGGCGGGTGGCAGTGCGTGCCGGTGTCGACCAGCAGGCGGTGATCGACAAGGTTCGCGAAGATAGCGGCTTTACCCCGCATTTCGCATTCATGACCTCGATGTCAGCCGGTATTGCGATACTCGGGTTGCTGCTGTCTTCTCCGGCGGTCGTCATCGGCGCCATGCTGCTCTCACCGCTAATGGGTCCGATCATGGGAGTGGGATTTGCGGTCGCGGTTGGCGACTCCGTGTGGCTCAAGGAAAGCGGCAAGGCCATTTTGCTGGGCACTATTATCTCCATCCTGTTCGCCGCACTGGTGGTGACGATGTCGCCAATCCAGACGGTCACGGCCGAGATCGCGGCCCGCACCAGACCCAATCTCTTCGACCTCGCGGTAGCGCTCTTTTCGGCATTGGCCGGAGCCTATGCGATGATCCGGGGAAAAATGGGAACGATTGTCGGAGTCGCGATCGCCACTGCTCTGATGCCACCGCTTGCGGTCGTGGGATTCGGGCTGGCGACTTTCAACTGGTCCGTTTTTGGCGGCTCGCTTCTTCTGTTCTTCACCAACCTGATGACGATTGCACTAACCGCGACCGGGATGGCTCGGCTCTATGGCTTCCGTTCGGATCTTTCCGAACGGCAGTCGCAGGTTCAGGTCGCTATTATGACTGTCGTATTCGTTGCGCTGGCGATACCGCTCGGATTCTCACTGAAGCAGATCGCCTGGGAAGCCAACGTCTCACGCTCCGCCAATGGCTATATCAAGGACCAGTTTGGCAACCGCGCAAGCGTATCAAAGATCGAGATTGATTTTGATGCAGAGCCTATCGTGGTGAACGCAACGGTCTTCACGCCAAAAATTCTGGCGGGCGCGGATGAACAGAGCACAAGGGTGATAAGTCGCACATTGGGTCGCCTGATCGACGTAAAGATAACCCAGTTCAAGGTGGATTCCGGAGCAGATGCAGAGTCGGCCGAACTGGCTGCGGCGAGAGCGCAGGCGCAGGCCCAGCAAGCTGAAATCCAGGTGAACCGGCTGCGAGAAAATCTCGCCCTGATCGCCGGGGTTTCGATGGATGACGTGACGCTGGATACGAGCAAGCGGCGTGCCATGGTCATCGCGAAGCCGCTCCCGGGCGCGACGCTGGCGTCTTATTATGCGCTTGAACAGCGGGTCGCCGCCGGCGCAAAAAACTGGACGATAAAGTTGCAGCCGCCAGCCATCGCCTTGCCGGAACTGACAATCAGCGACGGCGTGTTGGCCGAATCATCAACCCGCGATCTGGAACTGATAGTCTGGGCTTCCGAACGGCTAAACCTGCCATTGGGCATGAACGGAACGGCAGCGGACATGGCTGTAACAAAGCAAGCCCTGGAAGCCAAAAATGTGACCGTCGCTCGGGAACCCGATATAGCGATTAAAAAGGATAGTGTAAGATTGCGCTGGCTGGCTCCGTCAGAGAGCATGAATGCACAGCAATAGATGTTTAGGTCAGGTTCATTTCCAATAGGTTAGCCTCCATTCTGGATAGGGGAGAAAGACTATGCGGCTTTTTATATTCACCGGACTTTTGTTGGCGGGCGTCGCAACACCAGCCATCAGCCAGTCATCGCCGGATGAATCGGCGCAGGGCAATGTATCGGTCACCATCTACAACAATAATCAGGCGCTGGTGCAGGATGTCCGCACTCTGAATCTCCCGAAGGGGCGCAGCAAGCAGCAGTTTCCCGATGTCTCTGCGCAAATCCGGGCGGAAACGGTGACACTGTCGGGCTCCGGGATCGGTATCGTCGAGCAGAATTTCGATTTTGATCTGCTCACCCCGGCCAAGCTGATGGAAAAGGCGGTGGGGCAGACCGTGACCCTGATCCGCACCAATCCGGCGACCGGTGCCGAAACCCGGGTGCGCGCGGAAATACTCGCGGCCAATGGTGGCGTGGTGATGAAAATTGGCAACACAATTGAAGTGCTGCGCGACGATGGCCTGCCGGTGCGGGTTATTTTTGATCGCGTGCCGCCGAATTTGAGGGCGCGGCCGACGCTTTCGATCACTTTGGAGTCAAACGGCGGGCAGGTGCCGACGACGCTGAGTTATCTCACGCCGGGCCTCGGCTGGAAGGCGGATTATGTGACGCTGTTTGACGACGCCAAACAGACGATCGACGTGCAAGGATGGGTGACCCTGACCAACAATAGCGGCACCGACTATCGCAATGCCAAAACGCTGCTGGTCGCGGGAAGTCCCAACACTGGCGGAGGGCGGAACAGCTATCCGCGATGGCCCACCGGGACGATTGACAGTGCCGGAACCGAATCCAATGATCGGGAACGGCTCGGAGATTATTATCTCTATCCGCTCGCCGAACGGACAACGGTTGCCAATGCCCAGCAGAAACAGGTCAGCTTTCTGGATGTGACTGCTGCTCCAGCACGTAAAGTCTACGAATTCACCAATGGCTGGCTCGGTAGTCGCGATGCCGCAAGCGCCAATTCGGTGCTCAAATTCTCGACCTCGCGAGCTGGCGGTCTGGGCGACCAACTGCCGTCCGGGATCATGCGCGTCTATATGCGCGACAAGCGGGGCGATCCGCAATTTATCGGCGAAAGCCAGATCGAGGCGACGCCAATGGGGTCCTCGATGTCGATCCGCACAGGCGAAGCGTTTGACGTGAAGGTCAAGACCGTGGTCGAGGAGCGCACCCGCCGCTCGTCCCGCCGCTGGCGTAGCAAGATGCGCTATGAGGTTACCAATGCTCGTTCCGAAGCTGTCACGGTCGATCTCGCCCAGTCTGGGCTGTGGGGCGATGTCCGTATCGAGCAGGAAAGCCAGCCCAGCGAGCGGGTGTCCGCAGACAAGGTCGAATGGCGTCTCAATGTTCCTGCCAATGGTAGCGTAACGGTGACCGCGACTTTCGATAGCCGGTACTGATCGGGTCGGCGAGCGGTATGACCGTCTCCCGTCTTCTGGTCTTTCTGGCCTTTGCCTTGTGTTTGCAGGCCAACCCGCTTGCCGCGCAGCAACTGGTCATTTCGGGTCAGCCCGAGGACGTGTCGATCACCATTTACCGTGCGCCCGGAAGAGGCGACGGGGCGATTAATGCCAACTGGCCGCAAGGCTATGCGCTGATCACCGAAACCCGCAATGTGCGTCTGCCGGCCGGCGATGCGATGGTGCGCTTTGAAGGCGTCTCGGAAGGCATGTTCCCGGAAAGCGCCATCGTGACCGGCTTGCCCAATGGCGTGCGGGAAAAAAACCGGGATGCCCGGCTATTGTCGCCGCAAAGACTGGTCGACGCCTATCTCAAGCGCGAGGTTTCCATCACCCGAACGGACAGGGCGACCGGCGTATCACGCACGCAGAATGTGTTCATCACCGCGGGACCGGACGGCGGGGTGATTTTTGAAAGCGACGAGGGTTTTGAGGCTCTGCGTTGTACAGGCCTGCCGGAACGGATGACCTTCTCGAAAGTTCCGGAGGGCCTGTCGGCCAAACCGACGCTTTCCATTCTCACCACTTCACCGCGCGCAGTGACCGCGAAATTGACGCTGACCTATCTGGCTTCCGGCTTTGACTGGCAGGCCAATTATATAGCCACGGTCAAGCAACGCGAAACTGGCGAGAAGGCAAGGATGGACCTGTTCGCCTGGCTGACCGTGGCCAATGGCGGCAACCAGAGTTTTGAAAATGCCAATATGATGGTGGTTGCCGGTGAACCCAATCGCGAACGGCGCGGCGATCAGGTACGTCCCACCGGAGGCGGTCTGGTCATCCGTTGCTGGCCGATGCAGCGGACCCATCAGGTGCCCTATAATCAGGGATATATCCTGTCCCCAATCCCGACACCACCGATGGCGATGATGGAAGCCGGTGGTGAAATGATCACGGTTACCGCTCAGCGGCGCAATGAAAAAATGATGGATATGGCGTCGCCGGTCGCCGTCGTTGTGGCAGAACAGGAAGATCTCGGCGACCTCAAGCTATACCGGGTTCCCGAACGGGTAACGGTCAATGCCAAGGGCCAGAAGCAAGTCGCGATGATCGTCCAGCCGGGCGTCACTTATGAACGCATCTATGTCGCGAATGCCGGTAACTATGGTGAAGATAGTGCCGCGATCAGCTATATTTTGCGCAGCAGGAATGATGCGACAAACGGTCTCGGCGTGCCGCTTCCGGCCGGCAAGGTTGCGGTTTTCGAAAACAGTTTCGCGGGACCGCTGCTGGCCGGAGAAGGGGATCTGCCGGACCGGGCAATAAACAACGAAGTTGAGGTGGAAGTGGGCAGTTCATCCGACGTGCGCTTGTCGGTGATTCAGACGCGCCGGTCCAAGAGCAAGGAAAACTGGCGCGCTGTCGTGACCAATGTCCGCGATCATCCGGTCAGCTTCGAAATGGAAATTCCCTATGATATATCCGGTCGGATAAGGGGCATCGAGGTGATTGACGGCGTTCCCACTTGGCGGGTGATTGTTCCGGCCAATGATGAAGCGAAACTCTCCTACGCGATCAAATTGCGCTAGCCGCAAAAACGCTACTGTTTGAGATATTTCTGTTTTGATTCTTCCGGTATGATTCGGGGATGATGATTTTCGTCCAGGGCCACGAACGTAAACAGTCCGCTGGTCACCGGCACCTGTTCTTCTGCCAAATTCCGCGAAGCAATAACGTCCAGCCGGATTGCGACCGAAGTCCGTCCAATTCTCTCCACCCGGGCATAAACCGAAATCAAATCACGCGAGAGGATAGGCGCAATAAACTCCATGGCCTCAATGGCCACCGTTGCGGTTGATCCGCGCGCCACTCTTGCCGCCATGATCCCGCCGGCGATGTCCATCTGTGCCAGCACCCAGCCGCCGAAAATATGACCGTTGTTGTTCAGGTCACGCGGTTGCGGCGCGACGCGCAACACCGGTTGCATTTTCGCCAGTGCGACCAGATCATCATCACTCATCGGGATGCACCTCCCGGGACGTCGCGTCATCGATCGACTCATCATGTCCGCTGCCGCTCGATAGAAACACCAGCCCCATCAACGCAGCCGTCAACATCAATGCGAAGGCCACGCCGCCGGCCGTGGCAATATACATATGAATCGAGACCCACCCGTGTAGATAATAAAGGATGGATAATGTGACCGTGATGCAAACTAGCGTGAACACCGCCATACTGCGGATTAATCGCCAATATCGTGACCAGGCGACGCTGGCGTACAAAGGATCGTCAAGGTTGGAAGGTTGGGACAAAAGGCACTCCGTTAGTTTCCGGTGCATTGGACGGAAATCCTGTTACCATCAAGTCCAATCACTTTCAAAAATATGCTATGGAAGTGCAATAAACAGAATCAGAGCTGAGGAGAGGGACGATGACTATTCATTCTATTCTGCAGGGACGCAGCGCCGAAATATATAGTTGCACTGGCGATATGTCGGTTGCGCAGGCGATTGAAATACTTGCGGAAAAGCGCATTGGTGCCCTTCTCGTGCTCGATGGGGATGGGGTGGCAGGTATATTCTCCGAACGCGATGTGCTCCATTGTATCCGGAAATATGGCCCTGCCGCATTGGATCATGTGGTACGCGACGTGATGACATCCGATGTGATTACCGTAGACCGGAAAAAAAGTGCAATCGGCGCGCTGTCGCTGATGACCAAGAGACGGATCCGTCACTTGCCGGTTGTGGAGGACGGCAAACTGGTCGGTTTTGTCTCGATTGGCGATCTGGTCAAATACCGGATCGATAAAATCGAAAGCGAAGCGGCGGCGATGCGAGATTATATCCAATCGGCTTGAAGCGCGGGCTGAGAAGGATCGGGCTGACACCCGGTCTATATATTTTCTGGCTTTAATTCTCCGGAGTCTGGTTCCGGCGGCTTGCGACGCACGATCAGCCGGATCACCTCGACCAGCGTCGGCCTGGCCAATATATATAGCAAGCCGATATAAGCGAGCCCTCCGGTTGCGACCAACACCATCAGCCGTGCATAGACGATCATTTCTGGCAGCATCTGATCGGCGAGATAGACAATGGCTGCCATTACGATGGAAGCCGATAGACCAGGCCACACAGCTTTGCCTATTTCCCACCCATTGATACCGATATGACGACGCGATTGCGAATAGGTGAAAATCGTGAGCAGCGGGAATGCGATGACCCAGCCCCAGGCGAGGCCGTAAACACCAAATTGGATGCCGATCAGAAACGTGATTGGCATAAGGACTGCGCCGAACATATTGGTCCGGGCAGTAATTTGCGGTTGACCCAAAGCGTTGTTGGCGGGCGGGAACAAGATCTGCAACGTCATCACCGGCATCGCCAGCGCGAGTATGGCGACAAAGGGAGCCATGTCGGTCCACTTGGCGCCGAACAATGTTTCGACCAGCGGATGGGCGGTAACGGCCATGCCCAGATATAGGGGGCAAGAGATTAGCATGATCAACCGGATTGCTTTGAGAAAAGACCAGGCCAATGCGCGCGGGTCGGACTGCAGGCGCGAATAGGCAGGGAAGGCGACTTCGTTCAGTGGCGGTACAAATTTTGCTGCAAAGATCGTCGTGAGAAACAAGGCCTCTGCGTAAAGACCGAGCTCATGCGGATCGAGATATCGACCGGCGATAAATATGTCGGACTGGCTCTGGATGGTCCAGAATAAGTGGCTGGCCAGCAAAGTAGCGCCGAATCCGAACATGGCGCCGGCGCCTTTGAAATTGAAAGTCGGTAATATATAGAATTTGACCGCTACAACCAGGCAGATCGCTCTACTCCAGAATATCGCCAGCGGCGCATAGACCAACGTCCAGACGCCATAACCATTATAGGCAAAATATAGAGCTGTTGTCGCGCCGACCACCGCAGAGACGAGATTGATGATTGCGGGCTTTTTGAATTCCAGTTCGCGAATCATCAGGGCTTCGGGCAACACCATGAACGGAGTCGCCAGGAATATAAGCGCCTGCACGCGCAGCAGGTCGGCTATTATCGGCTGTCTGTAATAGTCTGCCGCGAAGGATGCGAGGATCAACTGGAGAATCGCGATGCCGCCATTCAGCAACAAAAGCATCCCGAATGCCTGGCGAATCCGGATAGGCTCCACTTTCTCGGCCTGGATGATCGAACTGGCCAGACCATATCCGTTCATGAAGCTCAAAAAAACGAGAACAACCTGCGTCATTGCAAATATTCCGTAATCTTCCGGGTTAAGGATACGAATCACGGCCAGCGTCGACCCCCAGGTAACCACCTGAGCAACGATCTGAGTGCCAGAACGCCAGAAAACTGCGCTTCTTACGCGGTTTCCAAAATTGCTATCGCCAACCAATGGTGCGGGTTCATTCAACATTTCTTACAGTCTTGGTGCCCTTGTTTCGCCGGAAACTCTGCCATAACGACCAAATGCAAATATTTTTGAAACAAAATTCAAAAAGTGTGTTGACGGAATCGGAGCGCCCATCTAGAGACCTTTTCACCGGCACGACGCGGCTTTAACGAGCCCCACTTTGTTGGTCGTCAAAATTTGTAACAACGGTTCTCCCCGGTAGCAATAGCGGGAAAAATCGTTGTCTGCGCTTTTTGATGGGCTCTTTGACATTGTAATAATAGATGAAGGGACATGTGGGCGGCGGCCCCAGACCCGGGAACTTCAAGGTTCCGGTGCTC
>RCMY010005404.1_pt1 | contig 10844 bp, 6 predicted proteins | sample 2041341 | NCBI WGS metagenome assembly RCMY01 (sample SAMN09708234, study PRJNA481090) | Marine sediment metagenome, whole genome shotgun sequencing project.
TAGGATACCTTCGTTGATTAGATTGTGCAAATGTACAACACCGCTATATTTTTTGCCGTCCACGCCCAATAATTGTGAGATACCCTTGTTCTGCATCAGTTCCAAAGCCTCTATGGCAAGCACTTCTACGGGTATTGTCTTAGGGTTCGAAGTCATGATATCTTTGGCTATGAGACCGCTGATATTGTCGTATTTGTTAAGCATTCTGCGAATGTCTCCATCGGTAACAATACCGATTATCTGACCTTTTTGGGTCACCGCGGTAACGCCCAGCATTTTTTCGGAAATCTCTACGATTACCTGTTTGACGGGAGTATCGATATTGACCTCAGGTTTCTGGTTATTGGCGACAATATCGGAGACCCGTAGGTAGAGGCGTTTCCCCAAAGATCCCCCCGGGTGGTATTTGGCAAAATCGGTGCTGCTGAACCCCTTTATTTCCAAAAGGCAGATAGCCAGGGCATCACCCATAACCAATTGCGCAGTGGTACTGGTAGTAGGGGCCAGATTATTGGGACACGCCTCCTTTTCGACATACGTGTTAAGTACAAAATCGGCTTGCTGCCCCAAAAACGAGTCGGGATTGCCGGTCATTCCTATCAGTTTATTCTTGCCCCGTTTTATCAAGGGTACCAACATCTTGATTTCCGGCGTACTACCGCTCTTTGAGATACAGATTACGACATCGCTTTCTTGAATGGTGCCCAAATCTCCGTGAATGGCGTCGCCCGCATGCATGAATATGGCGGGAGTTCCCGTAGAGTTTAGGGTGGCGGCGATTTTTGTGGCTATAATAGCGCTTTTTCCGATTCCGGAAACAATTACCCTGCCTTTTGACGAAATAATACAATTTACCGCATCGGCAAATCCTTCGTTGACCAACGTCGACAAATGTCTTATTGCGGCACTTTCGGTCTCTATCGTTCTCTTGGCTATGGCAAGAATGCTTTGGGCGTCGGTCAAATCAAAATCAATATTAAGCGTTTTTATTTTTGGAAGTATACGTACTAAAAATCTGGTTGTTTGCTAAAACTATCTAAAAAATAAAATGGAATTTAAAAGTTTGTTTTATCTTTAAAAAGTTGTCGAAACGATTTTTGTATCCATACAAAATTACATAATCAATTTCACAGGACAGCAAATTATAGATTTTCAAAAAAAATTAGGGTTTAGTAGTAGGTCGGCCAGCCAAAAATACGTAACTTAATCCCTTGACTATTAGTAATAACGATGACAAATGACAATATTCCGTTGACCAAGACGGATTTACACGCCTCCCTTAAAAAATATTTTGGTTTTTCTAATTTCAAAGGTCTGCAAGAAGATGTAATTTCAAACATCGTTCAGGGCAACAATACCTTTGCCATCATGCCCACGGGCGGTGGTAAATCTTTATGCTATCAACTTCCGGCCCTGATGCAGGAAGGTACGGCAATCGTTGTATCGCCACTGATCGCTCTCATGAAAAATCAAGTCGATGCCATTCGCGGTATATCTTCCCATCCCGGTATCGCCCATGTACTGAACTCCTCCCTCACCAAAAGTGAGGTGAAACAGGTAAAACAGGACATTAGCGACGGCATTACCAAATTACTCTATGTGGCTCCTGAATCGTTGACCAAAGACGACTATGTCGATTTTTTAAAATCGGTAAAACTGTCGTTCACGGCTGTCGACGAAGCCCACTGTATTTCGGAATGGGGCCATGATTTTAGGCCCGAATACCGGAATCTTCGGTCTATAGTAGATCGGTTGGATTCAAACATGCCCATTATCGCACTCACCGCAACGGCTACTCCGAAAGTACAGGAAGATATTCTTAAGAATTTGGGGATACCGAAGGCAAAAACTTTTAAAGCATCATTTAATCGGCCCAATTTATATTATGAAGTTCGCCCGAAGACCGCCGATGTCGATTCCGATATTATTCGGTTCGTCAAAAAGAATGCGGGCAAATCGGGTATCATTTACTGCCTAAGTAGAAAGCGTGTAGAGCAATTGGCCCAGATCTTACAGGTAAATGGGGTGAGTGCGGTGCCCTATCACGCCGGTTTCGATGCCAAAACACGATCGAAATATCAAGATATGTTCTTGATGGAGGATGTCGATGTGGTCATTGCTACCATCGCTTTCGGAATGGGTATTGACAAGCCCGATGTTCGTTTCGTCATCCATAACGACATTCCGAAAAGTATCGAGAGCTATTACCAGGAGACCGGTCGCGCCGGAAGGGATGATGGCGAAGGACATTGTTTGGCATTTTATGCCTACAAGGATATCGAAAAGTTGGAAAAGTTCATATCCAACAAACCCGTAGCGGAACAAGAAATCGGCAATGCCCTGCTGCAGGAAGTAGTGGCCTATGCCGAAACCTCGATGAGCCGTAGAAAATTCATGCTGCACTACTTCGGCGAGGAATTCGATGAGGTAAATGGAGCTGGAGCCAATATGGATGATAACATCCAAAACCCCAAAGTAAAGCAAGAAGCCAAAGACGATGTCGTAAAACTTATACGAACGGTCAAAGAGACAAGTGAAAAATTCAAGTCCAAAGAAATCGTAAAAACTCTCACCGGAAAGATAAATGCCCTGGTCTCATCGCATAAGGCGGATGAGAAGTCCGTTTTCGGTATCGGCGCCGATAAGGACAAAAGTTATTGGATGGCGTTGATACGTCAAGTGCTAGTGGCCGGCCTCCTCAAAAAGGAAATCGAACAATATGGAATTCTGCATGTTACCGAGAAAGGTAAGTCCTTTTTAATGAAACCGGAATCCTTTATGATGACCAAAGACCATACCTATAGTGAGGAGAAAGTCAATGACATTGTTAGTAACGTAAAGGCGGGTGTCACCGATGAAAAATTGTTGAAACAGCTGAAAGACCTTCGTAAGGCCCAGGCGAATAAGCTGGGCATACCTCCGTTCGTGATTTTTCAAGACCCTTCTTTAGACGATATGGCGATGAAATATCCCATCACTAGCGATGAATTGACCAATATTCATGGGGTAGGGGAAGGGAAGGCCAAAAAATATGGAAAACCTTTTATCGAATTCATTGCCAACTATGTTGAGGAATACGATATTATCCGCCCAGATGACCTTATAGTCAAGAGTACAGGGGCGAATTCCAGTTTAAAGCTCTACATTATTCAAAATGTGGACAGAAAACTTCCGCTTACGGATATAGCTTCTTCTAAAGGACTCAAAATACCCGAACTGATTCAAGAAATGGAACAGATCGTATATAGCGGCACCAAATTGAACCTCAGCTATTGGATCAATGAGGTCTTGGACGAGGAACAACAGGAAGAAATTCACGATTACTTTCTAGAAGCCGAAACCGACGATATCGACGAAGCCATGGTAGAGTTCGACGGCGATTACGAAGATGATGAACTGCGGTTGTATCGATTGAAGTTTATAAGTGAGGTGGCGAATTAAGGTTTTTTTAAAAGCTCCCCTCTTTGGAAAAGAGGGGAGCTTTTACGTTTTATTTTTGAAAAACTACTGCCCCTAATTATTAGCTCCAGCCCCACATATAACTAAACCACAGCGCGCTCCAATAGCTGCAAAGTCATTTTCTGCGTATCCAGTTTTGCGTTTATCCCTATCGGGAAGGTAAAATTATTTTCCACATGACCAAAACTCATCCCGTATACCGCCGGAATATTTAATGGCTGTATCCTATCCATAATAACTTCTTTCAGTGAAAACGAATCGGAATTTGTAGAGGTATTGCAACCCGCACAGACGCCAAAAATAATTCCACCTGCTTTGGTAAACGTCTTTCCCTCGATCAGTTGGGTCAACATTCTATCAATGCGGTAAGGGGCTTCTTCCACATCTTCGAGACAGACCAAAGCATCGGTAAAATCGATTTCGTGGGGCGTACCGATTAAGGCATTGACCAAGGTAAGACTTCCTCCCACCAATCTTCCCATAGCAATACCTTCAGTAATGGCATAACGTTCATATTCGGGGTCCGTTTTTAACGCAATATCCTGTAATTCCACATTTTCAATAGTGAAATTATCCTTTGGATGCATCACGACCTTTCGCAATTGCTTCATACTGTACCGATCGTTCAAGGTGCTTCCCACAGGGCCGTGAAAACCTATGAGACCCGTTTCTTTTTGGATACCGTTCAACAAGGCTGTTACGTCGCTAAAGCCAATCAGAACTTTCGCATTTCTTTTGATATTTTCATAGTCGATAAGGCTCAAAATCCGCGTACAGCCATATCCGCCACGAGCGCAAAGAATACCATCTATTTCGGTGTTGGCGAACATTTCGTTGAGGTCTTTGGCCCTTTCTGAATCCGTATTGCTGAAATAGCCATAGTTGCCTATAATTCGACCGGTGTGATAGGGTTTGAATCCCATAGCTCGAAGTGCCTTTTTGGCATCATCAAGCACATTGGGTTTCACGGAATATCCCGGGGCAATAAGACCAATGGTATCCCCTTTTTTCAAGCGTTTCGGTAAAATCCGTTCAGGTCTTTGAATTTGAATCATTTGAGCCGATACTACTTGGGGCATTAATGCTGCAACCGTCAGGCCCAGCGCTGCGCCCATAAATTCCCTTCTTTTTGTCATGGATGTTATGTGGATTGGTTAAAACGTAACACGCTTTTTGATGAGTTCAATACTAAATTACATGAAAAAACATAAAAAAATCGGCTGATTAAGGCCGATTTTAATTCGTAAAAATAATTTCTAAATCTTATCTAGCGGAAGTTCCACCATTATCCCGCGTCCTTTTCAACTGGCGCTGGATTTTTTCGATAGCAGATTCAATGGATTTATCCGGTTCGATAATATTGTATTCTCCCCAAAAATCGGGATCGGCAAAGCCGACGGCCTCATCGGCCAAGATGATAGATGATTTGATTCTATCCCGTGATTTGGGGTAATCGGCGGCCATATTTTTCTCCCAATCGGTAACGGCCATTTCACAGGTCATGCTGTAAACGGAATTGAAAAGCCGCTTGTCCCAATTGATTTTGAATTCCATCAGAACATTGCTATATCCATAGTACCATTTACCGTCTTTTTCACGATAATCGACCCGGTAGGCCACTTCGGTGGGCCAGACTCTTGCGTTTGCAGGTTTTTTGCGTACGAACATGCGAGATGCCAGATCCCGGTCGATAATATTCAAGGAAAAAATGGCACTGGTAAGGATTTTGTTTTCGGCATCGATATAGAGTTTGCCTTGGTACAGGGGATCCATTATCGATTCCAGTTGCTTAAAGTCGACTACATAAATCAAGCGGTCGTTGACTCTTGTCGAGCGGTCAAAGCTAAAGTTGTAATTTTTTAGGGTTTCATCGGTAAAAATATATTCCGGATATTTCATGACATCGACGAACAGGGCGTTGAAAGGCCCTCCTTGTAATTTCAGGGCGATTGTATCCAATTTACTGTAATCGGTACTTTTTCGGGCCTTGTACAATTTTACACCATCTTTTTTTAAAGAGTTGTATGGCGTTTTATAAATGTTGACCACCGCCTCGGAGAGGGAGACATTCCTACGCCGTTTTTTAATCGTTTCCCGATAGAACGCGGTCATCAAAGTCGGGTCATCAAAATAATTTTCGCCTTTTCGCTTTAAAGTTTCACGAACAAGGGCTTCCGCATTTTTGGGGACCTCAACATTCACTTCTGGCAGTTCCGTAATCGAAACACTTAATTCTATTTTGTTATTGCCATTTTCGACGAATTGGGCTAAGGGTATCGTCTTGGTCCGGTATCCTAAGAAAGATACCAATACGTTGGACTTATTACCATTGTCGAGAATATCGTTGGGTACCTTGAGCGAAAATTCACCGTCGGCATTCGTTATCGTACTGACATTCGTGCCCTCTATGGCTACTGTTGCAAAGACCAAGGACTTATTTGAGTCTTCGCCCGTTACCTCGCCTTTATACTGTTTAAAGCTTTGGTCTTGTTTTTCCTGTTTCATATCCTGAAAAAAGGCATATGCGGACTGAGTTCCGGGTACCAAGATCAACAACAGCATAATGCATGCCGCGAGCCAGGATTTTTTTTGGATTTCAATTATTTTCCGTTTCATAAGGAATACTTGGTGACCCACATAATTATGGATATTCTAAGATAGTGATTTTAAACGGAATAGAGCGTTAAAAAAATGCAAATTAATCGATACTTTTTAAGAGGCAATGCTATAACCATCGCGTTCAAAAAACCGGGATAGCCTACGCAACAAAGCAGTTGTTAAGGTGTTATCGATTCGTATGGATTTTATCCGACGTAGCCGTCAAACGATTGATTTCCTTCAACTCCGCTTCGGTCAAATTCCGCCATTTTCCCACCGGAATATCCAATTTCACATTCATAATACGGATGCGTTTTAGATGTTTTACGCGATAATCGAGATACTCGCACATACGGCGGATTTGCCGGTTGAGGCCCTGGGTAAGAATAATCTTGAATTCGCAGTTCGCGATTTGGGTTACCTCACATTTTTTAGTGATGGTTTCTAAAATAGGAACGCCATTACGCATTTTTTGGAGAAAGTCCTCCGTAATGGGCCGGTCGACCGTTACCAAATATTCCTTGCCATGGTTGTTTCGGGCGCGTAAAATCTTGTTGACGATATCTCCGTCGTTGGTTAAAAGGATAAGTCCCTCGCTGGGCTTGTCCAACCGTCCGATAGGGAAAATGCGTTTGGGATAATTAATAAAATCGATGATGTTGTCCTTTTCCACCCGGGTATCCGTCGTGCAGACGATGCCAATAGGTTTATTGAAAGCAAGATACACCGGTTTCTCCTGGGGTTCGGTAATGTACTTTCCATCGACTTTTACTTCATCGTCATTCGTGATCTTGGTGCCCATTTCAGGCACTTGACCGTTGATGGTCACACGGCCTTGTTCAATAAGTTTGTCGGCCGCACGGCGCGAGCAGTAACCTACCTCGCTGAGGTATTTGTTGATACGGGTCTGTTTGGGGTTTTGCACTTTCCGATATTTTAAAGCGCAAAGTTAAGGGAATTATAGAGTGTTGGAGTAGGGATCCTTCTCTATTTTCCCCCCATCATCCTAACCGTAAACCATCCCAACACCAAAATCACGACCCCCATAATCCCCCAAAGCCAAAGCTTGTTCTCAAAAAACGGTGACACGGTAACCACAGATTTTTTCGGAATCTGCTGCTCATCGCCTAAGGTCAAAGGAGTTGGATTATCTGGGATTTTAGTGACTGCCTGCGCAATATCATATCGCGGTCTTTGGGCCTGTGCTTTCCCGTAGGCCAAATAATAGGTCGCGGGCTCCGTAAACCGGGCCACTAGTTTGTGTTCATAGCCTTTGGCCTCGGCCGCTTCGATTTGTAGGGGTTGATTGTCATGATTTTCAATGGTAGCCCGAAACCGTTGCGCCAAAGTAGTCGGGAATTTGAAGATGTTGTTCTCAATAGAACTTAAAGTACCGGTAGTCAAGTTGCGATAGCTGTATTTCGTTCCTTTTTCCGTGATTACACTATCGTAGACATATTGAATGGATATGGGACGATAATAATCAACATCGTCGGTGACCTTGAACTGCAAGTAGCTTGCCGGTATACGCTTTTTAAGGTCAATATCGATAATTGTCCGTTTGTCTTGCTGTTCGATATTCATATAAGGCACAGGATGGTTCTCATAGGTGACATCCGTTCTGTCGTCAAGGCGAATACTCGCGGATTGCAGTTCCGGTTTATCTTTGCTTTTTATAAGCAAGCGATAGTAACGATATTTGGATTTCGGAAAGGACAGATCGGTGAAATCGTAATCCGTTTGATTGTTCTTGATGGATAGTATGCGATACGCATCCAGCACGGTAAACCATTCCTTTTGGTTTTGGCTTCCCTCAAGTTGAACCCGCCAATCGAAATTCTCCTTTTTAAAATTTAGATGGATTTCGTTGATGGCTTCCGTAGTGGGAATCTCATACGTGAAATAATGGCCTTTGGCGTTTGACGACATGTTTAGCAAGTTGAAATCGACATCTTTTTTGGTGAGACTTCCTTTAGCTATCCGAAAGATATATGGCGCTTCCAAGGTGTCATTTTCGGTAATGCCATAAATTCGGATATCAGACATATCGGGGTTCACCTTGTCGAAGACCGAATTAGGCAGGAGTATACTGTGCCATTGTTCGGAAATTCCTTTTAATTCTTGTTTATAACCGTAGGTTTCGAGTTGCCCGAAAGCTATTGAACAGCTGAGCCATCCGAAGAAAAATAATAATTTATATTTTAACCTGTTCTTTTTAGACATGAGAAATGAAACCTGCCCTTTCGGCAGACAGATTTGAGACATAAGGTACGTTGTTTTCATTTTCCCCATCTATTTCTATTTTCAAAACACCCATCATCCAACCCTCCGCATTAAATCTCAAATCTAGCATCTCATACCTAACATCTACTTCCCTTCCCCTGAAATCAAATCCTTGTACTTATTATAAAGAAAGGAAATAATCAACAACAATATGCCCAACGAAATAAAAACGACGGTCTTTGAAATCGTGTCCAGCGAGGCGATGTCGTAAAAGAACAATTTTAAAAGGGTGATGGCAAATAGCACCATGCCGCCGATACGCAGATATGCTTTCGATTTTTGAATGCCGAGGGCGATCAGCAGCAAGGCATATACGCCCCAGAGAATGCTCAGTCCCAATTTATAAGCTTGGCTCGAACCGGCGAGATCCATCAAGTTCAGGAGTTCGCTGCTCAGTATCCAAAGAATGCAAACATGCATCCCGATTTGAAACGGAAGACGGAAATCGATTTTCATAAAGGTTTGTCGTGTCAATTTTCGAATGGTGACCAGCAAAAGGGCAAAAAAGGCAAATGCCACGTAGCGGATGCCCAGATTTAGGAATCCAATGTCGTAAAATTCGTTGGTGGCGCGATCGAGATAGCTTTCCCGTAGTTCGCTCAACATATAAAGCCCGCCGGTCAAGAACAGTAGGGTGGCTATAAGGCCGGCGACTAGGGTAACGATGCCCAGCACTCGGTTCTGTATTTTTTTGATGTTGGCAAAGGCTAGGGCGGACAGAAAGAATAGGGAATAAATGAACAGCCATACCCCGTTGAAATCCAATAGGTTATAATTATTGTGTAAATAGGTGCCGCCGTTTTCCAGGGTTTCCGCCACTTCCGAATCGAGATATAGCTGTTGTCCGTAGTGTTCGATTTCCAAGAAAAAAGCCGAGTAGCCGGTAATAACCAGTATTCCTGGAATAACGAAGGCCATAATTTGTGATATGACATACATGCGGTTTTCTTTGGATGCCTGCTTCGTGCTATTGATATAATGAATGCCCGTGAATGCGGCAATGAAAAGTATTGACGTCAGGAAATAGGGATTTAGGATGGGCTTTATCACATCCGCATCCCCGAAATAACCGCCATAGCCCTCGGCCCAATCCTGCGTGAGGCTCAGGAAACCAAGAATAATCAGCGGATAGGATAGCTTTTCATAAAACGGGATGTTCTTGGTGCGTCCGGCCCAGAATAGCAATGCGGCCTGTAGTGTCCACAACAACGTGACCCAATTGCCGTCAAGCTGTACGGGAATGGCGATGGTTATGAAAACTAGCACCATGCCCGAAATCAAATAGAAGAGATTTCGGTCGGCGAGTTTTTTACTATAGATCAGGGTAGCGACCGCGAAATGGACTATCGCATTGGCCAAGGTAAAAAGCCCAAGAAAGTGTCTCCCAGATTCGTGATGGTTCATTAGTCCGTAGCCGAGCGCGTAGAAAATAAAGGAGTTCAGGAGGACTAGTACGACATCCGATTTTTGGAATTTCTCCGATTTCGCCAGTTTATAGGCCAGAAAGCTGATGTAAAAAATGACAAAGAACAGACTGAGAAAAAATAATGCAAGACCGAAGTGTTTCCCACTTTCGTAGGATAGGCTATTCCATGAAATATAAATCAGCCAGGTTAGGACAAAGGAGGAATAAAAAAGTGGCTTCCAGTATTTTTTAAGGGATATCGCCAGAATACCGACATTGATAATCGCCATATACGTGAAAAGCGTCGCCACATTGCCCGAGCCGTCACTCAACAAAAACGGAACGGCATAGGCGCCCACCAACCCTATATGCGCAATGACCTGTTTATTGTAGTTCAGCGCCGCCACGACCCCGAATGCGGTAAATAAAAGCATCAGCCCAAAGGCCATAAGTTGTGGAAAAAGTCCGTAAAAACTATAGGCGGCGAAGGTGATAAAGTACATAATGGCCAAGGCGCCACTGACCAAAACGGCACTGAAGTTGTCGTATTTTGCTTTTAATTTAATGCCGAAACCAACGAGGCCCAATCCCGCAAGATAACCGATAATGATTCGGGTCAAAGGACTGATCAGATTGTTCTCAATGGAATATTTGGCAAAGATGGCCACCCCGATAACCGTAATGGCGATACCGAACTTGCTAATCAAATTCTCGCCGATAAATTTTTCCAAGCTCGATTTGTCCGTGGGTTTTTTGAAGCTTTCCTGCCGGTGAATGGGTGCCGTGATAACCGGTTCCTCAGATGGTACGGATGCCTCAACGAGATCCGGATTATTTTGTTCTTCAGCGGTATCAGTAACCTGCTCCGCAATGGTATCGATAAGGGCTTCTAGATTTTCTTCAGGTATGGCGGGTTCGAAGAGCTCTTCGATTTTTTCTTCCTGAACGGCCAGATCTTCTGGGCGCAGCTGCTTTACGGCCTCGATTTCTTTGTAGAGTCCCATCAGTTCTTGGGCGAAATCTTTTTGTTTGCTTTGAAGGATTTCCTGTTTGCCGAGGAGGATTTCGAGTTTACGATTGAGCTGGTCAATACGGTCTT
>RCMY010010249.1_pt1 | contig 10843 bp, 11 predicted proteins | sample 2041341 | NCBI WGS metagenome assembly RCMY01 (sample SAMN09708234, study PRJNA481090) | Marine sediment metagenome, whole genome shotgun sequencing project.
GACGGCCTGCCCGCCGACGTGCGTGCCACCCTCTCGACGTTCCCACATCAGGATGTCGATGGAAGCATGCACGTGCGCACTGATACTCGATAAAACGTACTGAAGTCAGGAGTCGAGCGCGTCTAGCGTGTCCTGGCTGTCGGCGATGTCGTCCAGCAGTTTTTGCAGGCGCGCATGCGGATCATCGAACTGCAGCAATGCCTGCCGCTGCGCGAGCGAGAGCGGCAGCAATTCGGCCAACTGCCAGCCGACCCACGGGGCATCCTCGAACATCGCGGGCTCGGGATCTGCCTTCGCATCGGTCACCTGCATCAGGATCCGCCGTAGTAGTTCGGCGAGCAGTGCATGTTCCGGGCGTAGCCGCGCGGATCCCGCGTATTCATCGCAAAACCGCACATCGGCCATGACCAGGCCGCTGTCGCGCACTCGGGTGCGGACTACGTGGAAACGCCGCTGTCCGCGCACCCGCAGCGACAGCAGGCCTTCGGGCGTGGTGCCGAAATCTTCGATCACTGCCTCGGTCCCGAATGCGGCAGGCGTGGCGGGCAAACCGACCTCGTCGCCCTCGAGGATCAGGCAAATGCCGAAACCAATACCGCTACGACCGCATTCGCCGACCATGTCGAGGTAGCGCCGTTCGAAGATCCGCAGGTCCAGTGCCGCGCCCGGTACGAGTACCGTCTTCTGCAGGGGAAACAATGGCAGCAGCGTGGTGGGGTCAGTCATTGCGCAATGCGGCGAGAAAGCGCCGGGGTGCGCCGTCGAAGCCGCCGTTGGACATGAACACCACATGGTCGCCTGCGCGCGCCAGGCCATGCAGGGTCGCGATGAGCGCATCGACATCGGCTACCGCATGACCCTCACCTGTCAACGCAGACATCACCTTGCCGGCATCCCAAGCCAGTTCCGGACGATGCAGGAACACCACTACATCTGCGCCATCCAGCGATGGAGCCAGTGAATCGGCATGTGCGCCAAGCCGCATGGAATTGCTGCGCGGCTCCATCGCAACCAGGATCCGGGCATCGCCGATCTTCGCGCGCAACCCAGCTAGCGTCGTAGCGATCGCGGTCGGATGGTGGGCGAAGTCGTCGTAAATAGTGATGCCGGCATGGGTGCCGATCACTTCCATGCGGCGCTTCACGCTGCGGAACGCAGTCAGCGCAGGAATGACCGCCGCGACATCAACGCCCACTGCATGACATGCGGCCAGCGCGGCCAGCCCGTTGAGCACGTTGTGATCGCCGAGCAGGTCCCATTCGACGACGCCGACCTCGTTGCCCTGCTGCAGGACGGCGAATGCACTGCCATCGTCACGCAGCTTGCGCGCGCACCACTCAAACGATTCGTCGAAACCAAAACGCTCTACCGGCGTCCAGCAGCCCATCTCCAATACTTCACGCAGGTGCGCGTCGGCGCCATTGACGATCAACCGGCCACGGCCGGGCACCGTGCGCACCAGGTGGTGGAACTGGCGCTGGATCGCGGCCACGTCCGGAAAGATGTCGGCGTGGTCGAATTCCAGGTTGTTGAGGATCGCGACCAGCGGCCGGTAATGCACGAACTTGCTGCGCTTGTCGAAGAACGCGGTGTCGTATTCGTCGGCCTCGACCACGAACTCGCGGCCACTGCCAATGCGCGCCGACACACCAAAATCTTCGGCCACGCCGCCGATCAGGAAACCCGGCTCGCGGCCGGCAGCCTGCAACAGATAGGCCAGGATCGATGTCGTGGTGGTCTTGCCGTGGGTACCGGCGACCGCAAGCGTGTCGCGGCCGGGCAGGACCTGTTCGCTCAGCCACTGCGCGCCCGAGGTGTAGGCAAGCCCGTGATCGAGGACATGTTCCACCGCAGGGTTGCCACGCGACAGCGCATTGCCAACGACGATCTGCTCGCAGTCATCGGAAATATTGCCGGGCAGATAGCCCTGCGATAGCGCGATGCCGAGATCTTCCAGCTGGGTCGACATCGGCGGGTACACCGCCTGGTCGCTGCCTTCCACGCCATGGCCGAGCTCGCGCGCAAGCGCGGCAACCCCGCCCATGAAGGTGCCGGCGATGCCGAGGATATGGAGTTTCATGCTCTTTTCCGGGCGTTCATCAGCGCGCGTTTCAGCATTTTCTCGACGGTGATGGCTCAACCCACCTCAGTCGAGGGCTGGATCGCTTCCAGGATGCGGGTGAATACTTCGTCCAGGCTACCGACGCCATCGACCAGGGTGAGCTGGCCGTGCTGGCGGTAGTAATCGATCACCGGCGCGGTCTGGTCGTTGTAGATCTGCAGGCGGGTGCGGACGGATTCCGGGGGGTCGTCGGCGCGGCCTTCTTCCTTGGCACGACCGGCAATCCGCTCGACCAGCAGTTCGGTAGCAACATCCAACTGCACCGCATAGTCGAACGACTGTTTCAGCCGGCCCAACAGTCCGTCCAGCGCGGCAGCCTGTGCCAGGTTGCGCGGGTAGCCATCAAGGATGAAGCCGTTGGCGGTGTCAGACCTGGAGAAGCGATCCTCCAGCATGCCAAGCAGGATCGCGTCGCTGACCAGCTCGCCACGTGCCATGACGCCTTTAGCTTCCAGGCCAAGCTTGCTGCCGGCCGCCACTTCAGCACGCAGCAGGTCGCCGGTGGAAATGTGCGGCACCTGCAGGTGCTCCTTCAGTCGTGCCGCCTGGGTGCCCTTGCCGGAACCGGGCGCGCCCAATAGAACCAATCGCATCGAATCGCTCCAGAATGATGTCGTCGGCCGACGCTACACTGCCCCTGGCCTTGCGTTGCGGCCAGTTTAACGCATCCCACCCACCATTCAGACCCATTGCCCAGGATTTCCCGATGCCCAGCGGTACCTTGTTGTATGCCCAGTCCGGTGGCGTGACCGCTGTCATCAATGCGACCGCCTCCGCTGTGATCCAGGCCGCGCGCGCGCGCAAAGTCCGCGTGCTGGCTGCGCGCAACGGCATCCTGGGCGCGCTACGCGAAGAACTGATCGACACCTCGACATTAAGCACTGCGCAGGTCAAGGCGCTGGCGCACACGCCCGGCGGCGCGTTTGGCAGTTGCCGGCTGAAGCTGAAGTCGCTGGAGGAAGACCGCGCGAAATACGAGCGCCTGCTGGACGTGTTCCGCGCCCACGACGTGCGCTGGTTCCTCTATAACGGCGGCAATGACTCCGCCGACACCGCGCTCAAGATTTCGCGGCTGGCAGCCGAATACGACTACCCGCTCACGTGCGTGGGCGTGCCCAAGACGATCGACAACGACCTGGTAGTGACCGACTGCTGCCCTGGGTTCGGTTCGGCGGCGAAGTACACCGCGGTGTCCGTCCTTGAGGCCTCGCTGGACGTGGCGGCAATGTCGGAAACCTCGACCAAGGTCTTCATATACGAGGCGATGGGCCGCCACGCCGGCTGGCTGGCCGCTGCCGCCGGGCTAGCGGGTGCTGGCCGCCACGATGCGCCGCAGGTCATCCTGTTCCCGGAACGGGCCTATGACGAGGCCGTTTTCCTGGCCCAGGTGGATGCCGTCGTGAAACGCGTCGGCTGGTGCGTGGTGGTTGCCAGCGAAGGCATCCGCGATGCCGACGGGCGCTTCATTGCCGATGCCGGCGGCAGCAAGGACTCGTTCGGGCATACCCAGCTTGGCGGCGTCGCCGCGCATCTGGCGGGGCGGGTCAAGGACGTGCTGGGCCACAAGGTCCACTGGACCCTGCCCGACTACCTGCAACGCTCGGCCCGCCACATCGCCAGCAAGACCGACCTGGAACACGCGCTGGCCGTTGGCCGCAAGGCGGTCGAGTTCGCCCTGGCCGGGAAGAATGCGGTGATGCCGGTCATTGTGCGGACCTCCAATGCCCCCTATCGCTGGACCGTGGAGGCTGCGCCGCTGTCGAAGATCGCCAATCGCGAGAAAACCATGCCGGCCGGATTCATCCGCAAGGATGGCTTCGGGATCACCGCCGCGGCGCGGCGCTACCTGCAACCCCTCATCGCAGGCGAAGCATTTCCGCCATTTGGCCGGGATGGGCTACCTAATTACGTTGTACTAGATCAAGCAACCATCCGACGCACGCTGTCACGCTGGGAAGGTTGATCGAGCACCGCTGGAAACCACCTCGCCGGCAAGCGCCGACGGATCACCACACCGATGAACATGAACCTGAAAACATGGGGAAATCAATGAAGAAGTTGTTGCTGGTCGCGGGCGTCTGCCTGCTCATGAGCAATCCGGCCCTTGCACAGCGCAAGGGAGCGCCGAGCGGGTCTGCTGCAGGCAGCAGCTCGCAGGGCGCATCCACCACACTGGAATATTGCGACGAACCACTGGGCACCGTTGGAGTCGTTGAGGACCAGGACGGCGACTGGTATCGCTACTTGCGCAGCGACCTACGGCTGCCATCGACCATCCCGCTGATCCGCATGATGATCCAGCAATCGAACTGCTTCGTAGTGGTCGAGCGTGGCCGCGCGATGCAGAACATGATGCAGGAGCGTGCCCTGCAAGACTCCGGCGAGATGCGTGACGGCAGCAACTTCGGCAAGGGCCAGATGGTCGCTGCCGATTATTCGCTCAATCCCAGCATCAACTTCTCCCAGAGCGATGCCGGTGGCATCGGCGGCATGCTTGGGGCGTTTGGCGGACGCAAGCTGGGCGCGATCGGGGCGGTGGTCGGGGGGCTGAAGTTCAAGCGCGCGGAAACCATCCTGACCATGGTCGACAATCGCTCCGGCGTGCAGATCGCCACCGCACAAGGCCAGGGTCGCAAGACCGATTTTGGCGGAGGCATCGCCGGCTGGGGTGGCTCGGGCTACGGCGCATTGGGTGGCTACACCAACACGCCAGAAGGCAAGGTGTTGGCAATCGCTTTTGCTGATGCCTACAACAACATGGTGCGTTCGCTACGCAACTACCGGCCACAGGAAGTCCGGGGCGGCCTGGGCAAGGGCGGCAAGCTGAAGGTCGGCAACTGACCTGATGTCCTGACATCGTGTCGTCAAAACGCCCGGCATGTCCGGGCGTTTTCATGTGCGTGTCTTTAGAAAATTCGTCTTGACTGGGAGGAGTGGCTGGAAGGCGTGCCATCCTGTTCACATGGCAATCCTGCTGGTCAAGGCGAAACCCAATGCTCGCGCGTCTTCACTCACGCGGCAGGACGATGGCACCTGGCTGGCACAGCTGAAGTCACCGCCGGTTGACGGCAAGGCCAACGCGGAACTGATCGCAGTGGTAGCGCGGCAATTCGGCTGCACCAAATCGCAGGTGTCGATCAAATCCGGTGGTGGTAGCCGGCTGAAACGGGTCGAAATTCCCGACGCGTTCGCTTGAGCAAGAATCGCTTGCCAAAATCGAATTCGAGAAACACCTGCCTGACTTCTTTAGCCACACCCTTCTTTCATCGTTCTACTTGCAAGCCGCTCCTTCCAGGGTCATGGCGGTTGCAAAGACCGGCACGGCCGCAAGCTGGCCTTGGCGCGCGGATTCAAGCTTGTCCTTCAGGTAGATCCGCGAACGGCCTTGCGCATCAAGTTTGGGCGGCGCCGCCTTGATGTCACGGCGCCACACTCGCACTACGGCCTGTTGCGAAGGGCAGCTGGCGCTGGGCACCCTGATGACATCGTTCAATAGCCAGCCGTTGGCCACCGATGCCTTGGCACTCGCGGCATCGGTCAGTCGGGCACGGGGCTGACAACGGGTACTGGTTGGCACCGCGGTGAAGACATAGGGCTTCGCCTTGCTACCAGTGAACTTGCCTTCCAGACGCGCGCAGGCCTCGGGAATAGTGCGCAACGTATGGGTGACGCCGACAGTCTGGGGCGACGCGGGCTCTCTCTGGATTTCCGGCTTCGGGTCAGCAGCGCTGGCGGCGGTAGCTGCCAACAGGCCCGCACACAACAGGATCGAACGCGACATCAGCTTCTCCGGCGTGAAAATCAACCGACGCAGGCTGGCACGGCAGGCCTGAACCCCACGTTCATGGCAAGCCGGAGGTATCCCCCGGCTTGGGCATGCCCGCATGGCATCGGGCTGTGCGATAGTCGCGTGGTTGCCCGCCGCTGGTTGGCATACGTTCATGTTCATTCCTTAAGAGCACTCCGGGGAGGGGTTCATGCTTGAGCAATACGGTCTACTTCTGGCGTTTGTCTGCGCCATCATCGCGATCGGGTACGGCCTGTGGGCGGCCGCCTGGATTAATCGCCAACCTGCCGGCAACGCGCGCATGCAGGAAATCGCCAGTGCGATCCAGGAGGGCGCACGCGCCTACCTGAATCGGCAATACACCACGATTGCCATCGCCGGCGCGGTGCTGTTCGTCGTGGTCGGATTCGTGTTGACCTGGTACGCCGCGATCGGCTTCCTGATCGGCGCGGTCCTATCCGGTGCTGCCGGTTACATCGGCATGAACGTCTCGGTTCGCGCCAACGTGCGTACCGCCGAGGCCGCACGCAAGGGCATCAGCCAGGCGATGGAGGTTGCTTTCAAGGGCGGCGCAATCACCGGCATGCTGGTGGTGGGCCTGGGCCTGCTGGGCGTTGCCGGGTACTACGCGGTACTGACCAGGCATCTCGGCGTCGGCCAGGAAGACGCGCTGCACGCGTTGGTCGGACTGGCGTTTGGTTCGTCGCTGATCTCGATCTTCGCGCGTTTGGGCGGCGGCATCTTCACCAAGGGTGCCGACGTCGGCGCTGACCTGGTGGGCAAGGTCGAAGCCGGCATCCCCGAGGACGACCCGCGCAATCCAGCGGTGATCGCCGACAACGTGGGCGACAACGTCGGCGATTGTGCCGGCATGGCCGCCGACCTGTTCGAGACCTACGCGGTCACGATCATCGCGACGATGCTACTCGGCGGGCTCAGCTTCGCCGAGGGCAGCAACGCGGTGCTGTATCCGCTGGTGCTGGGCGCGGTGTCGATCATCGCCTCGATCATCGGTGCGTTCTTCGTCAAGGTCAGTGCCTCCAAGCCGAACATCATGGGCGCGCTGTACAAGGGCGTGATCGTGTCGGCCGTGCTGTCGGCGGTCGCGTTCTGGTTCGTCACCGCCAACATGTTCCCGAACGGGCTGGCCCCGTCTGATGGCACCGCGGCGCTGACCGCGACCAACCTGTTCCTGTGCGGCCTGATCGGGCTGGTACTGACTGGCGTGATCGTGTGGATCACCGAGTACTACACCGGCACCCAGTTCAAGCCGGTGCAGCACATCGCACAGGCCTCGACCACGGGTCACGGCACCAACATCATCGCCGGCCTCGGCGTGTCGATGAAGTCGACCGCAATGCCGGTGTTGGCCGTGTGTGCCTCGATCTGGGGTGCACATGCGTTGGCGGGTCTGTACGGCATCGCGATTGCTGCGACTGCCATGCTGTCGATGGCCGGGATGATCGTGGCGCTGGACGCCTACGGCCCGATCACCGAGCATTGCGGAAATGGCCGACATGCCGCCGGAAGTGCGCGCAGTGACCGATCCGCTGGACGCGGTTGGCAACACCACCAAGGCCGTGACCAAGGGCTACGCGATTGGTTCGGCCGCATTGGCTGCGCTGGTGCTGTTTGCTGATTACACCCACAACCTGGATGCGGCTGGCGCAGTCAAGGCTGCTGCAGCTGGCGTGGCGTATGAGGCGGTGCGGTTCGACCTGTCCAACCACATGGTGATCATCGGCTTGCTGATCGGCGGCCTGATCCCCTACCTGTTCGGCGCGATGGCGATGGAAGCCGTGGGCCGTGCAGCGGGTGCGGTGGTCGAGGAAGTCCGTCGCCAGTTCCGCGACATCCCCGGCATCATGGAAGGCACCGCCAAGCCCGATTACAGCAAGGCCGTGGACATGCTGACCAAGTCGGCGATCAAGGAAATGATCGTACCCTCCTTGTTGCCGGTCGCGGTTCCGGTGGTGGTCGGCCTGTTGCTCGGCGCACAAGCGCTTGGTGGCCTGCTGATCGGCACCATTGTCACCGGTATTTTCGTAGCGATTTCCATGACCACCGGTGGTGGTGCCTGGGATAACGCCAAGAAATACATCGAGGACGGCCACTGCGGTGGCAAGGGTTCCGAGGCCCACAAGGCGGCGGTTACCGGTGACACCGTCGGCGATCCCTACAAGGACACTGCCGGCCCGGCAATCAACCCGTTGATCAAGATCATCAATATCGTTGCATTGCTGATGGTGCCGCTGCTGTAAACAACACGTAATCGTGGTGCGAAAACGGCGGCCCTCGGGTCGCCGTTTTTTGTTGGTTCTGGTGCCAGCAAGCCTTTCGATGGGTCGGCCTCGACATGATATTCATCCCCCGTTTGGCATGATGATGAATGTCCGGTTCGCACTGAACCGTCAATGCATGATCGCGCTGTCTCCCCTGAGACGCGATCAATCGGGGAGGAGCTACATGCAGCCAATTACTTGGCAAGATTCGCTTCAACATTCAATCGGTGTCTATCTGCCAAGCGTGCTCGGCGCGATGGCCATCCTGCTCGTGGGCTGGATCGTGGCTCTCATTGCCGCCGGGGCCGTCCGCAAGGGCCTGGGTGCGCTGAAGACGAACGAACGACTGGCCACGCAGACAAAGACCACCTTTGATTTCGAGCGGCTGGCAGGCCGTCTCGTGTTCTGGGCACTGTTGTTGCTGACCTTGATCGGCATGTTCAGCGTGCTGCATGTGGATGGTGTCTCGGGCCCCCTGTCCGCGCTTGCCACTACGGCCATGATGTACCTGCCACGACTGTTGCTGGCGCTTGCACTGGCGCTAGTGGCCTGGCTGGTCGCTGCCTTGGTGCGCACCGTCGTCAACAAGGCATTGAGCGCCACAAGGATGGACGAGAAGTTGTCCGAATCTGCGGACATGCAGCCGTTGTCGAACACGATGGGAAACGTTGCCTATTGGCTGGTGCTACTGCTGTTCCTGCCGGCGATCGTGGGTGCGCTGCAGATTGACGGCTTGATGATCCCGCTTACCAATATGACTGCGGACTTTCTGGCAATCCTGCCAAACCTGTTCGCCGCGACCATCATTGGGCTAGTCGGCTGGGTCATCGCCAAAGCCGTGCGCGGCCTGGTGGTCAACCTGTTGACCGCGACCGGCGTCGACCGTTTCAGCGAATCGAGCGACGAGACGAAGGGCCTGAAGCTGTCGCAGCTTGGGGGCACCCTGGCCTTCATCCTGGTGATTGTGCCAACCCTGATCGCCGCACTGGACGCATTGAGGATCCAGGCGATCTCCGGGCCGCTGACCAACATGCTGGGAATTTTCCTGACCGCACTGCCAAACGTCTTGGCCGCCGCCGCGATCCTGATCCTGGCCTGGTTCATTGGACGCTTCGTTGCGGAATTGGTTGCCAAACTGCTGTCAAACCTCGGCTTTGATCGCCTGCCAGAACGCATCGGTCTTGGCCACGCGTTTGCCTCGGACGAAGGCGTGGTGCTGCAGGAAACAGACATCGCAGTCGCTTCCTCGCAGTTGCCGGTGACTGCGGACTTGCCTGCTTCGGCGTCGTCGCCGGCCACCGCGTCACGACCTGCAACGACCTTGTCAGAGCTTGGCGGCCGAATCGCCTTCTTCTTCATCATGCTGTTCGCGACCGTCGAGGCTGCGGGCCTGGTCGGCTTCGATGGCGTCCACCGCCTGCTGGAGGACTTCATTGGCTTCGGCGCCGATGTGCTGCTGGGCCTGGTCATCTTCGTGGTCGGCTTCTGGTTGGCCGACCTCGCCGCCAAGGCAGTGGTGCGTACCAATCCTGACAGCCGCGGCATGGCAACGATCGCGCGGGTTGCGATCCTGGGCCTGGTGCTGGCAATGGGCCTGCGTGCGATGGGCGTGGCGGATGACATCGTCAACCTTGCCTTCGGCTTGGTGCTGGGCGCGATCGCGATTGCTGTCGCACTCGCCTTCGGACTGGGTGGGCGCGAAGCGGCGGCCTCGGTCGCCAACCGCTGGGCCAATCGCTACATCTCGCGCCAGCGCGACTGATCAGGCAACGGACACATGTCCTGGACGGCGGCCTTCGGGCCGCCGTTTTCATTCAAGGGATATGCGTTTGAGTTGCCCCTCCACTGGCTGGGGGTAAAATGCGCGCCCTCGCTATTCCCTTTCGCAATTCGCATCGTGCCGGCCACATCGTGTCTGCCACACATGCCACGCACGCAATCATGGAGCAACAACATGGGCTTGGACCTCGTCCCGACCGGCAATAATCCGCCTCACGAAATCAACGTCATCATCGAAATCCCGAAGGATGCCGAGCCGGTCAAGTACGAAGTCGACAAGGCCAGCGGCGCGATTTTCGTCGACCGCATCCTGTCGACCCCGATGCGCTATCCATGCAACTACGGCTACGTCCCGTACACCGTGTGTGGCGATGGCGACCCAGCCGACGTACTGGTGATCCTGCCGCTGCCGCTGGTACCGGGCTCGGTGATTCGCTGCATACCCGTTGGCGTGCTGAAGATGAGTGACGAAGCCGGCAGCGACGAGAAGATCATCGCGGTTCCGCTGCCCAAGATCTTCAGCGGCTACGCGCACGTGACCGACATCGCCCAGGTCAGCCCGCACTGGCTGGAGCGCATCGGCCACTTCTTCGAGCACTACAAGGATCTCGAGAAGGGCAAGTGGGTCAAGCTGGAAGGCTGGGGCGGCGCCGAGGAAGCCAAGCAGATCCTGCTGCAGGCGATGGAGCGCTACAGCGCCATGCCGGATGCAGACAAGCCGAAGTTCTAACCCTGGCGACGCCGCCTATGGCAATCAGGCTTCGCGATAGACCTCCGCACCTGCATCGCGGAACTCGGCTGACTTCTCGGCCATGCCGGCTTCCAGCGCGGCTTCGTCGTCCAAGCCGTGTTCGGCGGCGTAGTCACGCACGT
>RCMY010005405.1_pt1 | contig 10842 bp, 7 predicted proteins | sample 2041341 | NCBI WGS metagenome assembly RCMY01 (sample SAMN09708234, study PRJNA481090) | Marine sediment metagenome, whole genome shotgun sequencing project.
AGTCGACAGCTTCGAACTGAAACAGATTCAAAAACGCTTTTATCAAGATCTGGGGCTGAAACCCCGATATCGGGATGTCGACGGCAAACGTTTGATTTCATCGGCCATTTTCGATACGGAATCCGGGAAGCGATTGCATTTGATGACCACCTTCCGGGGCGGTGAATATTACCTTTTGGGCATCTTGACGGCATATGGTAAAGAAGCGGAAGAATACTTTGAATCCTTTCAACTACAACCTACGAAATACGAAGCGCCCTTTGAAACGGTGGTCGATACCGCCCTTTACTTCAGTACCAAAACTACGGTCAAGCCTCCTAAATTTGTGGAGAGCAGTACCAGTTATTACAGCGGTGCGCCCGAAACCAAATCGTACGACCCCTTTCATAAAAAAACCATCTACCGCAATAAAAACGATGAAGCGATCACGGTAGAACTGAACAAGGCCCATGATTTTCTGATGTTCAGCCATTTGGATTCCGCTTGGGCACTGCGCAAAAAAATGTATGCCTACAAGCAGTTCAAAATCATAGACAATACCACCAACACGACACCCGAAGGCTATCAAGAAATGCAACTGACCCTAACGGATACGGCGAGTACACGGGGTATTTTAATTAAGAATATTATAAAGGATGGCCTGCTCTATGAACTCAAAGCGGTAGTGGATACCCTTGCAAGACCGAGCCGCTATGTCAACGAATTCTTCGCCAATTTTAAACCCAAGGATACCGTGATAGGCCGGAGCATTTTTGAGGATAAAGTCCCCGATTTTTTTGCCGCCCTGGGCAAAAACGACAGTATCGTACTCGATGGGCATCGCTATCTAAAGTTCGATAAAACGCATACCGATTCGCTTAAATACTATATTTCCGAACATGAGTTTAGTCCGGCGATGCGTTCGATACAGTCATACTTGATCCTACAATTGGGACAGTTAAAAGATGTGGATGCTACGGCTTTTTATAGGGATTTTTACGCCAAATCCTATAATAATTCGACGGCACAGGCCATGGTTTTACAGGCCATTTCCCAAAAATCGGACGCAGCATCCGCAGCTGTATTACTCGAACTGATGGCTACCGACCTGCCCTTGCTGTCCAACACCTTTCATATCAGTTACATTTTCGCTCCGTACCGGGAAGATCTGTCGCTGGCGAAAAAATTGTTTCCCGAATTGTTGCAGTATAGCACGATAAGCGAGTATAAAGCCCCAATTTTCTCGCTATTGGCCAAATTAGTGTCCGAAGGCGGACTAAAATCGAAGGTTTACAAAAAATATAAGTCCCAAATCCTGAACGATGCCAAAATACAGTTGAAGCGCCAGTTGGGTAGGGATGTAGCCCCGAATGCCCAGGATTTTTATAGCCCCAGGACGCCAACACAAGATAAGGGTGTGTTGGAAGACTATGTGACGCTGTTATACCCTTTTAATGGCGAAAAAAGGGTGCAACAATTCTTTGAAAAGGTAGCCTTGATTGAAGATTCGGATATCCGTACCACTTATGTTGCCCTTTTGGCGGAGAATAACAAAGCTATTCCTCAAAAGAAACTAAAGGCGATGGCAGCTGATTTAAATTCGCGACAGCTTTTGTTCGACAAACTCAAAAAAGTAGGTAAACTGAAATTATTTCCAGAAGCATTTAAAACACAGAAAGATTTGGCGGAAGCCCTGCTATTTCCAAGCCGCAATTATTCGACGACAAGAGATTCCATTGCTTTTCTTGGTAAAAAAGCCTTGACGTATAAGGATAAACAATTGACCGGCTATTATTTTAAAAAGCGTAATACCGAAGACTACGACAAGAATTTCAACATGCACCTTTTGGTATTTGAGGATGATAAAGGCCTACAGACCGAGCCCTTTTATGAGAACGGCGGTATGCGTATCGAAGATACCGACACTGATGAAGATGTCATCGGTTTTGTCACGGAGGCGTTTTTGCTCAAAGACCGTCAGCGTGCGGAAGTTTACCGGCCGAATGGCTATGGTGGGGGCTATGGCCATTATGGTTTTTAAGTCTTGCCACAAAGATTTTTGGCCGGCAGGTCAGGTGTAGCCTTACCCGTTTTAGGACTATGCTAAATTCAGAAATTTTTTGTTCTTGACCTCCTCCCATATTTAGGGAAGACTACAAAGACAGTTGTGCAAGCCAAAAAACCCTCACGGAATTAAATTAAACTGATATTTTTGTAGCTAAAAGTAAATTCAATCTAAAAGCATAAGTGAGCAAAACAGGAAAACGAAAAAGAGAAAAAATAAATCAAAAAATCAAAAGAAATGCGCGGATTTCAAGATATGTAATCTACAAAGAAACGCTAATTGATTTTAGAGAGCAATTTTGGTCTTTTATTGGAGCATTTTTTGGAATTGGTATAATTGCATTTATTCAATCTTCCTACTTGCCCGAATTAGAAAACATACTTTTAATAGGCACATTTGGAGCATCGAGTGTTCTTATTTTTGGAGCAATCCAAAGTCCCTTGGCACAACCAAGGAATTTCATTGGTGGACAAATAATTTCAGGGCTGATTGGAGTAACGATTTTCAAATTTGTCCCTGATATTATTTGGATTACTGCACCACTCGCAGTTGCGACTTCGATTATTGCTATGCAGATTACAAAAACATTGCATCCGCCAGGTGGAGCAACCGCCTTAATTGCAGTAATTGGAACAGATACATTAAAAGATTTGGGTTATTGGTTCATAATTTCACCTGTTTTAACCGGAACGCTGATTTTATTTGTTACCGCTCTAATTTTTAATAATATGACCAAACACAGAAATTATCCAACAAATAGCAGAATGACAAGAATGTTTCAGAGTAAAAAACTGAAAAATAAAAAATAATAATACAGAAAGCCAGCGCACTAGAATCGATATACGGAATGCGGGCGTACGTGCTGTATCCCATGGCCGAGGGAAAAGTAAAAAAGCAGGGACATCGTTTACACTTTTTAATGCATCTTCAAAACGACAAAATACCTAACTGAACAAAATAAGTATGGCAAAAACATCAAAAATAAATATTGGTTGCATAGCGTGGGGAGATTGGGGGGAAAAATTATCTTCCAAAGAACAAACCAATATGATTCAGTTTTGTGTAGAAAACGGCAATACAACTTTTTCCGGTATGCTGAGGGAATCGATGCTAAGACTGTCCCGCTGCGCATAGGGGTTGACATCTTTATCCACTTTCTTAGGATACAAATCGGCGTCGGTTAGGCGTTCGGAAGTTTTCCAAGTTTCGCCCAATTGATTTAAGATTGCGGTCGTCCATTGCGATGGGTGTTTCGCGTCGATCCATACCACATCGCGATATTCGGCATCTACTAAGGCAAGATCGGGAGTTGCAGCCCCGTCGAACTGTTTGCTGTTGTCGCGTATGGCAGCGATCGTGCCCAGTACGAACATCCGTTTTCGTCCTGCGATGTGTTTTATGAAGGGCCGAAATTCTACGGGCTTGTTCACTGACCAGTCATACTCCTTTCGTGATTCCACTACTTTTAAGGGCATGGCGGATACCCCGGCCAAACCTTCCTTTTTTGCGGAATGGTCATAATAGTACAATTGATCGGTACCGTCTGCAGGAATCATGACGCTGAATGCCAAGTTGGTGCGCTCGTCGCCGATAGGTTCTAGTCCGAACCAATGGTAGAGTCCGCTTTTGGCATCGCCCTTCATCCCTTCAAAATCAAAATCGGTTACGTAGGGCTGTTGGTTTTGGTCATCCGGCAAGTCGGGAATCTTGACGGCCGTCTTCATGTTCCAAGGTAAGGGATCGGTAAAGCCCCCTAAAAATTGTAGGGACTGCGCCTCTATCCGTGATACTTTTTCCGATAGGGTATTCTGTCCCGTTAAAAAGGGATGGTCCTTGATTTTCGAGGGAGAGATATAGGTACCCTTGCCTATGGTTATCCTTTCCAAATAATCCGAAAAACCATGTTCCCCTGCATCGACTATCATAACCCCTCCATAGGACGGATACGGAAAAAAGAAACCTTTCCACGTGATTAGACTGACCACCTGTACCCATTTACCAGCGTCGTTTTTCATGTAGAAGACATCACTGGGTTCCATGGTAAACAACTGAAAAAGATTAAAACGTTGTACGACGGCATTATAGGTGTTTCTGCTAAAAGCCAAGGATTCCCCAATAGAAAAGGTGACCGGAATACGGTTTTCATTCGAAAATCTTGGAAAAGGAGTGGTGCTCTCTACGCTGAAAAGTTCTTCGGTATCATCGTTGATGCGTTGCCAAGTATATTCCTTGGCAGGTTGAACCGCCATCGTCCATTGGTTCGAGCCGTCTACCCTCACTAAGTGTGGCAGGGATACCTCTTGTGTTTCCCCGATGGATTCGTAGGCCATGGTAACGATGTTGTTAAAGGGTTGAATGCGCTCGTTTTGGGTCAACGGCAATTCTTCCATCTGTACTTTATTGAGATTGTTGTACACGTTGTAGGTCTGCGCGTAGCTGTACAGATTGAGTTTCGCCCCGAAAAACCAGAGTGTCGCAAAGAAGGCGACTATTCCCAAAAGTATCAGTACCCGTTTTAAGGCGCCGACCGCATTCCTGAATTTGGATAGGGTAAACCAAAGAAACAGCCCGACAAGCAGGATAATGAATATATACTTTCGTAAGAATAATAGTGCTGGCTGGTAGTCGTCGCGCAGAAAAAACAAGAGCAACACTAAAACGACGGCGCCGATAACAAGAATCCGCCTTTGTTTTGTTCCCTTATGCCAGTAGCTCTTGATCATGGTTCGAAGTTGTTTTTAATGAATGAGCGGGTAGATTACACCATCTGTAGTATCCTTTTTTGTGATTTGGACTTGGTTTTTATTTTATCATTCCCTTGTCCTTAAACCGGTCCCGAGCTGATTTCTTGGGTTCGACTTCCGCTTTGGGTTCTGCTTCCGCCTCAGCATTGGCTTTCGGAGCTTCCGCCGCTGGGGTTTGGCGCACTTTCTTGTCCCCGTGAGTCAGGTCATCCACAAAATCCTTTCCTTTTTGAAAGGCTTTGTCGAGGTTCTCTTTTTTGGTCTTTTCTTGGGCGAAAATAAAAGCGGATGCGATATATGTGCCGATCAGTGTACCTACGATTGCTGATACGAAATACTGTACGTAAAAGGCGTTGATTGGGGTCGCGAAACTAATGACGGCCGCAGCTAGCGCAAAAAATAAGGTGATCCATACCAAGCGTAATAAAAGGTTCTGCCTATGAATAAAACCCTTTTTATTTTCCGGGGTCATCTGCAGTTGTTTGGAGTGGGTCAGCTTGTTCACGAACCGATATACGCCGTTGTTTCGAGATTCCCTCCAATACCAAAGGATTCCGAATACTATGGCGCTGATGAATACAATGATTTCCAAGGTCATGAGGTGTATTTTTTGTTGTTTTCTAAAATTTTGACAATTACCCAGTCTTGGTAAGAGGCTTCCCAAGTACCGTAGGTTTTGTAAAACTGTTCTTTGTCGTACCAATACAGGTGCACGGGGTCGATAGGCGCGATTTTGGTCAATAGTTTCCAGATCAATTCCCTATGCTCTTCTTCTAGGGATGAGTGTGGTTTATACAGTGCCTTTAACACGGTGCCTTCGACATAATCGTTCACTTTAAGGGAGTGGTCCGTATTTGATTTTTGGATAAAAAGTTCCGCCCCGGATATTTTCTTTTGAATGTCAATATCGATCTGGTTAAAATAGCGTTTAAAAAGGATTTCACTGTCCAAAATATCCCGTATCGGATGCTCTGTTTTTTTGATATGCTCGGTAAAAAGGTGTTTTTTGATACGTTTGTACCTCGCTTTATTTAGGATGTCCTTTACATCCATTTCCACAATAAGATGATCGACCAGCTGATCGATCAGTTCGTCATGATCGATATGGAACAGTAGCACGTCATGCTCAATGTTATCAATGGCCTTTTTAAAGACTTTTTTGTCCTCAAAAATCAGGATGGGTTTGATAAAATCCCGCAACACAAAAACGCCGCCGAAAGCACGGGTATAAAAAGAATTGACTTTTAATGTAATCGGATCCAACCGTAGTTTTCGTTTTCTAAGGTCCCCATATTTCCTGGCGGAATTCAATACCTGTTGGTGGACTTCCCTATCGATAAAATTATTGTCCCTATTAAACAGCCCGATAAAAGCTTCCTGTTCCATCTGCTTTTCGTCCAGATGGTTCAAAAGGGTGAAGCGAATGGTGATATCGTCGTAGCGCAACAGATCGAAAGGCTCGAAGAAAGCATCGATATGCTGATCGAGTTGCAAAATTAAGGCGGAATCTTTGGTAATATCCCGAATTTGACGGCCGTAGGCAGCAAATACCGCTCGCATCACGTCGCGATCAAAACTGTGGGAGGGCATATGTACAGATTTTCCCTCTTGATTCGGTGATATAATAATGGCGTTCACGTTGGCATCGCCGATATTCAGGTAGTAATCGTCCTTCTTGTTTTCGGCGATTTCCTGACTGCGGCCTACGCCATCTACAGCGAAGGTTTTTAACGAAGTAGGGGCAACGCCAAGCAGGGCCAGACATTCGTTGTAGCGTTTTGCCAACGATCCGGATAGCCCGACTGCGGCCCCTCCGTACAACCCTGCCTCCCTGAGTTTTTTCATCGGTCTTTTTCTTCGGATTCAAAAAGTTGCCTCGCTTCCATCTGCACCTTCATATCATGCACACGGCCGTCTACCTTTCGTTTGAAATCGGTATCGGCGATGGTCGCCACATTGTCGAGATAACGTACGGTTTCCTGTCTTCGGATATCGGAAAAGTCAAGGCCTTTCATATTCTGTTTCATCAGATCTTTAAGCATCTTGAACTTGGTATCGTAATCTTTCTTAAAGTAAAGGGATGCATCATCGAACCAGGCCTCGGGCAGGTCAAAATCCGTCAGCCGAAGGGATATGGCACTTTGAATGTTTCGGATATCCCGAGAGGAGAAAAACGGGAATTCCCTTTGGATGTTTTTATAAAGCTCGGCGAAGAACAGGTGTTTATCGGTTTTGTGTTTGGCTTCCGTACGCTCGTAGATTTCTAAAATCTTGGCCTCCGTAGGTTTCTCCGACTGGCCCAAGATTTCGCCCAAATTTTTGGCCAAGCCCTGTTTACTTAAAAACTGATAGTCTTTCGGATTTTCCATATTGACGAAATCGGGAATCGTTTCATCGAATTTTCGCCACCAGAGATAATCCTGATCGACAAAATCCGGAATCGTACGGGCACCGTCGATCTTAAACCGCCCCTGTACCCGCGAGATGACCGCTTTATCCAACATTTCGGGCAAATTGGTAAAAAGTCCGATGGAGCTGTTGCCGTAATTAATGGCATAGGCCCCTTCGGTATATCGCAAGAACACGCCGATGACCTCTTTGACCCCCGCGGAAACACCTTGTGCGGTGCGTTCCTGTAAATTGTTCTCGGCATCGTCGATCGGGGCGAAAATCAATTTGGAAGGATCTTGCAGCGGCTTCATCCATTGCACCATTTTTTCCGCCGAACCGCCCTGAAAGGTGGAAATCAAGGTATCTGGCATAGGATGGAAGAGAAACGGGATGTCTAGCTCGTCGCAATGTTCCTTCAACTTGGTAGCAATGGCGGCAATCAGCATACTTTTTCCCGTGCCTGGAATGCCGTAGCCCATAAAAACGGGCATAAACCCTCCTAATTCGAGAAATGGGTTCTTCTTGGCGGTGAAATCGTAGCTGAGCATACGTTCTGTCAGTCGGCGGGCAAAGTGTTTGGCGTCGCGGTTTCCCACGATTTCCTCAAAACGGATTTTGTTGAATTCCACGCTTTTGGCGGTACCCTCTAGTATGTTTTCCCATCCCGAAACGGCAAACTCGCTTTTCTCGAGCTTATAGGTGCGATCGGTAATGGTTTCCGTGTATTCCAGAGTGCTTTGACGCAATTGGATTTCCGAAATGATGGCCTCAAAAAAGACGACCGTAAAATTCATTACCTCGGCATCCGAAGTAATGATTTCAGGATGCCCCAAATATTTATCAAAATAATAGAGCATACATGAAATTCCCTTTAAGGGCGACATCAGGGAAAGCTCGGGAATGCCCGCGAACTTGTTCTTCATCACGCTCAGGTCGTCGGCTGCGACCGATTTCAGGTCGTAGAGGATACGATAGGCGATGCCATACAGCATAAATGCCGTTGCCGTCTGTAATTTGGCATCATATTCCCTGCGTTGGGACACGTCCAAGGTTGATTTTCGTTCGTTCAGATCCGATAATCCGGACGCATCATAATAGCTGTCCTTCAACCAAATACCCATCGTCAAGCCTTCCTGTACGGCCAACAGCGCATGGTTGAGGTGTAATGGAATGGCAACCGAATCGGGCAATAGTCTTTTTTTAAGCGCCAGAACCGTTTTTGAAACCGAGGTTACTTCGTTTGTTGCGGTACCGTTGGCCTTGGAGAGGTAGAGCAAAATGGATTCCTTCTTCTTGTTTTTATCGCGGCTTTGAGCCTTCCCCCCTTGTTCCCATTGCACGCCTTTCAAATACGAAGTCGCTTCGTCCCTTAAGGCCTCGAGTTCGGTCAGTTTTATGGGAAAGGTGCTGTTGTGTTCCATTAGTTCAGTTTTAGGGCCGGGATTTCGATGGGATCTTGTGCCAGCCCGTGCAGGGTTTCCGGAATGTTGTCATACAAGGTCTGCATGACCCTGTGCGAACAAAGCAAATAGTTTTTGGGTTTCTTACTATTCCAAAGCTGCAAGACCTGTTTGTTGAAAAAATTGCCTTCCTTGAACTCCGAGGTCGAAATCGCCTCGTCTTTTCGAAGGGAAATGGCATATGACGGAAGATCCAGGTTTTTGGACACGATGGCGTTTATAATGGCGTGCGTAGTTTTCAACTTATCCTTGGCAAACACACTGTGCAAAGGCCCCAGATCGATTTTTTTCAGCTGCTTGGGAAATACATAGGTCAGCTTTTTGTCGATGGCGTAGGCCATCATCTCGATATCCATGTCCCTGTCAGCAGTACTTTCCAGTACGGAATAGATTTCGCTGCGCACCTCATCCAAATGTACTTTGTGCAGATCGAAGTACATAAAACAAATAAAGGGCCGGTTGTAGGTCACATCGTAAAACGACCAGCTCACCATATATTCCGGTGCGGTATTGTGGGTTAATTCCTGAATTTTCCCCTGTACAAAGCGTTTAAAAATAAACTGCGGTTGCACCGAGGAATAATAGATGATAGCGGCGGCCTGTTGCAACTTTCGCTCGGATACCGGCCGTTTTTCGCTGAGCAAAGTTTCCAAAAACTCGGCCTTGACCGTTTCGATTTTTGGCAGCTTATTGATGTGTTCGTCCCGCAACTCCAAATCATTATAGAGATAACGGAATTCGAGATAATTGGGAAATCCCGATTCGGTAAGGTCGATGCGCATCTTCTCGTCTTCGTCGAACAGATATTTGATTCGAAAAGCTTCCAAAGAATAGGTGAGCAGCTCACCATATTGTTTTACATAAGTCGCCTCGAGATCGGTACAGATTTTTTCGTTGGAGATACTGGTTACCAGTTGTTCGAAGGCATGGGTTACAATCTTAAAATATACCTTGTACTGTTCCTTGGTCTCCAGAACAGCACCATCTAGCGGCGTAACAATTTGGTTTAAGGACATAGTTAGGGGTTCTAGCTCAACAAATCATCGTCAGATGACGCTTTTTTGGTTGGCTCTGGCGTCTTTTTACCGCCATCGTCCGTTGGCGCATTGCCATCGGTGGCGTAGTATTCCTCAAAAATCTCCTTCATGTCGATGCCATACCGGTCGGCAAAATCTTTTTGTATCTCCGCATCCTTGGTTCGGATTTCCTGTAGCGATTCCGCATAGCTGGAATAGACGCCCTGCATCATTTTTTCATGAACGGGAATATTGTCCATCATCTCTTGCCGTGCCTTGGCACTGGCAGTGTGCATCGAAGCGAGCGTTTGCCCAATATGTTCGTCGGTCTTAACTCCCAAATGCTCTAGAATGGCCGCGAATTCCTGATCTGTACGTGCTTTTAGGGCGACCACATAGCCATCATAATATTTAAGGCGCTCGTCGGTATCGCTTTTCAGTTTGGCGCGGTGGGTCTGTAAATTGCTGCGTAGGGAGGTCAAAACCTTAATGGTGAGGTTGTGTTTATGTACAAAACTGTCCTTACTCGCCGCCAAGGTCGTATAGGCATTTTTGAGGCCTTCCAGCTCCTCAACTTTTTGCTCCGTAGTAGTGACCTTGCCAATAGCCTCCGAATAAGCGGGGGATTGTTTGTCCGATATTTCTTCAAGAGCCTGTCTTGACTGTTTTAGCAGCGCATATTGCTCTTCCAATTTGGCTTCGGTCTCCTTTTTCTTTTCTAGTGCCTTGGTGTGGTTTTTGCTCGCTTCCACAATGGCCACCTGAAGCTTTTCCTCCACTTCCTGAATCTCGATTTCCCGATTTTTCAGGCGACCGACTGCCGCTTGGCTCTTATAGGAAAGCTCGTTCAACAAGGTCTGTACGTCTGCAGATTCAATGCGCTCCTGGAACATGGCCTTGGCCTTCATATCGGCCCCGTCACGTATTTTTTGTGCGGCGGCAAGCTCGGTTTCCTTGGTTCTGATCTTGGCCTTGCGTCCCCATAGATTGTTCCACCAATTGTCCGTTACCTTCTCGGCTTCTTCCAGCTCTCGTTTGGCTCTTTCCAGGTCTTTCAGGGCATCGTCGATCACCTTTTGTTCGGCGGGGTTGAGGGTGGAGAATTTTTCGAAGATAATGCCGACTTCATCCTGATAATCGGTAAGGTCTTTTATAGCATCCAAAAGGGATTTCCTATCCTTTTCGGC
>RCMY010005407.1_pt1 | contig 10838 bp, 11 predicted proteins | sample 2041341 | NCBI WGS metagenome assembly RCMY01 (sample SAMN09708234, study PRJNA481090) | Marine sediment metagenome, whole genome shotgun sequencing project.
TCGTCGTTTGACAGAGGTAATGTCAGTATATATCGGCCACACCGGCTACCCCACCTTTCAATAAATAGCAGGTTTTACATGCCCTTACCCGCCAGGTTCCTCAGTCGTTCGCTCCCAGAGATTGATTTGATTATTTTGTCATTTCTCGGGCATTTCGCATGGGAAATTCTGCAGGCCCCCCTCTTCGCAAGCCTAAGCGAAACTGATCACTTTATCGGTATCGCCACTTGTTTGAGGGCAACAATTGGTGACCTTGGCATCGCACTTGCGGCATTTTGGTGCGCCGCTTTTACGCGAAAAGACCGAAACTGGGTCGCAAAAGCAGGAATTCTGGCTCCAGCCGTATTTTTTGCGGTTGGACTGCTGGCAACACTTGGTCTCGAATATCTCAACACAGAAGTGACGGGCCGTTGGTCCTACGATGGATTGATGCCACTTCTACCAGTCCTTGGCACTGGCTTAACTCCGATCCTGCAATGGATTTTCGTGCCAATGCTGGTTCTCTGGTACATGCGTAGATTAACGCAAAAGCCGTAGGTCAGGGTACGATTCGAGTTCAAACCTAATTATTATTGCCGGATCAAGCGTGACCATTTCCCAAGATCAATCAACTTTCGTTAGCAGCCCATCGGGCGCTTTTGATCTTGGTCAAATGTAATGTTTCGCGGCTCAACGCGTCAGTAAGATAAGTGTCGGTTGATTCAAGCATTGTTGTTTCAATGGCAGCAAAGCAACGCATGAAAGGTGAACCAGACATGAACGCATCAGATATTATGACCAAGACTGTGATAACGGGAATGCCAGAAACAACCGTCAAGAAAGCCGCAGAACTGATGTCACAGCATCAGATTAGCGCAATTCCTGTCCTCGATAAAAACAGCCGTATCGTCGGTATAGTGAGTGAAGGCGATTTGATGCGCCGTGTTGAAGGTGCAAAAAATCCCGCACGGTCTTGGTGGTTGTCTCTTTTCTCCGAAGAAACGACAAGCGCAAGAGACTTCGTCCACGAGCGCGGCCAGCACCTTAAAGACATTATGACCACACAATTGACGACAGTTACACCCGACACACCGGTCGGTCAGATTGCCCGACTGCTCGAAACGAAACACATAAAACGGGTCCCAGTTGTTGAAAACGGCACCCTCGTGGGGATCGTAAGTCGTGCCAATCTGTTGCAAGCCCTCGCAGCCCAACCGAGCGTGCATATCCGCGCAGAGGCAGACGAAGATGAAAAGCGTGATGTCGTCTTGGGCGCTCTCGCGCAAGTGCCGGGGCTGAACCCAGTGCATCTGAACGTCATTGTGAGTGAAAACCGTGTCGACGTCTGGGGAATCGTCAATTCCAGCGACGAAGAATCTGCGGCAAAGGTCGCATTGGAAGCGATCGACGGACTTGGTGAGGTATCGGTGCATTTAGGCCGTATTCCCAATTACGCTTGGGGGATCTGAGCCACTCCACACATCTTTAAATGAAAGTTTGGAACATAAAATGACCGAACACTATCCTTCAGCTGAGACCAATGAGACTGTTCAAGATACCAACACTACATCAGATCGGCGTGATTTTATTTACTATGCCACCGCTGGTGCCGGTACTGTTGTAACTGGTGCAGCCGTCTGGCCACTGGTCAATTCGATGAACCCAAGTGCCGATGTGAAAGCGCTATCCTCGATTGACGTTGATTTGGAGGGCATCGAAGTTGGAAGCCGCCTCACCTTGCTTTGGCAAGGCAAGCCTCTTTTCATTGACCGACGCACGCAAGAACAGATCGCTCTTGCGCGCGCAGATGACGGAGCTGACCTGATTGATCCTGCGACGGATGCAGCGCGGGCGGAGCGCCCAGAGTGGTTGGTCGTCATCGGGGTTTGCACACATCTGGGCTGTGTACCGCTTGGTCAAAATAGCGGCGATCCGCGCGGAGACTGGGAAGGCTGGTACTGCCCCTGTCACGGCTCTCACTATGACACAGCTGGACGGATCCGCAAAGGTCCGGCACCGCGCAACCTTGATCTACCGCCCTACACTTTCGTGACAGATACCCGTTTGCGTATTGGCTAATCCACAGACCGGTGACGAAAAATATTCTCGTTTTCGATCAATCAAAAAAATCACTATCTAAAAACTGAACTCTTTATTCTTAGGATCTGAAATGATTACCCGTCGTACCGCACTTACGGGCAGCCTCGCCCTACTGGCCGCCCCAGCTCTTATCACAAACCGCGCCTTTGCGTCCGAGCCCGGAAGGCCATTGCCGATCCCGCCGTTGATGGAGGTCGATGGTGGTGCTGGCAACCTTCTGACTGCGCGAAAAGGCCAACAGGAATTCTTGAGTGGCGTGCAAACGTCGACGCTTGGCTATGATCTGGATTATCTCGGACCAACCCTGCGGATGAAACGCGGGCAGACCGCGCGCATTAAAGTTGGCAATCAAACCGATGATCCAGTCACCGCGCATTGGCATGGCGCCCACGTTCCAGGCAACATGGATGGCGGCCCACAATTGGCCTTTGATCCGGGCAAGACTTGGGATGCCGAATTGGAAATATCGCATCCCGCCGCAACCCTTTGGTATCATAGCCACGTGCATGGCCAGACTGGCCGCCAAGTCTATCACGGTCTTGCTGGTCTGCTGATTGTAGATGATCCCGACGCGCCAGACGGGTTGCCGAATGCCTACGGCGTAGATGATATTCCGATTGTCGTGCAGGACCGCTCCTTTGATCGTCAGGGTAATTTTGACTATAATGTCGACGGCATGACCACGATGCAGGGTTTTCGCGGAACTGAAATCTTGGTTAATGGTGCGATTCAACCGGTCGCAGATGTTCCACGCGGTCTTGTTAGCTTGCGGCTTCTCAACGGCTCAAATGCCCGCATTTACCGGTTCTCATTTTCCGATGGGCGCAGCTTCGCGCAGGTTGCCACTGACGGCGGGCTACTACCTGCGCCAGTGCCACGGACAAGTTTGACACTGGCCCCTGCAGAGCGGGCAGAAATCGTTTTGGACTTGTCGCAAGATACGCAACCCATTCGGCTGATGAGTGATGAAGACAATAATGCTCCCATGGGAGGGATGATGGGCGGCGGCATGATGGGCGGGGCCGCACAAAGTGGCACGTTTGACGTGATGACCCTTCAACCGCAGTCCCATTTGATCGCAAGCACGACCCAACTGCCGAGCACATTGCCAGCGATTGCAATGGACCTTGGCTCCCCTGTCCGTACGCGCGATTTTAGATTAAATATGCACAATGGTGGCATGATGGGCGGCATGGTCAGAGGCCTATTCGGCGGCGCGACGATGAGCATAAACGAACAGGGCTATGACATGGACCAGATCAATGCATCGGTTCGCTTGGGCGAGACCGAACTCTGGCGCATCACGGCTGAGATGATGGCGCATCCATTCCACGTGCACGGCACATCGTTTCAGGTCGTCTCACACAATGGTCGCGCCGTTGATGCTGCGACAGAGGGCTGGAAGGACGTCGTTTTGGTCAACGGGAGTGCCGAAATTCTGGTGCGATTTGATCGAACAGCAGATGCTGCAGCGCCATTTATGTATCATTGCCATATCCTCGAACACGAGGACGCGGGGATGATGGGCCAGTTCACAGTGAGCTAACCGCTGAATGACGCTGACACAGTTGGTCACAGTGTGGGTTAGCACCATGCTCTGGGCCAACTATTGAGATCACAGAATGTATATTCGACATATCTGCTTAGGCGACTCCAGATCTGCAAACGCCAATTAGGGCATTTTCGTTAACTAAACTTCGCAACCCGGAGACCTCATATATCGTAGGGTTGGTAAGTCTTGCGGATCAATCAGATAGCCCAATGTTTATCTCAATATACGCAGTGCTACTCACCAACCGACCTTCATCCGCAACCGATTTTTTTTGCACGTTTTTGTGTATTGTGAGAGCGTAAACAAGACACTATCCAGCGACTTATGACGACAGCCTTATTTCTTGCCATAGATTTCAGAAAAAGTGCCCGAAAAGCGCTGTTAATCATCTTGTTTTTTGCGACAGCGACCCTTTTTCAAGGGACCGTCAGCACGCAGATGTTGTCGGAAAATCATGCCGTTTTAATGGATATGTCTCAAGACGAAGCGCCCTCGCATGGCGAAATGGCTCCGATGGCATGTAAAATGGCGTGTTCATCTGCTTGGTTGGAGATGACGAGCCCCGACGACACTGTCTTAGATGTTCATTTGACGACATATTCAGGCAGTTCAAATTTGATCTATTTGCGTGGTCAAAGCGTGGTCCCGTCCGAGCGACCTCCACAATACGTTTAATTGATCGCAGCGGAACCAGCTTGGTTCCTGTTTTCTTTTAATGTGCCTCTGGCGCAATGTGGATATATCAAATGACAAATACTCTGACACGCCGCGGCTTTTTAGCTGCGACAACCGCCATAGCCAGCGCTGCAGCAATGCCACGTTGGGCCACTGCTTCAGCAGCGCCAATGACATTGACCGCAACGTCCCGCGTTTTGGATATCGATGGCAAAGCGGCGACCGTTTTCGGGCTAATGAATGACAATGGCGGACAAGGCCTTGTCCTTGATCCTGGACAGCGGTTTCACGTCGATCTGATTAACAACCTCGATGTCGAGACCATCATCCATTGGCACGGGCAAATTCCGCCAAACGCGCAAGACGGCGTCCCGAACCTGCCGGCCTCCCTCCTCAAGTCTGGCGAAACCCGAAGCTATGACTACGAGACAAGATCTGGCACCCACTGGATGCACAGTCATATCCCAACGCAAGAAATGAACTTGTTAGCTGCCCCGCTGATCGTGCGTCGCCCCGAAGACGTTGCAGCAGATCGGCAAGAAGTTGTTATGTCCCTGCATGATTTCTCATTCCGTTCTGCAGAAGAAGTGCTTGTCGAAATTGCAGGCGCGGCTGCGGACCATGACATGTCAGCCATGGGTGGGATGCAGATGGGTGACGGTCAAACGTCCGGCACGGACCAACCCGCAATGGATATGAGTGGCATGGACATGAGCGGGATGGCCATGGACCTCAATGACTATAATTTTGATGCCTATCTTGCCAATGACCGAACACTGTCCGATCCTGAAGTTGTCAGAGTAGACAAAGGTGGCCGCGTGAGGATTCGTGTCATCAACGCGTCTGCTGCAACTTCTTTCTGGATTGAAACAGGCGAACTGGATGCCCAATTGGTGGCTGTTGATGGTCACGAAGTTGATCCGATTACTGGCCGACGGTTCGGGATGGCTATGGCACAGCGATTGGATATCGAGATAGATCTACCAAATAGCGGTGCTTGGCCAATTCTCGCTTTACGTGAAGGTGAAAAGGAAAGAACCGGCATCATTTTGGCGACGCTTGGGGCTGACGTTAAAAAAATCAGCGGATTATCGGACGCAGAAACACCTGCTTTTGACAGCACACTCGCGCAAGAATCGCTCCTTAAAGCCGCAACAGTCTCGGCGGCATCGTCGTTGCCCATCCGTCCTGTTGATCGTTCACACGTCATCATGCTTGGTGGATCCATGCAGCCCTATAAGTGGACAATTGATGGGGAAACATGGGGCACTCACAAGCCAATCACAGCAAAGTCCGGCGAACGTGTGGAGTTAACTTTTCACAATATGTCCATGATGGGCCACCCGATGCACCTGCATGGCCATGTATTCCAAGTTGTTAATGTCAACGGCACTGCCATTCAGGGCGCCTTACGTGACACGGTTTATGTGCCGCCAATGGCAACAATCACCGTCGCGTTAGATGCCGGTGAAGCTGCAAGATGGATGCTGCATTGCCACCACATGCCGCATTTGTCGACTGGAATGATGACGGAGTTTGCTGTTTCGGCATAGGTTTCCCTCACCGATCGGCGTGGCAATTTTCATAAGCTGCCACGCTACGGCGCCCCTCAAGCCAACCCATTGTAATGACCGGTTTCGGAATGCCTGATGCAGTTCAGTTCGAGCAATTATTCTGATCCAAACCGGCAAAATTTGGCCGACATTGAGGCCCAATTATTGGCGGCACCACTTTGCACTTGTCCTTCCAGCGCTGGAAGGCTGGACGTAGAAACAAAATTACGGCAGCACCACAAAGTGTGCATTCAAAGCCGCAAATGAGAGGTCGGGCTTTTGTTACTGCAAAAACGTCGCGTTTCGTTGAATTGCTTTGCCGCAAGAATTTGCGAAGCTTCTGCTTCATGCGGCCCTACGCCGTCTGACTTGGCAGAAATACTTTGCCGCGCGGCTTCTCACCGAACCTACAAATGCTGATACGACGTCATGCCTTTAATTTCGGGTGGATAAACCTGATTTCTCTCGCCGTGGCTGTGATCGTAGCACTCAATTTCCCTTTGCAGTTCGATAAAATAGACAATCATGAAACTCATGCTTCAGAGGTAAGCACCACAGACGATGCGCCAGCGCCAACTTTGGCTGAATGCCATACAAGTGGAGCTTGCTCCCCGATGCAGCTGGCTTCATCTCTCTCGCCAACTTACGCAATACCGGCAGTGGTAGGTAAGTTGCAATTGCCGCTCAAAGCAGAACACGAAACCTACCTCGCGGCACTGGATACACCTCCACCGCGCGTCTGACTTCGGGACTTTCCGGAAACGAATTAAGACAAGAAAAATACAGGTGTAGAAATGAAACGAAACGCTTTGATAGGCGCGATTGTCGTATCGACAATCGGCGCGTCGGTGTTTGCCCATAATGGTGCAACCGGCATGGTAATGAAACGCATGAACGGGATGACCGCGATGCGAGATGTGATGCGTGATCTCGCGCCGATGATGCAGGGTGAAACTTCATTTGATGTGCGTGCGGTCCAAACGGCAGGTGCTACGCTCATGGCGCATGCCGGCGATAATATGAACAAGCTCTTCCCAAAGGAGCCCATCTCGGCTGCCTCATATGCCAGGGAGGATATTTGGAATGACTGGACCACATTTGCCGTATTATCCGAGGATCTCCGGACCTACGCATTAGGGCTCGCCGAAGCTGCACCTAATGCCCTCACTGCACCAACACTCGCGAAGGACGACGTAGAGGACGCTGGGCGCACGGATCAAAGCTTGGTGCAATCCGCTCCGCAGAAAGAAACACTTACCTTTGGACAGCTCATGGGCGTTCAAACGAGGAACGCGGAATCTCTCTCGCCCAAAATGCAAATGACAGGACAGGCCAGCGAAACTACCCCCACAATCAACTTTGCAAATTTGGCGGCTGATGACGTTTTCGAAATGGTCAGTCAGACCTGTGCATCGTGTCATGCTCGATTTCGGCGTGGGAATTGATATGAAAGGTTTGCTACGAACGGGATTAGCTTTGGGCCTCATTGGCGGTGTATCCATAGGCATTATTTCGATCTGGACCATAGGTGAGCCGGAGGCGTTGGGAATGCTGACCGGTGATGCGATGAAAGGCGCATATTTGGCGCGATCCGGTGGTTGTGTCACCTGCCACACAGATATCGCGAATGCGGGTCGCGCGCTTGCGGGTGGCGCACCTCTTGATACACCTTTTGGCAGTTTCGTGCCGCCCAACATCACCGCTGACTTCGACGCAGGCATCGGATCTTGGACGTTGGATCAATTTGCAGTCGCCATCCGTCAAGGCATCAATCCGGATGGTAAGGCCTATTATCCGGCATTTCCTTATGAGTTCTATGCAGAGTTTTCAGATCAGGATGTGGCGGACCTCTGGACGGCAATCCGCGAGGTTCCGGCAGTGCCGACCGCTGCCCCCCCACATGATGTCAATTTTCCCTTCAACCAAAGATGGGGATTAAAGCTATGGCGCGCAGCCTTCATGTCGCCAGTCAGCATGACACCCGTTCTTGGCCAATCGGACAGCTGGAACCGCGGGCAGCAGCTGGTTGAGGGTGCCGCACATTGCGCAGCCTGCCACACTGGTCGAAACTTTTTGGGCGGCCTGCAAGCCGATAAGGCTTTTAGTGGCAACGACAGCCTGCCAGGTGGCAGCAAAGCGCCTTCCATTCGTACCGCAGATTTACGGGCCGCAAACTGGACCTCGAAAAAACTCGAATATGCCCTGCGGACAGGCATCATGCCAAGCGGCGATGTTCTCGGTGGTAGCATGGCCGAGGTGGTTCAGGCTGGCACGTCTTATTTGACCGACGCTGACCGCGAAGCGATTGCAAACTACCTGTTAGATCCCAAAGACGGATCGATAGCACCTGAGCAGACTGCCGAAACGTCCACGTCGGAGCCGACGATGGAGCATACTCCGGGGATGGTGATGGAATGAGACGGACAGTCAAAATCACAGCGGCTGCGGCATTGGTTGCTATAGCTTCATATGCAGTTCTTGGCCCAGAAAATGTTCTAAGTCGCGCACCAAACGGACCACCTGCGGTTTATTTCAACGGTGAAATTTCGGAAGGCAATGTTGATGTTATGATTGAGCAAACTGCCGATTTAACTGTCAATATCGAGGTTAAATTGTCGGCGTCAGCATACACGATCAACTTTCTGCAGTTGGAACCAGAAGCAAATTTGGCGATGGTCGACATGCATATGGATGGAATTTCACCCAACTTTTCGCAGGTCGAGGTCGGCCTTTGGCGGGCGAAAGCGGTTGTTCCAATGGTTGGCACATGGGTTATAAATATTGGCTTTGGTGAAGAGTTTATCGAAACCTCCATTGTCGTGCGATAAGGAACAACAGATGCGAACGCCCCCAAGAGATCGAATTGCGCAACGCCGGACGCTCACACGACGCGCCTTCATTGTCGGTGGCCTCCAAGCTGCGGTTCTGACAGCAATCGGTGTGCGCATGCAACAAATGCAACTACGCGACGCCGAACAATACCGTTTGCTCGCCGAAGAAAACCGTATCTCGATGCGCCTGATTGCCCCCACGCGAGGTCGTATTCTTGACCGTCGCGGACAGGTCATTGCAGATTCCACACCCACCTATCAAATTACAATAATTCCTGAATTAGCCAAAGATATTGCATCAATATTGATGGACTTAAAACAGCTTTTACAGTTAGACGATGCCACCATCGAAGACGTTATCGCAAAATCAAAGACAACCAGCTCGTTTATTCCATTGACCGTTGTTGAGAATGTCTCTTGGAAAGATATCGCTGTTGTTGCGGTAAATGCGCCTGTTCTTCCTGGTGTTACAACCGAAATGGTCCGGCGAAGATTCTATCAATTCGGCCCCGATTTTGCGCATATCATAGGCTATGTTGGACGCGTCAGTCAGTTTGATTTGGACGAGGCAGTCAGCGAGGCTCCGATCTTGTCTTTGCCTGGTTATCAAGTCGGGAAACTCAGCATTGAAAAAAACTATGAGCGAGAACTGCGTGGTGAGCCCGGAACAAAAGCCATGGAGGTTAACGCATCAGGTCGCGTGATACGCAACTTGAGTCAAAATGCTCCAAAGGACGGTCAAGATCTCCAACTTACGATTGATCATCATCTCCAGAACTTTACGTTGGCACGCCTCGACGGGTTAAGTGCTGCTGCTGTTGTTATGGATGTCAATAACGGCGATTTACTCGCTGCCGCTTCAGCACCCTCATTTGATCCCAATCTCTTTGTGTCAGGAATTTCCTCTGCAAATTACGCAGTTTTGCGCGACTCCGAATACCGTCCATTGGCAGATAAAACCGTCCAAGGTGCCTACCCTCCGGGCTCGACGATGAAAATGTCCTTGGCATTGACAGCACTTGAGGCGGGTAAAGTGACACCAGAAGAGACCGTATACTGTCCTGGTTATGTAGAAATCGCTGGTCGACGGTTTCATTGCTGGAAACGCGGGGGCCATGGCCGCGTCAACTTGCGAGGCGCATTGCGGGAGTCTTGCGATGTGTTTTTTTATGAAATGGCGCAACGTGTTGGCATAGACAGATTGAGCGACATGAATGCGCGCTTCGGGCTTGGGCAGCGTCCTGATTTACCACTTGCCGGGATATCAGCCGGATTAAACCCAACGCGAGACTGGAAACAGACGCGGTATGGCGCCGATTGGTTAGTTGGTGATACCATTAACGCATCAATTGGACAGGGCTATGTTCTCGCTACACCCATGCAATTGGCAACAATGGCCGCGCGGATTGCGACTGGGAGAGTAGTGAAACCCCGCCTCGTTCATGCGCAAAGTCCATCGGCAGAAGCGAATGAGGCCTTTGAAACCATGGGACTGGATCAGAGTGACCTGGATCTTGTGCGGCAAGGCATGTACGACGTAATTAATTCTGATCGTGGGACGGCCAGATCTTCCCGAATTGCTGATCCTGCACAAATAATGGCCGGAAAGACCGGTTCGAGTCAGGTGTTTAGTATTACGACCGCAGAGAGGGCCGCAGGTGTACGATCTCAAGATCAATTACCTTGGAATAGGCGCGACCATGCGCTTTTCACTGCGTTCGCCCCTTATGAAAACCCGCAAATTGCGGTTTCGGTAATCGTTGAACATGGTGGGGGTGGCTCAACTGCCGCAGCACCAATCGCCCGCGATCTGGTTCTCTTTCATTTGAACGGCGGGATACCCCCCATCACCGCCTATCCTGAAAGCCAACGTTCGCGTATGGCAAATGATTTGGAGAAACTTAGAGCCAAAATTTTGACGGCCGACGAAGAGAGAGCGCCGAGCCCCACGTAAATTGAAGTGCCTCACGAAGGCTCGCGGAGATCATACCAATAAAGTATTCACTTCGTGCAGTGCAACGGTTAGGTTTTTGAATATAAAAGATATGCTGTAACAATTCTCTAAGAGTCTGATTCAAAACTAAACGCGGGATTTCATGAGCTTGCGAGCAAGCGGGTTACACGCCTGATGTGGGCAATGAGGAGCCA
>RCMY010005408.1_pt1 | contig 10837 bp, 11 predicted proteins | sample 2041341 | NCBI WGS metagenome assembly RCMY01 (sample SAMN09708234, study PRJNA481090) | Marine sediment metagenome, whole genome shotgun sequencing project.
AGCGAATGGATGGCTACGATAACATCGGGACGCGCCTCTGCGATTTCGTCCAAATAGACAATGGCACCCTCTTTTACCGCTTGGGTCAAGGGTCCGTCAATCCAAACGGTTTCAGCACCCTTGATGATAAAACGACCGATCAAATCGGTAGACGAGGTTTCTTCGTGGCAGGCAATGGTAATCAATCTTTTGTTCAATCGATGGGCCATAAAATCTACAAACCTTGTTTTGCCCGTACCCGTCGGGCCTTTTAAAAGTGTAGGCAGTTTATTCTTAAAGGCATGTTCAAAAACCTCAACTTCTTTGGCGATAGGCTTATAAAAGGGAATTTCTACTTTCATTGGCTTGTTCTCATTTGATGTTGTGGCCGCTACTTGTTCCAGAATGTCCATTTCATTATTTTTAAATCAAAAAAGGTCCAAAAAGGCTTGGGTCGGTAATTGTCGGGGGATTTTAGTGCCTTTTTGAACCTTATAATTCATCCTACTCTAATTCAATTTCCAAAGCTTCGTCATTCGGGCGACCGTGTTTTATAAAATCGATAATGTACAATATGATTCCGCCAGTAAAAAGAGAAGCACAGATAATCAATACCACAAAATGGATGCTGATCTCGTTCTGAACTACCATAAAGTCCATTTTCAATTTACGTTCCATATAGACCTGTGCGACACCTGCCACTCCGAAGGCTAGCGTCATGCCGACCATTCCGATATTGGCCATCCAAAATGCCGCTCGCCCTCTTAAACCATCATACAACTTTCTTCCTGTCATGTTCGGCAACGCATAACTGATGATCGCCAGAACGATCATGGCGTAGGCGCCCCAGAAGGCCAAATGGGCGTGCATTGCCGTAACCAAGGTGCCATGGGTATAAAGGTTGGTCTGTGGCAAGGTGTGCGCAAAACCCAAAAGTCCGGCACCCACGAAAGAAACGATGGCGGAACCCAAGGTCCAGAACAAGGCTATTTTGTTGGGATGTTTTTTCTCGCCCTTACGGTACATATTCAATGCAAAAATAGCCATGGCCATAAAAGCCAAGGGCTCCAAAGCTGAAAATATACCGCCTACAATCAGCCAGATTTTATTGACACCGATATAATAATAATGATGCCCGGTACCCAGAACGCCGGAGAGAAAGGTCAGCCCTACAATAACGTACAGCCATTTTTCGATGACTTCGCGATCGACCCCGGTCAGTTTGATCAATAGGAAGGAAAGAATACCGCCCATAATCAGTTCCCAAACCCCTTCGACCCATAAGTGGACGACCCACCAACGGAAGAAAGAATCAGTAACCTGGCTGTCAAAGGGAATCATACCGGGAAGATACAGCAAGGCTGCGAACAGTAACCCCATTGAAAGCACCAAAGCCGTGGTCGTTTTCCGTTTGCCCTTGAAAAGCGTGACCAGAATCAGCCCGAGGAACAATAATACATTGATGACGACCAAATAGTCAAGTTGTCTTGGGATTTCCAAGAACTTTCGGCCTTCCCACCAGTTAAAATGAAAGCCGACAATGGCCGTGACCCCGACCAAAGCAAGAGAAATAAGTTGCACATAAGCCAACTTTACGCTGACCAGTTCACGTTGCGCCTCTTCGGGAATAATGTAATACGCCGCTCCCATAAAACCGGAGAGCAACCAGACCACCAATAGATTGGTATGTACCGCTCTTGCGGTATTAAAGGGGATAAACTCGTGCAGGCCGTCCATGCCTATTCGGGCAAAGCCCATAATAAAACCATAGGTAAGCTGAAGAACTAATAACAGCATCGACAAGGCAAAGAACCAGTAAGCTACTTTTTGTGATTTATATTTCATGATATGGTTGTTAAGGTTGGTTATTTATTCTTCGTCTGTAGCGGGTGCCAATGGATCCTCCCCTTTGGCCAAGGGCGATACGACACGGTCGAAACCGTTGAGATCAATGCCACCGATCCACTCAAAAAAGGCTACGACATCGTCAGCCTCTTTTTCGGACATGCCATAGGCGACCATCTTTCTACCATTGGGTTCCCAGGGAATCGGGCTCATAAGAACCGCCTTGACATAGCCTGGCCCCCTGCGTTCCAGAACTTTGGTCAGTTCGGGCGCATAGTAGCCGCCCTCGCCCAAAATGGTGTGGCAGCCCATACAGTTGTTCGCTTCCCAGATTTCCTTACCTCTTACAACTTGTTCGGTGATGTTTTCATGATTGGTCTGATCTTGTTCTTTGCTGAAGGAAAAAATGGTCAATCCTATAAACGCCAGAAAAGTGACTAACGTTCCCCCTAAAAAGAACGCACGGGCTTGTTTTTTTGATAACATATCGGTTGGAATTAAAACTAATTATTAATTAAAGACCTTTTTGTCTTTAATGTCAAAAGTATGCGTCCGATATGGGTCAGAATATGATTTTTGTCATAAATCCGAAAAATGTAGAGAAATTTTAGCGACGGTTTCGAAACCTAAGATCGTCACAGGACAATTCGGGACGATCGGCTGCTGTTTTTGAAGTCGGACCAGGAAATATAACGGGGCCGACGGGAATTCATTTGGTCTAAAAATCCGTTTTCTTCGATACATGGATCAACCGCCAAATAGGAAGTACGGTCCACAGCACCAACATCAACATGGAAACGACTAAACCCTGATTGGTTCCAAAAAATTGTTTGAATACCGCCCCCGTATAGCCCAACAAGGCAGAAATATCCAGTTTCAAGAGAATAAGGGTACGGGAAAGATCTATGGGGTTCAACATGGTGGCTACCAATGAAAAAGAATCCAACGGATAATCGTCGAACAAAACCAGCGACATCAGAAAAAGTCCGTCGTAGATGACCGCCAAGAACAGCCATAGCAGTACGGCGTACCCAAAGCCCTTGATCTTGTTTTCGTTGGAGAGGGCAATGTTGAACGAGAGTGCCGTAAAAATAAGGGTCAAAAATGCGCCTGTGACCAACAGCAACGAAAAATCGAAAATGGCATCGCTGCGAAAGAGTCCGTAAACTACAAAGGGAATACCGAGACCCAAAACAAGGCTTAAGCTCAACGAGCCCGCTACGCCCAAATACTGTCCCAAGAAAATGGAGGAACGCTTAATGGGCTGCGCCAACAAAAGCTCGGTAAATTCCTTGGAATTGTAAAAGTACATGACCCCGAAGATCGTTCCGATCAAGGGCACTAGAACGATGATGACGTTCATCAGCGTTATGACCGCTTTCGATACGTCGTTATTCAAAAACAACAGCACGAAGCCCAAGGCCAGATAGAACAAAAAATACACATAGCTCCATCGGCTACGGATCAGGTCGTAAAAACTGTACTTTAGTATTTTAAACATCAGCTGGGGTTGTTGCTATGGCCGCGATGGCGTGTTCTAGGTTAGTTTGGCCTGTTTGCTTTTTTAAGGCCGCAACACTTCCTTTGAAATAAATCTTTCCTTCCAAAAGATATACGATCTCGTCGGCTATTTCTTCGACAAATTGCATAATGTGCGATGTGACCAAAATTGTTTTGCCCTTTTTCCTTTCCTCTCCTATCAATTCCTTTAACCGTATTAAAGCCATGGGATCCAGTCCGCTGGTAGGTTCATCGAGAATGATTACTGGATTGTCGAACATAAAAGTAAGCACGATATTCACTTTCTGTTTGGTGCCGCCAGAAAGGGTCGCCAATTTTTTGTCCAAAAAAGGTTCGAGGCCAAAAAGCGCAATTAGCTTTTCTTCGTCGCTCGGTTTTTGCCGAAGGTCCTTGATCATTCTAATAAGTTCCTTCACTTTTAGATTGCTTGGAAAATTGGCTATTTGGGGCAAGTAATTGATCTCTTGGCGATATTTCCATTTGCTCTTGATGGAATTTCCATCAATGGAAATCGTGCCACTGTTGGGTACGACCATGCCCAAGATGCCTTTAATCAAGGTGGTCTTACCTGAGCCGTTGGGGCCGAGAATGGCGAAGATGCCGCCTTTTTCGATATTGAGGTCAAGGCCAATCAGTACTTCGTTCTTGCCGAATTTTTTATGTAAGTTTTGTATCTCAATCATTTTATTGTCATTCCTGCACTTCGGCTGCGCTCAGCATAGGCTTCGGCAGGAATCTGTTTAATGTTATCTAAATAATTTCAAATAGTACAATGTAATTAGTATCTGTCATTGCGAGCCTAGCGCGGCAATCTGTTCAACTACCCTACTAGATTTATCAGTTTGCCACGTCGCACGGACCATTCTTCTTACTGCACCCTTTTCATCAACGGATTCGCATCCAACAAATTATCGGGCGTAAAGACCGGCGATACTTTTTCCGAGAAATCGATGATATCCATAAAAAGACTTCTTAGTAATATAATCGTCTCGGGAGTACGGTTTACGATATATGAAAACAGTCTTACGGGGCGATAAGGCACGTCACCGGTGCCGTCTTTGTCCAGATCGTAACCTGTGTAACCGCTCCAGTAATTTTTATCGAAAACATTGTCGTTCAGGTGGCTGTTGTACGATAAATCAAAGGAATTGTGCAAAAAATTGTTATTCGTGAAGGCATTGCCATAAATCGCTCCCCTAACCCGTAATGCCCATCCGTTTCGGATGAAATCATTCTTGTGGTATTCTATTCGGTTGGTACCCTCAATATTAATACCGATGGTGTTTTCCTCAAAGGTGTTGCCAATAATTTTGGCATCGTTGATTTCCTTCAGCAACAGTCCATAGGAAGCGGTGCCCCAGTTTTTTCTAAAGGTATTGTGATACATATTGATGAACTTTGAGAACATGACCGCAACCCCGGCACCGTTGTTTTCAAAAACATTGCTTTCATAAACATCGTTGTTCGAGAACATAAAATGGAGCCCGTAACGTATGTTGTCGTGGCTATAGTTGTTCTTGATAGTGCAGTTGTCGGCGAATTCAAAATAGATACCGTCTCGCACGTGTTGTATCTCGTTGTCTTCTATATCGATATTGTTGGCGTACCAAAGATGTATGCCGTTGCCGGAGCCGAATTCGTCGACCGCATCGCCCCTAATCTTGTTGTTGGTGATTTTGCCGTGGGATGCCTTTTCGAGGTAAATGCCGAAAAATAGTTTTTCAAGTATCACGTTACGGATCTCGAAATTTTTATTCTTGATCATTCGGATGGCCGCATAATCTTTGGTGTAGCTAGTGCCCACATTGATAATCCTTAGGCCATCAATTATTACTTGGTCCGCGGTAACGGTAAATATCTCGCCCTTGTCTTCCCCATCGATTACTGGAAAATCCTGTCCCAATATCGTCAAAGGTTTATCGATATGGATATTGAACTCTTTGTATGTGCCTTTTTGAATCAGTAGGGTGTCATGATCGGCCGCCATTGCTATCCCCTTTTTTATGGATTTAACTTCACACGTCGTACAGATAGTAATGGTTTCCGCACGAAGCGAATGACCAAAGCACAGGAAAAGAAGAGCGGTGAGTACTAGCCAATATCGCATTTTGGTTACAAGTTAAAGGTTACAGGTTTGCTGGTTGCAGTAGGGACGCAATGCATTGCGCCCCTACGATGTTCCGATATTCAATTGTTTTATTTTCTAATTGTAAAATTAAAACCTGCCAACTGCTATTGCAACTGCCCACTTTTTCAATCTTCCCTAAACTTCCCGGTAATATCGGTAATATGGATGCGATAGACGATCGGAATTTTCCGTTCCTGCAGGCGGCTCGAAAAATCTTGTATGAATTTCGGAGCTTCCCCTTCTTTTTGCGCTATGTTATGCTGTACGCCTTCGGCGAACCTATGCAGGTATTTCTTTGCGGTACTGCCATCAAGTTCTTCATAATTACCATGCACAAGTACGGAACGCCACTGTTGTATGGATCGGATATCATCGACCTGAAAGGCGACCGACCGATGTCTTTCCATCGCCTCGATCTTGTATCCCGGTGCAGAATAGCTTAAAATGCACTTTTCTTCGGCATCGTGAAAATAGGTTATCGGATTGATATATGGCGTTCCGCCTGAAATATAGGCCAGGCGGCCGATATAATTTTCACCTAGCAACTGCAGGCATTCCGATGTTTCCATATTTTTTATCGTGGTGTTTTCGTCGTCCGTTGATTTCATCTGCTGCTATTTATTTGTGAACCGTTCTTTTAGTTCTTGCCAGGTAAAAAGTTCTCCCGTCTGCTCAGATTGCACCATGTCCGCTGCTTCCTTGTTTTCAAACACAGACAAAAATTCGCCCATTGGGCTGGGGATATTCTCGCTGATGAGATAGGTAGCCTTTGTGGCATCGATCAAATTTCCGGGGTTGTCGTAACCGTTGACCAGATACATGGCAAGCTCGGTATCGTCAACCTCCTTAAGATCATTCATCATACATTCTATGGAATCGAACTTGAACACCTTCCCTTTTTTGGTCACGTACTGTGCCGCATGCTGTTTATCCACTATCGTCATGCTGCAATAGTGGCAGGCGTCCGAACCGTAATTTATGGGTTCGGGTTCTACCTTGCATCCACAGAGTATCAACAGAATAATAAGCAAAAAACCTGCGTATTTCATTGTTCTTTGTGTCGTTTATAGGGCTTACCTTCTTCCTCCTTAGCCTATTCTCCTTTTACATCTTACTTCTTACTTTTTCTCCATCCCACAAAAAACGCAAGCACCGTCAACATCATACCGGCAAACATCATCCAGGCCCCGGTATGGGGTAAGGATGTGACATCGAAGTTCAACATTTTCTCGTGACCCAACAAAGGCGGTGAATAGGTCATGGGGGTGCCATCGAGATTGGTCAGCTTCATAATAGCGTTCGGATCCAGATTGCTGCCGTAATCGGTCAACCAGGCATTGAAATCGTACATGCCCAAAATGCCCAAAACGGACATCAGTAAGAACCAGCCCATAAACCATTTGTAACTTACTTTTTCGAAAAAGCCCAAGAGACCAATGAGTACGCCTAGGGCTACCATAGCGATTATGACGATGGGAAAAACTTCGAATTCCCACATATCTTCAGGCTTTGGAATCGTTCGCATGCCGATATAGTGGTTCAGGCCGTCGATATTTTGGATATCGAATTCCTCTTCCCCTTCGATTCCCTGGATGTAAATGTTCATACCCAACGGATTGGGATACTGTGGTGCCTCCAACTCGATATTCCAAAGTGGAAATTTGAAGAGCCCCAATAAAAGCAAGGAGCCGACAATCATTAATAAGCTTGCTTTTTTCATCATTAATTATTTTTTTGTCATTCCTGCGAAGGCAGGAATCTTTTAATTAAAACCAACATCAATCAAACCGGTAGTTCAGTTCTGTTAAAAAAGCGGGAAGGTCTTGAAACACAACCCGCTTTTCGTCTGAAAAAATGAAGTTTTAGAAGCAAACTACTCGCCTAACGACCACGTTAGCTCGGTGTTCGAATCGGCAGGAGAAACTCGTACATACCCCGACATCTCTTGATGCAGTGCCGAACAGAAGTCTGTACAATAGAAAGGCCATACGCCTACTTTTTTAGGATACCAGACCAAGGTTTCTGTCCCTCCGGGCATGACCAACAGTTCCGAATTTTCGGCTCCGATTACGGCAAATCCGTGCGGTACGTCAAAATCTTGCTCCAAATTCGTCAGGTGAAAATATACCTTGTCGCCTACTTTTACGCCTTCGATATTATCAGGATTCAGGTGGCTACGGATCATGGTCATGTAAATGTGGACTTCGTTGCCATCACGTTCTACCTTGACGTTGGCATCGGAGGTAGTCGCATGGGGGTGCTTATTCTCGTCGAGCCTATAAATTTTCTTAGATTTCGGTTGTATCAATTCCGCAGGTACCATCGTGGCATAATGAGGTTCGCCGATAGTAGGAAAGTCCGAAAGTAGCTCCATTTTCTCGCCAGTAATATCATATAGTTGAGCGGACTGTGTCAATTCGGGTCCTGTGGGCAGGTACCTATCCTTTGTAATCTTGTTCATGGCCAGTACATACTTGCCCCACGGCTTTCGTGAGTTTCCGCCGGGAATACTCAAGTGACCGGGAGAATAGTAAGTGGGCTTGCGATCTATAATTTCCCAAGTGCCTACTTTCCATTTTACGACTTCCGAGGAGATAAAGAAGGTGGTATAGGCATTGCCTTTGCCATCGAACTCCGTGTGCAACGGACCAAGACCAGGCTGTTTTACGGTGCCGCCAAGAACATCCTCGAAATTCAGTATGGGGATGCCATAGGCTTCGCCGTCGAACTTTTTGTTCTCGATCGCATCGATCATTTTACTAAACGAATGCACCGTCAAATCTGCGGAGAGCTTTCCATTGCCTACGATATACTCGCCGGTGGGATCCACATCGCAACCGTGGGGCGATTTTGGGGTGGGCAGAAAATAGACCAGCCCGGGCAATTCCGAGGCATCAAGCACCCTCACTTCGTCTTTAATGGTCGAAGTGGCCATATGGGTATCTTCATCGAATATGTTATGGGCGTATTCCGCTTTTTCGGTCGTGAACTTGCCTTCCTTGATATATTCCTCGGCCTTTTTCCAATTTACGGCAGCTATAAAATCCTTGTCGTTTTGGGAAGCGTTTACCTCAAGAAGCGTATGGGCCTCCTCGGTATTATAGGTAGTGATAAATATCCATCCATGGGATTTGTCCCTACCCGGATGCGCCAGGTCATAATTAAAGCCGGGCAATCTTATCTGAAAGGAGAGGTCCATTTCACCGCTTTCCTGATCAACGCTCAAGAACGAAAGGCTCGCCTTAAAATTTCCCTTATAGTCCTTAATGGGCATATCCTTTTGGGGAATTGGGATGGCAAAGCGGGTGCCAGCCACCACGTATTCCGTGTTCTCAGTTACAAAGGCGGAATTGTGGTTACCCGCACTATTGGGGATTTCCATGATCTCGGCCGTCTCGAAGGTGGTAAGGTCAATCCGAGCCACCCGTGGGGTGTTGTTACCGTTCATAAAAATCCAACGCCCGTCAAGCACGCCGTTGGTCTGTGACATATCGGGGTGGTGGGTATCGTCCCAAGGGATAAAACCATGGGTGGTATTCAACATCGGTTTGGTTTCTTCGTTATAGCCGTATGCCTTTTCGGGATCCTGTGAAAATACCGGTACCACTTTCAGCAGCCTACCGGACGGAATACCGTACACCGCCAATTGGCCGCTGAACCCGCCGGATAAAAAGGCATAGAACTCGTCGTACTTACCGGGTTCGACATACACCCTTTCTGCCGCATTGGAAGTCAAGGCCCCGTTCGATTTTTTATCCTGGTCCTTGCAACCGGTAAAGACCGTGGCAAGGGCGAGAAATAATACTGTTGATAAGCTGATTTTTTTCATCGTTTCTCTTTTGATTGTTATTCAGATTATAAGGTCCTAAAATATTCGAGTATCGCCCTCGCTTGATCCTCGGTCAGGCCTTGGTTGGCCATGGGCGCCCCGTTGAACTCGGCCAACAGTTCTTTTGCCAAGGGGTCTTCCTTGACCATGACCTCGGGATTCAAGATCATGTTCATGACCCATTCAGGACTGCGTCGTTCCAAAACACCCGTGGGTGCAGGGCCGATAAACTTTTTATCGATCCTATGACAGGCCAGACACATTTGGTCGTAGACCTCTTTGCCCTGATCCGCCAAGGCCTGATTGATCTCGGCATCCAAGGTTACCGATTTGATGGGACCCACCCCTTTATCGTCCAAAGCGACGCGTTCGGATGCCGGGGTAGCGGAAGTTGCGGGTGTCGCTTCGGAAGGTTTTTCGGTCGTGGTCTTCTCTCGCTCCACGCTAAAACCTTCTTTTTTCTTTTCTTCCTTTCCCCCGCAGCTTACTAAGGCCAGGACGAAAAACAATGCAAAACTTTTGAGTACGATTTTCATTTGTATTAATGTTTAAAGTTATACCCAAAAATATGGGTTTTTAAGGTTATTCCCAAAAAGTAAGGGTTTTTAAAATTATGCCCCAAAAGTATGGTACAACAAAAAAGAATAACATGACATTCGTCATGTTTGGGATAAAAAGACATTTTTATCTTTATTTTTGTCAATATAAAGATTGACGTATGATTTCCACTTCTTCAAAGTATGCTTTAAAAGCGGTGTTGTAGCTCGCTGTCAACTCTTCGGAAGAACATAAAATATTGGCCAAAGATATAAGTGGCCCTACCAATCTGCCGCAGGCCTATCTTTCAAAACTTATGAAAGAATTGACCCGACACAATATAATATCTTCGATCCGCGGCCGAAATGGTGGTTTCTACCTAATGGAATAAAATCGAAACGTTCATCTCTTGGATATCATAAATGTCATCGACGGCGAAAATCAGCCATCCGCCCACCGGTGGATGGCCTTTCTGAAAAAATGAAAAAGTATATCCTAAAATTCTATCTCAAAAAATAGACTGCTGCTTTCGTTTTCCTCGGTAATGTTCTCGCCTTTTAGAACCTCATCGGCCCCGTTCATAAATTTTAAGTTTATTTTCCAATAGCCGGTCATGGTCAGGGATAATTTGCCCTTATACATTTTAGAGGTCGCATCATAGGTCAAATCGACATTATTCGGTGAGCTGTGGTTTCCCATACCGGGCATTCTTGGGTCGATGGCGATTTTGTAGTTTTCCACCCCGGGAAAACTCATCATGTTCTCCATCTTGAAGACCATGGCCGAAAAATCGTTGACCTTTACCTCGGGGTTGAACGGCGTCATGGCAACGATATACCGGGTATCGTCACTTCCCATAAAACTGTTGACCGTTTTTTTGCCGTCCGTTGGGGCGTTGACCTCGATGCGTTCTGTGGCGTTATAGGTTTGCCCGTTTACCGAATATTCTAAACCTAGCTCCCAATACTCATCGGCGTTGCCGGGCATCTGAAAAATAA
>RCMY010005409.1_pt1 | contig 10837 bp, 8 predicted proteins | sample 2041341 | NCBI WGS metagenome assembly RCMY01 (sample SAMN09708234, study PRJNA481090) | Marine sediment metagenome, whole genome shotgun sequencing project.
AAATTAAGCTTTACTTTTGTAGTTAAGTAAAATATTTTAAGTGAAAATCTTAAACAGATACATACTAAAAAGTTTTTTAGTACCTTTTTTAGCAACCTTTTTTATCATCCTATTTGTACTTGTAATGCAAGTACTTTGGCTACAGTTCGATAAAATTGCTGGAAAAGGAATTGGTGTTGGTCATATCTTACAATTTCTCGGTTATATTGCTCAAATGCAAGTTCCATTGGCTTTGCCCATTGCTATATTATTGTCATCTATTATGGCACTAGGTACATTGGCTGAAAATTATGAATTTGCCGCGATAAAATCTGCGGGTATTTCTTTGCAACGTTTTATAAGACCTCTAGTCATTCTTATGGTCTTGTTGAGTGGATTGAATTTTTTATTTTTAAATTATGCCTTTCCAAGGGCAGCCTTTAAGTTTAAAAATATGTTGGCCGATTTGAAAAAAACAGAGCCTGCATTAGCTTTAATTCCAGGTTCCTTTAATTCAGAAATTCCCGGCTATAGTATAAAATTTGATGAAAAATATGGTAAGGATAATAACCTACTCAAAAATGTACTTATTTATACTGATTTGGATAAAAGTCAAGCAAATGTAAAAGTAATTACCGCAGAAAGTGGTGAAATTACTACAGAAGAGGGAAGTAGGTATATGACATTTATTTTAAAAAATGGTCACCGCCACGAAGAATTACCAGAAAAGAATAGGAATTATAAAGATGGTGCAAAACTTCCTGCAACTAAAGCAACATTTAAAGAAGCTTTGATTAATATAGATGTTTCTGATTTAAGCAATGTGGATGGTCCTGAATATACACAAGATAGAGAAATGTTAAGTTTAAAACAGTTGACATATTATTCAGATTCACTGAAAGTACCTTATGATGATTATATAAATTCAAAAGCGAAGTTTTTTCTGTTAAGAACAGGGGTTTCTGATATGGAGAAAGATACCACAGACTTTTCCGGAATAAACCCAATTGTTTTAGAAAATTTTGAAGATAAAGAAAAGGGTATAGTACTCAATAATGCGGTTGAATCTGCAAAGAATACCTTAGATGATATTGAGGGTTTCAATTCTGTTTTAAAAAATAAACAGAAGTTTTTAAATGTTTATGATACAGAGTATCACAGAAGATTGGCCTTTTCATTTGCCTGTTTAGTCCTGTTTTTTATCGGAGCCCCATTAGGGTCTATCATCCGAAAAGGAGGATTTGGATTCCCAATGATTATGGCTATTTTAATTTTTGTAATATATTTCTTTATTTCAACATTAGGTAGAAATATGGCTTGGTCTAGTGCGTTAACTGCACCTTTGGGAGGGTGGTTAGCCACAATAATTTTATTACCATTAGGTATTTTCTTAATGATAAGAGCTACGAAAGAGAAAGGTATTTTTAACTTAGATGCATTCTTACAACCTTTAACGAAATTTTTTAAAAGACTCTTTAATATTAAAGATAAAAAAGCAATTAAATAATGATTTCAACACAAACAAATACTATACAATTGAATACGATTAAGGAAGCTATTGCTGATATTAAAAAAGGTAAAGTAATCATTGTAGTTGATGATGAAGATCGAGAAAATGAAGGCGATTTTATTGCGGCAGCAGAAATGGTCACGCCGGAAATGATCAATTTTATGTCAACTCAAGGACGAGGTCTAATTTGTGCTCCTATTATTGGAAGCAGATGTGAGGAATTAGGTCTAGATATGATGGTGCAAGACAATACAGTTTTACATCAAACACAGTTTACTGTTTCCGTAGATTTAATTGGGAATGGTTGTACAACGGGTATTTCAGTTCACGATAGGTCAAAGACCATAAAAGCCTTGATTGAAGATAAAACAAAACCACATGATTTAGGTAGACCTGGACATATTTTTCCATTAAGAGCTAAAAATGGAGGAGTTTTAAGAAGAACAGGTCATACCGAAGCGGCAGTAGATTTAGCAAGATTAGCAGGTTTTAAACCTGCAGGAATCTTAGTAGAAATATTGAATGAAGATGGTTCTATGGCAAGGCTGCCTCAATTATTAAAGGTGGCTAAAAAGTTCAATTTAAAAATAATTTCTATTGAAGATTTAGTAGCTTACAGAATGTTACACGATTCTTTAATTGAAAAAGTAGAAGACTTTGATTTTAATACGCGTTTTGGCGAGTTTCGATTAAGAGCGTATAAACAAACTACGAATAATCAAGTCCATTTGGCATTGTCAAAAGGAAGTTGGGAAGAAGATGAGCCAGTATTAGTTCGTGTAAATTCTACCTTAATTAACAATGATATTATTAGATTATTAACTAGTAAACCAGATGATACCTTTAGCAGGATGTTTAAAATAATTAATGAGGAAGGTAAAGGGGCAATCGTTTTTATCAATCAAGAAAATCAGTCATTTAATTTATTGAATAGATTAAATTTGATTAAAGATTTACAAGAAGATAATAAAACAAAAGTGCCAAAAATAAAACCTGACACAAAAGATTTTGGAATCGGAGCACAAATTTTACATGATTTAGGTATTTCTAAATTAAGAATAATTTCTAATGATGATCAAATTAAGAAACGTGTGGGTATAATTGGTTATGGTTTGGAGATAGTTGAAAAGGTAGGGTACTAGTAGCCGCAACCCTTATAGCAACCTACTCAAGATTTGAATCTTTTAAAAAGCTGAATACCAAATAGAAAAAAAAGTTATATGAATGGTGATAGGGAAGTGTGAAGAAAAAAACATTAACGAATAACGAATGCTGATTGAGAAAGCAGAACTAAAAAAGGGTACACGGTTGGATTTTTAAATCCTGAAAAATTTAAAATTCATTAATTATAAGTCATTAGTCATAATATGAACTTCTTGCGAAAAATTCTATATCCTTTCTCGTTATTGTATGGAGAAATTACTTCTGCAAGAAATAGGTTTTATGACAAGGGAATTTTAAAATCTACCCAATTTGACATTCCAACTATTGTGGTAGGTAATTTAAGTGTAGGAGGTACAGGTAAAACACCACAAGTTGAATATTTAGTAAGACTTTTACAAGATAATTATAAGATTGCCATTCTAAGCAGAGGTTATAAGCGAAACTCAAAAGGATTTATCATAGCAAGTGCAACGAGTAATGCTGATGAAATAGGAGATGAACCACTTCAGTATTTTTTGAAATTTCCGAATGTTATTGTGGCCGTGGATGCGGATAGAGTGAACGGAATTCAACAATTAAAGAATTTATTAGATAAACCTAATATTATTTTACTAGACGATGCTTTTCAACACAGAAAAGTAGATGCAGGACTCAATATATTATTAACTCCATATAATGATTTATATGTAGATGATAAAATGTTACCTTCTGGTAATTTAAGGGAAAAGATAATTGGTGCAGAGCGGGCAAAATTGATTGTAGTTACCAAATGTCCGTCAGAATTAAGTGAAAAAGAACAGTTTGAAATTACAACGAAATTAAATGTAGAAAATCATCAAACGGTATTCTTTTCTAAGATTACTTATGGTAAAAAAGTTATTGGTAAAAATGATAGTTTTGAAATTGACAACCTTTTCAACTATAAGATAGTATTGGTTACCGGAATTGCTAAAACAAGGCCCTTAACTGATTTTTTGTCAGCGAAGAAACTAGAATTTCAACATCTAAAATATACCGACCATTATAGCTTTTCGCAAAAGGATATTGAAAAAATTAAAACTACTTTTGAAGGAATTAATTCGGATAAAAAAATTGTATTAACTACCGAAAAAGATTATGTTAGAAGTTTTATTAATACAAAAATGGAGGTGTATTATTTACCAATAGAAACCCGTTTTATAGACCATCAATCAGATTTTAATAAAATTGTAATAAATTATGTGGAACAAAGTTCAAGAAACAGCTAATTTTTTAAAAGGGAAAGGGTTTTTAGAATCCGATTTCGGAATTGTTTTAGGGTCGGGATTAGGTGGTTTAGTTAATACTATTTCAGTTGAAAAAAAATTAGCTTACTCCGAAATTCCAAATTTTTCTACGTCAACTGTTGCTGGACATTCAGGCAATTTAATATACGGAATGCTGTCAGGTAAAAAGGTTATTGCTATGCAAGGTAGGTTTCACTACTATGAAGGTTGGTCTATGCAAGATGTAGTTTTTCCAATTCGAGTTATGAAATTTCTTGGTATTGAAAATTTAATTTTGTCCAATGCCTCAGGTGGTGTAAATCCCACTTATAAGGTTGGAGATATTATGATTATTAAAGACCATATAAATATGATGCCGGAGCATCCATTAAGAGGTGTAAACGATGAACGTTTTGGTCCTAGATTTGTCGATATGCATGAACCTTATAATTTAAAAATGATTGCCAAACTTAAAGAAGTTGCAATAAATCAAAACTTAAATTTACAAGAAGGTGTTTATTTAGGCTTACAAGGCCCAACGTTTGAAACACCTGCAGAATATAAAATGGTAAAATTAATGGGAGCCGATGCCGTAGGAATGAGTACCGTACCTGAAGTAATCGTTGCTAAACATATGGGTATGAATATCCTTGGAGTTTCAATAATTACCGATTTAGGTATTGAAGGAAAAGTTGAAGCCGTTTCTCATGAAGAGGTACAAGAAGTTGCCAAAATGGTAGGGAAAAAGGTAAGTGCTTTAGTAGAGGCATTTTTGAAATCTGCTTAGAGAGGTTTCAACTGGAAAAATAAATAGCCATTTTTTTAAACCTTTGTTACATAGCTTATTTATTGATGACGTTTCTATTGGAATTATTATTTTTTATAAAGTGACTTTCAGTTAAGCATATCGAGTTTAAAATGATTACTCTGGCAACAATACTTTACCACCTAATTGTTCAGTCAATTGTTCATTATCTCTAACCAATTTTCCATTAACTAACACTTTTTCAAACCCTGTTGCCAATTGATATGGATTGACATAATCTGCAGGTGCTTTTATATTATTAGCATCAAAAATGATAATATCGGCCTTGTTCCCAATTGCTAAAGACCCACGTTGTTGCAATTGTAAAATTTCAGCGGCATACGAAGTCATTTTTCTTATGGCTTCTTCTAAACTTAAGATGCTGTCCTTAACCACATAAGTTTCAATAATTTTAGCAAATGTACCATGCCCACGTGGGTGATGTCCTGTTTTACTACCATCAGAACAAATACCAATTATAGGGTCTTTTAAAAAGGTTTCTTGCAATTCCTTATTCATTACAAAATAAGCAGCAGATGAGCCTTGTGGCCCTAAATCTTCAATTAAAAACTTTTCAAAAGGTTTGTTTTTTGAGCCTGCCGCTTCTGCTAAAGTCATTCCGGTATAAGGTGTCGAACCCAACAAGGTAGCTTCTGGGCCATTTCGCAGGTTGACTTTATTTCTGATAAAATCTTCTAATTCCTTTCTTCTGGTTTTCTTTGCTTTTTCAAATTGTTGAGGTGTTTTAGACCAATCAGGAAACACTATTGAAATGCCAGTATAACTTGCCATATATGGATACATATCGGCAGTAAAATTAATACCTGAGTTCTTTATTTTTTTAATAGTGTCTAAAATTTCATTGGCTCGATGTTTTTCTTTACCGTAAACTGATTTTAAGTGTGCAATATGCACACGTGTATTTGTTCCTTGTCTGCTTAATTCTTTAATAGATTCAATAATGGCATCGTCATCTTCATTCCGCATATGGCTCATGATCATCTTATTTTGCTTACCAACTATTTTGGCTAAGGCTAATAGCTCACTTTCATCTGCATATAAACCTGGAGCATATTCTAATCCTGTGGATAGGCCAAAGGTATATTTTAGTTGATCTTTCAATATATCCTTTAAGTTGTCTAATTCTACTTCTGAAATTTTTGACTTTACACCAATGCCTGCTAAATTCCTTAAAGTTCCATGGCCGATAAATTCCACAATATTAACTCCTAAATTTTGCTCATTAACTTTGTCTATATAGCTTTTTAAATCTTTTACATTAGCACTTGATCCGTCTTGGCCTAGTACAATAGTAGTAACGCCCATGGCAAGAAAATTCTCAAAATCAGGCGTGCTTAAGGGGTTACCATGAGCATGTAAATCTATAAATCCGGGACTTACATAGTTGCCATTTGCATCAATAGTTTTTCCTATTTTTAAATTGAGATTTGTTAAATTACCAATGTAAACAATGCTGTCATCATTTATGTAAATGTTTGACAGATAGGATTTCTTACCAGTTCCGTCAAGAATATTGCCGTTAATTATTGCAATATCGACTGAATCAATTTTTGGTTCAACTACAGTTTCTTGTTTTTCAGATTGTGTTTCTTTTTCAGTTTTTACTTTGTTATTTTTACATGAAGTAAAACAAATTAGTATAAGAGTAAAAATTAAAAGATAATATTTAAATGTCATAGTTTTTATTTAGTATTTAATAATATTTAATGCCCATTTATCTTCAACCTTTAGTAGATTTCTAACGGCATGTTTAATAATCCACTTTCTTTCTATACCTGGATTAATGTTCCATTTTTCTATTAGGATTTTTCCTGTTTGTAAATTGTCTTTTAATATGTCATTTAGGCAATTAGCAACAGATTTTTGTACATATTTGGAGGTATCATCTTTTAAATTATCCAGAATAGGGATTATAGGATTAGGATTCTCTATGAATAGATCTAGTTTTTTTGCCCAAGGTAATCTAGGACGAACACCTTCACTTGACAATCTTCTAACATGCTTATTTTCATCTTGAGACCAATCTTTCAAAACCTTCAATGTTTTTTCTGTATGATGCACTAAATAAGGTCGAATAGCATATTCTCCTGTATTTCGTTTGGTTATCTCTACTATTGCATTCATAGATGCATCGAAGTGGTCAATTCCATATAATTCTACATATTTTGCAATGGGCATAATCCAATAATAATTAGTAAACATGCCTGTTTCTTCATTATTTTCAGGGCCTAAAATCCTAATTAGAATTTTAATATTTTCAGGAAATGTATCATCTAAATTATTATGAATTTCATTGGCAATAAGTTCAACACGATCTTTTAATTCTAAATCATCTATCTTATTCAGAACATTACCAATAAATTTTCCTTTTGGAAAACTTGGTTTTAAATTGATTATCTTATTGGATAGCATTTCAGCAAGTTCTTGATCAAACCAATATTTTAATTTTTTGAATGCCATAAAATATTAAAACATATTGGTTACTTCTTGTCCCCTGGGTGATATACTTTTATAGCGCTCTTGTCTACATCTTCACGATAATAAGGCACATCTTTAAATTTCACATCCGCATACCGTTGTGCTTGGTCATCAAAATGTGGAGATTTTGGATCGCCACTTTGTCCACCTGCTAATATGGTTTTTGCTTTTACTTTGTCTCCAAATTCGACTACAGCAACAAAACTATTACCTCTAGTACCATAAATACGTTTTGTTTTTTGCTTAGAACGCATTCCAAAAGCAGCTAATGCTCCCCATCTAGATGTTGTTAACCCAACAGCAATACTAGGTTGTTCATCATCAAATTTTTGATCAATATCTCCATTTAATCGTTGGTATCTACTAATTTCTCCCCAAGGTGTATTCCATGTGCCAAAATCTTCCGTAAGATGGGCAACACTTTTCTTTAACATATCTAACCGTTCTTTTAATGGCGATTTTGAACCTATAAATGCGACTTTTTCCATTTCATTAAGTCTATCAGGAAAATTGCCTTCACGAAGATAAAATTGTCCATAAAAATGAGCTAAAGACATACCTACACTTTCTTTTGAAACTGCAAAATTCCATTTTCGTAACACTTCAATAGGTTCTTTTAAGTTAATGTCTTTAGGAGAAGATTTATCATAAGCTTCAACTAAACCTGGAATTGAAATTTCAAAAGCAGGCAGATAAGGGTCATATGCCATATCTATCAGTTTGTCAATCGTTAAATCTTTACTTTTCTCTAATAATCTTATCGCATGAACACCTCGAAAATTTTCGCGATTCATTGACATGTAATTAGGATAATCCTCAACTTTAGGACTGTTTCTTCCAGCACTTGTAAATGGTGTAGAATTACAATTTTGAATCCAACCCACTTCTGGATTTATAACCGTTATATTTTCATCAACGGTATGTAAACCATTCCAATCCGTTTCAGGATTGCTACCATCGACGGGATTCGTATAATCAAATTTCGTATTCCGTTTTGGTATAAAATTACCGTGATAGTAGGCAATATTACCACTAGCATCCGCATAGACCGTATTATTTGACGAATTGGTACGAATATTCATCATTTCTCTAAATTCTTTATGTCCATTTAATTTGGTTCGGGTAAAAGATTGCTCCAATGCTTTTACAGGATCCCACATAATTGCAGTTGCCACCCAATTAGAATCAATGGAGTGTGTTACTGGGCCGTGATGTGTTCTAAACATGGTAAAACTTTTCTCCACTAAAGAGTCTCCAACTTTGTAATTTAATGCTACAACTAATTCTTTTACTGGGCGTTGTTCCTCACCATATTTATAGGTATAGCCGCTATCTGTTTTTGTAATATCTTCTATAAACTCATCCTTGATATCCGTGTAGGTAGAGGTGTGCATCCATCCTGTTTTTTCATTAAAACCTTGATACACAAAAAATTGACCCCAAGTAACTGCACCATAAGCATTTAATCCCTCTTCACTTACAACATGAACTTCACCTCGAAAAAAGAAAGAAGTATGCGGATTTATCAATAGCATCGCATTACCAGATTCAGTACGTTTTCCTGAAATTGCAAACCCATTAGACCCTGCGGGCTCCTCTTCTAAAAAAGGAGTTTCAATTTCATTAAAAGCACTCATTTGTGATGAAGGTTGTTCACCGTAAAATGCTTCAATTTTTCGGGTTGAAATGCCTTCAATATCTCCTCCAATAGAACCTTCGCTAAAATACATCGGCATCCAAGGTTCAAAATGAGTTAATAATCTTGGTTTTACTTCTGGGTGTGTATGTAAATAATAATTGATGCCATCGGCAAAAGCATTACATAATTTTTTTAACCAATCAGGACTTTTCTCGTAATTAGTAATGGCTTCTTCTTTAGTCATGTAAAGTCTTGCACGTAAATCACTATACAAAGCCTCTTCACCTTCCACTTCTGCCAATCGGCCTATGGCCCAAATATAATTTTGTTCTACTCGATTAAAATCATCTTCGCATTGTGCATATAATAAGCCAAAAACAGCATCGGCATCTGTTTTTCCGTATATATGAGGTACACCAAAATCATCCCTAATAATTTCAATGTTTGCAGCTTGTTCTTGCCATCTTTGTACTTCTTCAGAAACTTTTGGGGACTGTTTACAGCTTATCATAAGCAGAAATAAAATAATTCCGATGTTTTTCATGGTGATTGTATAATTGAATTTAGGTAAAGGTAGTTGTTTTATTAATTGAGAACGTGATTATATATCGATTTAGAGATTAATGACAATTGTTCAGTTCCTTTATCGAAATCTGCTAAATTCTTAGAGAGCAGTACTAATACATAAGAACGACCATCAGGTAAATATATAATTCCTGCATCGTGATGAACTCCAGTTATAGAACCTGTTTTATGAGCCACTTTTACATCTTCTGGCAAATACTTCGGAATCATATCCTTAAACTTTTGATCATTTAAAATAGCAATCATTGCCTTACAATCTTCTTCTGAACCCGCTTTATGCTGTGCAATAGATTCCATGATAATTATTAAATCTCTGGCGGTAGTGGAGTTACTTAATCCTTGGTCATAAGCTTTTTGATCCTCAACACCTCTTAATACTTCTATATCTTTTGCACCTAAATTTCGCATGGTAGCGGTTATTTTTTTAGCATCTACAAGTTCTATTAACACATTGGTAGCTAGGTTACTACTTATAGTTATCATACTGTAAATTAGGTCGCTAATGGCAACTTTAGTGTCAATTTGTTTATAAATTATATCGTCACTATCATCAGCGATATCCATTTTATAGAGACTACTATCCACAATACTTTTAAATTCATTTTTTAAAAGGATTGAATCGTTCAAATTCAACTTTCCTTCTGAGGCTTGCTTGAAAAGTTCGATCATTACAGGAACTTTCATCGTACTTGCTGCATGAAATTTTTCATCAACATTAATTAATAAACTGTCTTTAGGTTCGGACAAATTATAAAATGCAACTGCGACTGTTCCATCTATGGAGTCAACTTGAGATTGTACTTTTTTAAGTAAATTTTCTTTTTTAGTAACTTTCTCTTGACAAGATGTAAGCAGTATTAAAAATGATAGGATTGAGAAAATTTGTTTGAAGTATGTCATAATACTTTAATTATTTGGATTTAATTAAATTTTTATGCAGATTTTTCTAACCAGTTATTGTTGGTCAACCATTGTGTAATAAATGTTGTAAATCCATCGACATCTCTAGGTGTATTACAAAGAATAATAAAAGTAATTTCTTTATCACGAACGGTTACATAGTTACATAAGAAACCACCTTGGCTTCCTGTATGTCCAACAGTTTTTAACCCATCTAGTGTTTTTTCAATAAACCACGCCCAACCTATAATTGGCGGTGTGGCATCTTGCCAATTTGGCCATGGTTTTATGGTTCTAGAATCTTGCAAAATAGAATTTGATATAAATTTGTGCTGTTGTAATGCCAATTCGTAGTGGGCCAATTCACTAATAGAACTCCAAACGCCACCGTTACCTGCTGCTGCGAATGTAGGCTCTTCTCCATAATCTTTTTCTATCCAATTACCATTGTTTTTTATATATCCATGAGAAACACCAGTTTCGGGATGTGGCCCATCTGTTATAGTGCTCAT
>RCMY010005410.1_pt1 | contig 10836 bp, 9 predicted proteins | sample 2041341 | NCBI WGS metagenome assembly RCMY01 (sample SAMN09708234, study PRJNA481090) | Marine sediment metagenome, whole genome shotgun sequencing project.
ATGGAACATAGCACAATCTCGTTATCCATAACGTTCATTTCGCACATGCCTAAAGGCGATTGAATTTGCGAAGGTTTATAATTTAAAACCTTACTGATTTCATAGCCTAAAATTTCCCCAATCCGTTCAATATTCCGTCTAAAGCGCATGCTGTCTTTTTGAACGGTGACGTCTCTCATTTCTGAAATAAACGTGTTTAAAATCGAATTGTTTTCTGTTAAGTTGTGAATGTGCATAAGGCTTAAACTGTATATTGAGTCGTAAAGTTAACTAAAATAGAAGTATATTTACGTCTTAAAATTATCAGACTATGTTTACTGCAAAAGCCAATGAAATTTTCCAAAAAGTCATCGACACGTATCACCTAAAAAATACGGTTGATCAGCCTTTTGAAAATATTTATGATGAAGACAAACAGCTAATAGAGCATTTATTATACAGAAAATGTTGGATAGATACGGTGCAATGGCATTATGAAGACATTATCAGAGATCCGAATATTGATCCGGTTGCCGCCTTAAAATTGAAACGCCAAATTGATGCTTCCAATCAGGACCGAACGGATATGGTAGAATACATTGACAGTTATTTTTTGAATACCTATAGGGATGTACAACCAAAATCTGATGCCACAATTAATACTGAAAGTCCTGCATGGGCCATTGATAGACTGTCTATTTTGGCCTTAAAAATTTACCACATGAATGAAGAAGTTGAGCGCCCTGACGCCTCTTCCGCACACAGACTCAACTGTGAAACAAAACTAAACGTACTTTTGGAGCAGCGTAAAGATTTGAGTCAAGCTATTGATGATTTATTGGTAGATATTAAACAAGGCGCTAAATACATGAAGGTGTACAAGCAAATGAAAATGTACAATGATGATGAACTCAACCCAGTGTTAAGAGGTCAGAAATAAGGTTCATTTATAGGTCATTTTTCAATTTAAAAGGCACGCTGAATTTCGATGTCAATCGGAACGGTAACATTATGTCAAAATCACCAAAACACATTCTCGTCATCCGACTCTCAGCTATGGGAGACGTGGCGATGACCGTTCCTGTATTAAGAGCGTTCACGGCCCAATACCCGGAGATAAAAATCACCGTATTGACGAGAGGGTTTTACAAACCTTTTTTTCGAGATTTGGAAAATGTGAGTGTCTTTGTGGCGGATTTGAAGAACAAACACAGCGGTTTTTTCGGACTCTTGGATCTGTCAAAAGAACTGCGCCTTTTGGGCATTGATGCCGTAGCCGATTTGCACAATGTACTCAGAACTAAAATTCTAAAAGTTTTTCTCCTAGATTTAAAACCCATTCAAATAGACAAAGGTCGTGCTGAAAAGAAAGCTTTGGTGAAGGGTGAAATTTTTGAACAACTAAAAACCACGCACCAACGTTATAAGGACGTGTTTGAAAAGTTGGGCGTCCCAATTGTAGAGACACCACCCCAATTTCCGGAGCGCTCTATGCTTAGCAGCAACATACGCGATATGGTTGGCAGCGATATTAAAAAATGGATCGGCATTGCGCCATTTGCCGCCCATAAAAGTAAAATGTATCCCTTGCCTTTAATGGCGGAAGTTGTGAAAACGCTTTCCCAAGAGTACACCGTGCTCTTATTTGGAGGTAAAGAGGATGCAGAGTATTTAAATACTTTACAAGGATCAGAGGTACATGTCATTGCTGGAAAATTAAGTTTAGATGAAGAATTAGACGTCATCTCTAATTTAGACGTCATGCTTTCAATGGATTCAGGAAATGCGCACATGGCGGCTATGATGGGCATTAAAGTAGTGACGCTCTGGGGTGTCACACATCCGTATGCAGGTTTTTATCCTTTTCATCAAGATATTGATTTTGCATTATTGGCAGATCGATCAAAATTTCCTAAAATTCCAACCTCCATTTACGGTAATAAATTTCCTGAAGGATATGAAAATTCTATGGCAACCATTCGTCCAGAAGAAGTTGTTGAGAAGGTAAAACAAGTCATAAAAAAACCCTACTAAAAAAGTAGGGCTGATTTTAATGCCTTATTAATAGATATCCTTATAGCAACATTTAAATCGTTTATAAAAATATCAGTTTATAGCAATTATTCGGTGTTCAAATGAAAATAATTTTAATTTTTCGACGAATTAAAATTTTTCCGGGTTAAAATGATCTGTTTTTTATCGATTTCAAAATAAATTTCGATAGTGTTCATTCAACATAAATGAGAAATAAACAACACCATTTAAAGCGAAAGCCATTAGGAGATTTTCGATCTCATATCTTGATTTTTAAAACTTTTTCAACCGATAATGTCTGGGTGATTTTAATTAATACGATCGTTGTTTATCAGTTCGTGGCAAGCAAGTTTTGATTCTAGAAACGCAGCGGTCTGGATTCAAATATCATCATAATCAATACTGACGTTGGGGGTCAATGGATGGGCTTGACAGGTCAGTATTAAGCCATCAGCCACTTCACCATCGGTCAAAATATTATTCTGACGCATTTTAACCTCGCCTTCAGTGACTCTGGCCAAACAACTACTACAAATACCACCTTGGCAAGAATAAGGAGCATCTAAGTCCTTATCTAAAGCAGCTTCAAGAATAGTTTGTTTTTGAGACATCTCAAAAGTCGTCGTTTCATCATCTAACACCACCGTAATTTTCGTCTGACCTTCAGGGAGTGTTGCGGTATCGCGTTCTGTTGGTTTAGCGGCTTTAAACAATTCAAAATAAACATGCTCTCGTGGGGTATGGTGCTCTGCAAGGACGTCTTTAACGGTATGGATCATGGCTTCAGGGCCGCAAAGATAGAAGGCATCAATAGTGAGGTCTTTATGCTTATTCTTTAAGATGAGGTTGACCGTGCTTTTTTCAATCCGTCCAAAAATAGAATCCCCTTCTTGCGCTTGACTAAACACAAATTGAATGGACAAACGTTTTTTGTATTGGTGTTGCAGTTCTAGCAATTCCTTTAAAAACATGGTATCGTCCGTAGTTTTATTACCATAGACCAACACAACATTACTCAACACTTCCTCTTCCAACGCACATTTAATGATGCTCAATATTGGCGTGATTCCGCTTCCTGCGGCAAACAACGCAATGTGTTTCACCATGGCATCATTAGGTTGAAAAGTGAAATGCCCTCTTGGGGGTGCCACTTCCATAGGATCACCAACTTTTAACTGAGTGTTGGCAAAGGCTGAAAATGTACCGCCTTGAACTTCTTTTACGGCTACTTTTAATTCGCCGCTCTTAGGGGAAGAACACAACGAATAATCGCGTCTTACTTCTACGCCATCAAGCTTTGTTTTTAAAGTGATGTACTGCCCTGCCTTAAAGGTGTAAGTTTCCTTTAATTCGTCAGGAACTTCAAAGCTGATGGTAATCGCCTTTGAAGTAATTTGCTCGATATTTTTTATGGTGAGGGTATGAAATTCTGCCATGTTCTAAATTTTTTTCAAAAGTAACGAATGCTTATAATAAATGCCACTTCTGTAACAAAATAATAAGAAATGAAAGCGCCTATAAAAAGGACTTGGCATCATAAATTTTCAGTTTTTTACATTTGTTTGTAACAAAAAGTGTAGTACTATTACCAATATTAAAACCACAATTTAAAGTGTATGCTCAAATATTTTATTAGCCTCGAGTGGAAATCCTTTATCAGATCGGCGTCTTTTAAGACCAATCTATTTTTAAAGATCATGATGGTCATAGGAGCGCTTTGGCTTATTGGTTCTTTTCTGATACTAGGATTTGGTGCGTATTTTATAATTGAAGAAAATTTCAAAATGGAACCTTTTGAAGTGGTTAATAAGGCCCTGCTATATTATATGGTTTTTGATTTGGCGTTTCGATATTTTCTACAAAAAATGCCGGTTATGAATATTAAACCTTTGATGTATTTGCCCGTTAAAAGAAATGCCATCGTGAATTTTGCTATTGGGAAAACCATGATTTCATTTTTTAACCTCCTTCATGCCTTTTTCTTTATTCCGTTTTCCATTGTCCTGATTATGCAAGGGTTTCCGGCTATCCAGGTGATTGCTTGGTATTTGGCCATTTTAGGATTGGTGTTCTGTAACAATTTCATTAACATTTTTATCAATAATAAAGACACGGTATTTTATGCGGTGGTAGGAATCGTTGTGGTTTTGATAGGTTTGCAATATTTTGGTGTTTTTGATCTCACAACTTATACTGCACCAGTATTTAAAGCGTTTTATGCCATTCCGTATCTCGCCATCATCCCCATTGTTTTAGCTGTTGTATTCTATAAATTGGCCTTTAGCTATTTTAAAAAGAACTTGTATTTAGATGCGGGACTCTCTTCTAAACATGACATTGCCACTACAGAAGATTATTCTTGGTTAAATCGATTTGGCAGTTTATCAACATTTCTCAAAAACGATATCAAATTGTTAAGACGTAACAAGCGTTCTAAAATGACCATGTTTATGAGTGTGGTTTTCATCTTTTACGGGTTACTATTTTTTACCAATGCGGTTGAAGCTTATGACGGACCGTTTTGGCGCATATTTGCGGGTATTTTTGTTTCTGGCGGATTTCTATTCACCTTCGGACAATTTGTGCCGAGTTGGGATAGCGCGTACTACCCTTTAATGATGAGCCAGAACATTCGCTATAAGGCATATTTAGAGTCCAAGTGGTATTTAATGGTCTTTGCCACGCTCATCTCCACTGTGGTGGCAGTGTTTTATCTGTATTGGGGCTGGCAGGCGTATGCCGCCGTTGTGGTAGGTGCGGCCTATAATATTGGCGTTAACAGCCATTTGGTGCTTTTGGGAGGCGCGTATATAAAAACACCAATTGATTTAACCACTAGTAAAAAAGCCTTTGGAGACAAGCAGGCCTTTAATGCAAAAACCATGCTATTGACCATTCCAAAGTTGCTCTTACCAATGGGCATCTACGCGGCTGGACACTTCACCCTAGGGGAAGGATTTGGTTTTGCCTTGGTCGCTATTTTCGGATTGGCCGGCTTCTTATTCAAAAACAAAGTGTTTTCTATGATAGAAAAAATCTATAAATCAGAAAAATATAAAACATTAGCCGCTTACAAACAAAACAATTAGTCATGATAACAGTATCCAATCTCTCAAAAAAATATAACGCTGATCCGGTTTTAAATATCGAATCTCTAGACATACCGAAAGGTCAAAGTTTTGGACTCGTAGGCAATAACGGCGCCGGAAAAACAACCTTTTTTAGTTTGTTGCTCGATTTGATCCAACCCACTACAGGATATATCAAAAGCAAGGATATACAGGTCAATGAGAGTGAAGACTGGAAGCCCTACACGTCAGCTTACATTGACGAGTCGTTTTTAATAGGTTATTTAACCCCAGAAGAATATTTCTATTTTATCGGTGAGTTGCGCGGACGCAACAAAGCGGATGTCGATGCACTCTTACTGCAATTCTCTGATTTTTTCCATGGCGAAATTCTCAATCAGAAAAAGTATTTGCGCGATTTAAGTAAGGGCAATCAAAAGAAAGTGGGCATTGTAGCGGCACTTATCGGAAACCCGGAAATCATCATTTTAGATGAGCCTTTTGCCAATTTAGATCCCACCACCCAAATCCGACTCAAGCAAATCATTAAAAATCTGGCTGAACAGCAAGGCGTTACGGTGTTGGTGTCGAGTCATGATTTGATGCACGTTACTGAAGTGTGTCAACGGATTGTGGTGTTAGAGAAAGGTCAAGTGGTTAAAGATTTGGCAACAAGCGCTGCAACCCTTAAAGAATTGGAAGTGCATTTTGCCGGTACGGAAGTCCTGCAAAATATATAATATTTACAAGATGATACCCCACAATCATCTACAAATTTGAGAAGACCTTTCGCGTTAGTAAAACCTGAAAGGTCTTCTCATTTTAAAGAGGTAAAGGTTTGTAGCGCTTCCAATGCAAATTCTCCACCGATAAAGTCCTTATCTTTTACCCCTAAAATTCAAAAAGATGCTTATTTTTACCGCGTTGCATAATATTTACAGCCTTTTTCAAGTTATCTGATACTCAAACCAAACCCACGTGCGTACTCTTATAAAATCCATCTTTTTGCTGTTTCTTACGGCGTTTATTGTGACCAGTTGCTCGCGTAAGAATGATACGTTCATCAACAGGAATTTTCACGCCATGGGTACAAAGTATAACATTCTGTACAATGGAACTATTGCCTTAGAAAATGGAAGGGAAGCTGTCGATGACGCTTTTACCGATAATTACTGGGAATTACTTCCGGTAGAGCGCATGGAAACTATGGACGATTTTATGCTGCCGGGTCAGTCTAAAAATTCCGATTTTGAACGGGCTGAAGAAAAAGCGATCAAGGCAGTTCAAAAACATGGGATGAACATAAAAGGCAGAGAACACAATCCGCAAATTGATGAAGCCTATTTGTTGCTTGGTAAAGCCCGTTATTTTGACCAACGCTTTATTCCTGCAGTAGAAGCATTTAACTATATTCTTTATAAATACCCTGCCAGCGATAAAATTAATGAGGCGAAAATTTGGCGCGAGAAAACCAATATGCGACTTGAAAACAATGAGCTCGCCATCAAAAACTTGAAACGTTTGATGCGCCAGGAAACTTTAAAAGATCAAGATTTGGCGGATGCTAGTGCCACATTGGCGCAAGCCTATATCAACATCAAGGCGAAAGACAGCGCCTTAATTCAATTGACAACTGCGGCGGAATTGACCAAGAAAAATAATGAAAAAGCCCGTTACAATTATATAAGAGGACAACTCTACAATGAGTTTGGCCAGAAAGATAGTGCTAACATGGCTTTTCAGAAGGTTATGGACTTGCACCGTAAAGTGCCAAGAGCCTATTTTATCCACGCCCATTTGGCCAAAGCGGCCAATTTTGACATGAGCGTAGGAGACGTTGTGTTATTTGATAACTATCTGGCCGAGCTTGAACAAGACCGTGAGAATCGTCCGTTTTTAGACAAAATTTACTACCGGATTGCGGAGTTCCATAAGACTGCTAACCGCGATTCGCTGGCGATTGTGTATTATAATAAATCTTTAAGAGCGTCCTCAACAGACAGACAATTAAGAGCATATGGTTATAATACGCTTGGCGATATGAGTTTTGATAACTCAGAGTATAAACTGGCCGGAGCATATTACGACAGCACCATGACCAATATGGAAGTCGATTCAAAACCCTTCAGAATTATAAAGCGAAAACGGGAGAATTTACAGGACGTCATCTATTATGAAGATGTTGCCCAAGTGAACGATAGCATTTTAAAGTTGGTCAATTTGTCTGATGCAGATCGCGTTGCATTTTTTACCGGCTTTATCGATCAACTCAAAGCTAAGGCAGAACTTATAAAAGCACAAGAGGAAGCGGCGTTGCGTAAAGCGAATGCCACCATTGTCAACCCGAATATTGCCGGGAATACAGCAACGGGCAATAGAGGTGTAGGTATTGATCAGCCCGGAAGCGGTGGACAGGGATTTTATTTTTACAATCCTACTACTGTAGCATACGGCAAAAATGAGTTTCTAAAAAATTGGGGCGATCGGTCATTAAAAGACAATTGGCGGCTTTCAAATACCCGCAGTAATGAACTTTCAGTACAAAGTAATGATCTGATTGCTGAGGCAACTGAAGAAGAACTTTATGACCCTGAGTTTTACGTCTCTAAAATCCCGACCGATGAAAAGGTAATTGACAGTCTTATCAAAGATCGGAATTACGCTTATTATCAATTAGGCGTTATTTATAAAGAGAAGTTTAATGAGCACGGTTTGGCCAAGGAAAAATTGGAAGCCTTGTTGAGCAATTTTCCAGAAGAACGCTTGGTATTGCCTGCAAAATATAATTTGTATAAAACCTACGTGCTTTTGGAAGATAACCTTGCCGCAGAGCGTCTCAAAAATGATATTATCACCAATAATCCTGAATCGCGATACGCTTCCATTTTGCTGAATCCGAGGTCTGAGATGTCCAGGGATGAAAACAGCCCGGAAAGTGTATATGAACGCATCTACGCTAATTATGAAGCTCAGAAATTTCAAGACGTCATTGACCAGAGTGATATGTATATTGAAGAATTTGAAGGCGATCCCATTGTGCCGAAATTTGAAATCTTAAAAGCGTCGGCAAGAGGACGACTCCACGGTTTTGAAGCGTATAAGGAAAGTATCAATTTTATAGCTTTAAACTATGGCAATTCTGATGAAGGCAAGCGGGCTCAAGAAATCATGAAGGATGTCATGCCTGTGTTGTCCCAAAAGGAATTTCAAGATAATGCCCTGACCAACAAATTCAACGTCATCTACCAGTTTGAAAATGCTACCGCTGAAGAAGTGGATGAATTTTTGAAGAAATTGAATGAAGAAATAACCCAAATCAGATATTACGACTTGAGTGTTTCTAAAGATATTTACGATAAAAACACCGTATTTGTCGTAGTCCATGGTCTAAATAGCATCAACGGCGCAAGCGGATTTGCAGATTTACTCGAAGAACGCAAAGCGAATATCACCCGACCTTATATTGCCATTTCATCACCTAACTATGAAATTGTGCAACGTCATAAAAATATAAACGAATACCTCAAATCACAATAAACCACCAGAACCATGTTTGCAGAAAACAAAAAGAACAGAAACACTTCAGAATCGTTTAACCAACAAAATACCATTGCGAAAGGCACCACCATTACCGGAGATATTTTAAGTGACAGCGACTTTAGGATAGAAGGCAACGTCCAGGGTAACATCAAAACCCCGGGGAAAATAGTTTTAGGAAAAACAGGTGTCATTAACGGCACCCTTAAAGCAGCCAATGCGGATATAGAAGGCAAATTTTCAGGAAAATTAATGCTAACGGATACTTTAACGCTAAGGTCATCAGCATTTGTTGAAGGTGAAGTAGAAGTTGGTAAATTTGCGGTAGAACCCGGAGCAACTTTTAATGCCACCTGTATCATGAAAAGCACTATTAAAGAATTGAACACTAATAATAGTATAAAAGCACTAGATGGCAAAGAAACCAAAAAGGGACAGCTCGCTTAATAGCTACGCTAAATATTCAGGAATAGGCATCCAAATGTTTGCCATTATCGGCATAGGAAGTTTTATAGGCGTTAAACTTGATGAAAACAATGGGGGCGAAGGCAACTTATGGACCATTATTTTAGCGCTGAGCTCAACAATTATTGCCATAGTTTTTGTAATAAGACGTATTATTGCAGATTCGAAAGGCAAAAATTAAAATACGTGCAACATTTTCAAATTCCTTTGGTTTTTGCCAATTTAAAAAAGGCGAATAAATTCCAGATTAGGAATGGCTTTACAAGGGTTTTAGCAAAATAAATAGACTGATAACTTAAATTTTTAATGACTGCAGATTTCAAGAAAAGACAACTTAACTTTTTGCTCCTCATAACTATTTTTACCGTGGTGCTTTTTGGCATTCATAGTTACGTGCTTTCATATTTTGGCACGGAGTTGAATTTGTTTTTTCCGGTATGGCATATTTATGCCTTTCTTTTTGGGGTCACCACATTGTTGTACACCATTGTAAATTATAAATTTTCAACAGGAAAAACTGATGTTTTGCTGTTGTTTATGGGCGGTACAATTGTAAAGATGCTCTTGGCTATTTTGTTTTTGTTACCGCTGATTTTATCAGATTTTGAAAATAAACAACCCGATATATTTAACTTTTTTATTCCCTATTTTTTATACTTGGCATTTGAAGTGTATACCATCACGAGGTTCCTTGAGAAAACCCCATAATTGGCGTGCCTTTAATATTGATAAAAAAGTGTTTGACAATTAAACTAATGTGCGTACATTTGCACGGAATTTAGAGCAAGGTATTTTTAAGCTATTCATAATGACATTAAACACTTTAAGAGCCGTATTATTTTTAGTTTTTTCTGTAGCATTCACCAATTTAGGGTTTGCTTCACAAGATAACGAAGACCAAGACAAAGGGTTCAATGCCACAGAGATGATCATGCATCACGTTAAAGATGCCCATGAGTTTCATATTGTTGATTGGGATAATAAGCCCATCAGCATTGCTTTACCAATCATTCTTTTTACAGATAACGGCCTCACAACATTTATGTCTAGCGAATTTCATCATGATGATTCAGGAACGCATATTGTAGAAAAAAATGGCGAGCGTTTTGTGAAATACCACGAAAAAATCTATCAATTAGCTCCTGGCGTAAACAGCCTGACTTTTGATGAAGAATTACATCCTAATAACGCCACCACACCCTTAGATTTCTCCATTACTAAAAACGTCTTTATGATGTGGGTAACGGTCATCTTATTGTTTATCATCTTTATTTCTGCAGCGCGTAAATACAGCAAGTCAAACAATAACATTCCAAGAGGTGTCGCTTCTTATGTTGAGCCTTTAATCGTTTTTATCAGAGATGAGGTGGCTATCCCTATGATTGGCGAAAAGAAGTATAAAAGATATATGCCTTTCTTATTGACGGTATTTTTCTTTATCTGGATCAATAATATTTTTGGATTAATTCCTATTTTAAATGGCGCTAACGTGAGTGGAAATATTGCCTTCACCTTGTCTTTGGCATTGTTCACATTTTTTATTGTCATGTTCAGTGGAAATAAAAATTACTGGAAACATATTTTTTGGATGCCAGGTGTTCCGGTACCAATGAAAATATTCCTGATGCCTATAGAAATTATTGGAATGTTTGTAAAACCATTCTCATTAACCATTCGTTTGTTTGCTAACATTACTGCAGGACACATTATTATCCTATCGTTAATGTCTCTAATCTTTACCTTCAAGAGCGTT
>RCMY010005411.1_pt1 | contig 10836 bp, 12 predicted proteins | sample 2041341 | NCBI WGS metagenome assembly RCMY01 (sample SAMN09708234, study PRJNA481090) | Marine sediment metagenome, whole genome shotgun sequencing project.
TTTTCATATCGTCAGTTGAGTTGTTCGCTGGTTTTTCCAAATCTTCTTTCTCTGTTCTGGTAACTTTTTATGGCCTCCGTTAAATGTAGCTCACTAAAATCGGGCCAAAATACATCAATAAAATAAAGTTCGGCATAAGCAATCTGCCAAAGCAAAAAATTACTGATCCGGCATTCCCCACTGGTTCGGATAAGCAAATCTACATCGGGCAAATCGTGCGTGTAAAGATGAGTATTTATAATGGTTTCGTCAATATCATCCACAGAAATTATATTATTTTTAACTTTGGTACTGATCTGTTTTACGGCGTTTTTAATTTCCTCACGTGCGCCATAGCTCAGGGCCAAGGTCAGCGTCATACCTGTATGGCCGCTTGTTTTTTCCATCACTTCGTTCAGCTCTCGGTAGGCTTTTTTGGGAAGGGAGCCAATATCGCCGATGGCATTCAGTTTTACATTGTTTTTGATAAAGGTGTCGAGTTCTTTTTTCAGGGAAGATACCAGCAGTTTCATCAGGATATCTACCTCTAGTTTGGGCCGTTTCCAGTTTTCTGTAGAAAAAGTATATAAGGTAAGATACTCTAGGCCGATTTCGACGCAGTTTTCCACGGTTCTGCGAACGGTATTCACCCCGTTCTCGTGGCCGAACACCCGAAGCTTGCCCTGTTGTTTGGCCCAGCGGCCGTTACCGTCCATTATAATGGCAATGTGGCGGGGCAGGTTTTTTTTGTCGATTTGTTCAATGGGATTCATATAATCCAGGTACTATAATAGACGAGGTAACTAGTTGGTTACTTAATTGGTGATTCCAAGTTGCAAAGAAACTATCCGAGTTTGACCTACTCGTGCGCATGGTAGGCTAATGGGTTTTTACACTTCCCACTGCGCCTGCCTACTTCAACTTGTCTCTTTATAAAGGGATGCATCCATAAAACTGATTGTAGAGGCAACAAAGACCTTACTCAAAATTATCACAACAGGCTTTTCGACCGAAGGTGTAAGTTAATGTTAATCCCGAGAAAACATACCAATCGTCGCTAAAAATATTTCCGAACTGCAGATCGCCGAGCTGTTGGCTGACATTTAATTTCTTTGGATTACTCCCATCAAGGTTGTCGGTGAAGGTGTATCGCGCACCGATCTCAGCTCCCAAAATCAAGAATTGATTCAACCGCAATTTGGCTCCGACGGTCATGGGTATGGCGAAGTTACCGTCTTTCTGACCGATATCTATCATGCGCCCTGCATCAAAGTAATTGTAATCATATCTAAAATAAGTAACCCCGGTATATAAATAAGGAGTAAAGGCCGGACCGAGCTTATGAAGATTGTAGTCCACAAAATTAAACTCAAGCCCTGCTGATGCCTCAAGAATGGAGTTATCGGACACAAAGCCCCTTTGTTTCCGCGATGAAATACTCGATTTGGAATCGTCAGCCGTAAATTTGCCATAAATCATGCTGGCCCGCCAAGAATAGCGTTTGGCTATATTCCATTTAAAAAGTCCGCCAAAGGCGATATTAGAGGGCAAAACATAATTGGTACGGCCTACATCACCTATGGTATTGGCGCCACCGGCAAAAATACCGACCTCGTAGGTCTGGGCGCCGAGTTGGCCAAAGGCACATATTAGGAGTACGATAAAGAATCGTTTCATAGAGGTGTTAAATTCCAAGCACCAAATTACAAATCCCAAATTCCAAAAAAATTATAAAACGATTTTGGGTATGGCCATTCGGCCTTGCGTTGAGTTCGAATTTGGATTAAGGGTTGCAAATATAGCAATTGCTGGCTATCATTTACATTGCGTGTTCTTTCTTGATAAACTGTATTTGCCGGTATTTATTGTTTTAGGATAGGGACAATTGCGAAGCCTTTTTTGCTGAAAGACCTCCCCTAGCCCTATGCATTCCTTTCGCTCCAAAGTCGCTCATCGGATGCAAGGAGGGGATTGCCTTTAGATACGACAATGATAGTAGTTCAATTGAACCACAGGGTAAGGTTAGTACTTTTAAATAAAAATGTGGGGCACAAATGAATCGATTAATTCCTTCGATCCTCGCCCCATAACAATTTATTGCGGATGGTTTTTAAGAAGCTCTCGGAAGTGTACTCGATCATTTTTATTACGAAATCCGCTTTTTTGATGTTGATTTCCTTTCCGTTTTCTACTGAAGCGATTCGGGAATCCAAAGAAATCAGATGGTTCTCTTCCCTCCCGGATACTTTAAGACGTATCAGCGTGTCATCGGAAATCACCAAAGGCCTTGCGTTCAAGTTGTGGGGCGCAATCGGAGTCAATATCAAAGATTTGACGCTAGGCACGATAACTGGGCCACCACAGCTCAGCGAATAGCCCGTGGAGCCAGTCGGCGTGGAGACAATGAGACCATCTGCCCAATACGAAGTTAGGTATTCGCCGTTGAGATGGGTCTCAACCGTAATCATCGAGGTGGTATCCTTTCGGCTCACCGTTATCTCGTTGAGCGCAAAGTTCAACCCGTTCAATTCGGGAATATCCAATTCGGTGCTTACCTCGACCAAACTCCGTTCGATGATGGTATACTTGCCATTTTTGAATTCCTGCACCACTTTACGGACTTCTTCTTTATTAATGGTGGAAAGAAAACCCAGCCGACCGGTGTTCACCCCGACGATCGGGATGCCCAAATTCCTTACGAACGTAGTCGCCTGCAGAATGGTACCATCTCCGCCAAAACTGACGAACATATCAAAAGAATCATCCAAGCCCTCAGTATCGGTAAACGTGTCATACATTTTGGAAGCCCGGTTTTCGGACAAAAAAACATAAAAATCAGCTTCTATCCATACCTCAGCGTTTTCTTTATGAAGCTCGTCGAGGAGTTCGACCACATATTCCAAGGTGTCTTCTTGATAGGTATGGCTGTAGAGGGCGACTTTCATTTGGTTAGACGTGAGATGTTAGACGTGAGATTTGAGATGTTGGGTGTTTGCTTAAGTTAAGGGGTGAAAAGGTTAAAGAGATATAGGTTTGTTATCGGTTGGACACTAATTTCGCAAATTGACACAAATAAATATCGGTCATCAACTGAATGGTGGTTTATAGCAAAAATAAGGATTGTAGGGTTTACCCAATGCCCTTTTTGAAGATATTATGGGAATTATTCAAGGTACTTGCTGAACCGAGTAATGAAATTTTTGGTACGCTGAAAATGTAAAGGTTTCCATTTGTTCCGAACGCTGAAAATCCGATAATTCCCTTTAGGGGTAGGGTAAAATAATCGGATTTTCAGTATTTTAGTCTCGGTTTTAGGCTCAAGCAGCGAAGCGGTCTAGCCTCACTACGCTGTAGTAACGGATATCCTAAACGTTGAGGTACTTTTCCAGATAATTCGAGCGCTCCTTTAAATCTTCCAAGAACTGGTCGTCGTGGTTTCCGAAGAGAATGTTGTAATTATAGCGCCGGAAGGTCTGTATAATTTCGTTGAGGTTGGCCGATGCTACCTTAATAGTAATCTGAACTACGTCGTTTTTGGAATCGGTTATGAAACCTCCGATAAGTTTCGTGTTGTTGCTTTCCACAATCTGGGCGATTTCGCTGAAGGAGTAATCCTTTATCCCCTTTGCAAGGACGATTATACCGCCGGGCTCCGTAAAAAAAGGTGTATCGATAAAAATGTTGACGATATCGGTGAGGTCGTAATAGCCTTCTATCCTTCCTTCTTCGTCCAGAACCGGTACCAGATTCGCTTTATTACGGGCGAATGTCTCCAGCACATCGAGCCAATTAGTATCCTTTCTGACAAAAAAAGTACCGAGTTCGTATCTGTGATGCTCCACTTTTTCATCCTCTTGGAATAGTTCCAGATCGATTTCGTCCAACACTCCCAAATAGTTGCCATTTTCAATTATTGCGACATGGGAATGGGTAGTCTCCTTAAAAAATTGGATGACCTTAGATAACGGATCACCGATTTCAAAGACTGGAATATTGGAAACAATGTGGTTTTGGATGTGCATATATATAGTTCTAACGCAAATTACTAATTAATAATATCAAAAGGCATGCCTAATTCGTATTTTTGTATGAACGGTACCAAAAACGGGATGAATGACATTTACCGCCAAAATATTGGGCAGTATACCCTGATGTTAGTTTTATCCCGATTGTGGCACCAACGCCATCAACTTTTCGCTACACGACGCCTTGCGCACTGCATCTACAGCGTTTAGCGTACCGCGATTGGCGAAAGGTCTTTACAATTGGAACGGTATTCTTTTTGGCTATATATTGAATAAATACCCCATTAAAAATAAAACGGAAGAGCCCAATGACAAAACTCAGTGTGAATATCAATAAAATTGCCACGTTGCGTAATTCCAGAGGTGGAAATGTACCTGATGTCCTAAAAACGGCGAGCGATATCGAGGCCTTCGGGGCGCAAGGCATAACCATACATCCGAGACCTGATGAACGACATATCCGCTATCAAGATGCGCGCGACCTGAAGTCTATCGTGACCACCGAATTTAATATCGAAGGCAATCCAGTTCCCAAGTTTATTGACCTCGTGCTTGAGGTGCGACCGACACAGGTTACTCTGGTGCCCGATGCCATCGACGCCATTACCTCGAATGCCGGTTGGGACACTATAAAGCACAGGGATTTTCTAAAGGATGTGATTGCGACCTTCAAGAAAAATGGTATACGGACATCCATTTTCACGGATCCCGAACCCAAAATGATCGAAGGCGCCGCCGAAATAGGTACCGATCGCATTGAACTCTACACGGAAAGTTTTGCGAAACTATACGATGAAGGAAAGCATGAAATGGCCGTAAAACCCTATGCCGAAGCCGCCAAAATGGCACATAAACTTGGTTTGGGTCTCAACGCCGGCCACGACCTGAGCCTTGACAACATCAAGTATTTCAAGGAAAACGTACCGCATTTGCTCGAAGTATCCATCGGGCATGCACTCATTTGCGAGTCGCTTTACTTGGGTCTTGAGAATGTAGTGAATATGTACTTGCACCGGTTAAAGTAAGTGTTCATGGTTCAAATTCTGCCGATGGCAGGTTCAAGGTTCAAGGTCAAAAACAACATTGAACCTTAAACAGCTACGCAGTAGCGATTAAACCTCCGCCCTGAGCGGAGTCGAAGATTTGAACCCTTGACCGCAAATCGGTAGTCGTTAACAATCTTTATGGAAAAAAGAATTTTACATTCAAAAATAGAAGGCAAAGGAAAACCACTATTAATCTTACACGGATTTCTAGGGATGCTGGACAATTGGAAGACCTTGGGCGGTCAGTATGCGGAGTCCGGTTTCGAGGTGCATCTTATCGATCAGCGTAATCACGGACAAAGTTTTTGGTCCGATGATTTCAATTACGATTTGCTGTCGGATGACCTACTACGCTATATGGAAAACCACCATCTACAACAGTCGATTATTTTGGGGCACTCCATGGGTGGGAAGACGGCCATGCAATTCGCCTGCGACCATCCGGAGCGTACGGAAAAGCTGTTGGTCGCCGATATCGGACCCAAATATTATCCGCCACATCATCAGCCCATCATCGACGGATTGAACGCCCTTAGTCCGGAAGCCTTTACCTCGAGGAGTAACGCGGATGCAGCGTTGAAAAAGAATATATCCGACCTTGGAACGCGTCAGTTTCTTCTAAAAAGCCTGTATTGGGTTGAAAAGGGGAAACTGGCCTTCCGTTTCAATTTGGAGATACTGAGCGAAAAAATGGAAGAAGTCGGGGAAAATATTAGCGCCTCCGAGATCTATGACGGTCCTACCCTCTTTCTTCGCGGCGACCGATCCGAATACATTGCCACGAGCGACTTGTCCGAGTTCAAAAAACACTTTCCCCAAGCCGTTATGGAGACGATTGATAATGCCGGCCATTGGCTGCATGCGGAGAATCCAGAGCAATTTTTTGAGAAATCGATGGCGTTTTTGAACTAAAATATACTATGCATGCATAATTTTTTCATGTAAAACATTGTACGTGTGAGATTTTTGGTTAATTTTGATTCTACACCACCTTAACAAGGCTTTAACAATCCCCTAACCCAAAAACAATACGATGAAAAAGATTCTAGCATTACTGGCTTTTTTAGGTCTGTTCATAGTTTCCTGCAGTGATGACGATAACGCTCCGATAGACCCCGTACCGACAAAACCCACCCCTGAAAACTATACGGCCGGATCGGCCGATTTCTCGAATTACGTGGCGGTGGGCAACTCGTTGACAGCTGGTTATTCCGATGGTGCACTCTTTAAGGCAGGTCAAGAAGCCTCCTTGCCCAACATGCTCGCCGGCAGTTTTGCCGAAGTGGGCGGTGGGGAGTTCAAAATGCCACTTATGTCGGATAATTTGGGCGGATTGACCCTTAGCGGAAAAAAACTGGACGGTTTTGAAAATCGTTTTATACTATCTTTTGTTTCCGGTTCCCCTACACCAATGCGATTGGAAGGTGCGGGTTCGACAGAAGTAACCACTACATTATCGGGTCCCTTCAACAATATGGGCGTTCCCGGCGCTAAAATCTATCACTTAGGAGCCCCAGGTTATGGCAGCCTCGAAGCCTTGGCTTTAGGGAAGGCAAATCCATACTTCGTCCGATTCGCCTCTTCGCCTTCGGCGACCGTCATCGGCGATGCTATTGCACAAAACCCTACGTTCTTTACACTGTGGATCGGCAATAACGATATACTCTCTTATGCCACATCCGGGGGTTCGGGCACTGACCAAAATGGCAACCTAGACCCTTCCACCTACGGCGCGAGCGATATTACCGACCCCAATGTATTTGCAAATGTTTACAATCAGCTGTTACAGGCCCTTACTGCCAATGGCACAGGAGGAGTGGTCGCCAATTTGCCCGATGTAACAACGTTACCTTATTTTAAAACGGTGCCTTTTGCACCTTTAGACCCAACTAATCCCGATTTTGGACCTAAAATTCCGACCTTGAACCAGACCTTCGCGGGATTGAACCAAGTTTTCGCCGCTCTGCAAGTTCCCGAAAGATCCATCGTATTTGCCGAAGATGCGGCCAGTGCGCTGGTTATCAAAGATGAATCACTGCCCGACCTTTCCGCACAGATTACGGGTGCATTGATGCAGGGAGGATTGGATGTAGGCACGGCGACCGTATTCGGATTACTATATGGTCAGGCCAGGCAGGCCAATGAAAATGACCTTATCGTTTTGACCGCCCGAAGCGAAATCGCAACACTTAATGAAACCGCTTTTGCCATGCTGCAGGGATTGGGACTACCAGCTGCCAATGCCGGACAACTTGCAGTAAACGGGGTAACTTATCCTTTAGAGGACCAATGGGTATTGACACCCGATGAACAGGCCGACGTATTAAAAGCCACGGAAAGTTTCAACGTGACCATAACAGGCTTGGCCGAGCAATACGGCCTAGGTTTGGTAGATGTGAACGCGGTCTTGATTGCAGCGGCCGGAAAAGGAGGTATTCCTCTTTCCGACGGCAGTACGGTTACCGCTCAATTCGCAACTGGAGGTGGGTTTTCGCTAGATGGCGTACATCTTTCACCAAGGGGCTACGCCCTTATAGCCAATGCATTTATAAAGACTATCGAAACCACCTACGGCGCGAATTTGCCTGAGGTAGATCCTTTAGAATACAAGGGACTATACATCAATTAATCCAAAATAAATTTTTAATTTTGAAGGCATCGGAAAACCCGGTGCCTTTTTATATCCCACAAGAACATATTGAAATGAAACTGATATTAAGAATACTCCTAAGTGCCTTAGCGGTCGTCATTTTGTCAAAAATACTGCCCCATGTTTCGGTCGACAACTATTTTACGGCAATCGTAGTTGCCATCGTACTGAGTCTGTTGAATTTTATCGTTAAACCGATTCTCGTCATACTGACCCTTCCGGTGACTATCGTTACCTTCGGACTTTTCCTCTTGATCATCAATGCCATTATTATCTTGCTCGCCGACAACCTTATCGGCGGATTTAATGTGGACGGTATCTGGTGGGCGCTACTTTTTAGTTTGCTACTATCCTTTTTGCAATCTTTATTGTTCTCGCTTCTTAAAGATAAAGACAAGGTGTGAATTTCCTCTCATTAGACCGATATAAGGGGCACGGCAGTTTTACACACCCCAATGGTTTTCAACCCTTTCAAAACTTGCTAGGATACGTAAATTGTACTACTTTTGCATCCCGTTTCGAGGAATTTTAAAAAGAAGATTTAGATGAACATTACCAAAGAGCAGATCGATGATCTCAACGCGGTCGTAACCGTAGCTATCACCAAGGACGATTATCAGGATAAAGTGGATAAAATCCTGAAAGATTATAGAAAACAAGCCAATATTCCAGGGTTCAGAAAAGGGCAGGTACCTTTGGGACTTATCAAAAAACAATATGGCAAGTCCATTTTGGTCGACGAGGTGAACAAGCTTTTACAAGACAACCTCAACAAATATTTGACCGAGGAAAAATTGGATGTTCTTGGAAATCCACTACCCAAACAACAAGACAATTTTGATTGGGACAACGAAGAACTGGCCTTTGAATTCGAATTGGGCCTTGCCCCTGATTTCAAGGTTTCTCTAGACACCAAAAAGCCAATTACCCGGTACAAAATCGTTGCTGACAAGAAAATGGTCAACGAACAGATCGAGCGTATGCAGAAACAATACGGCAAATTGGTAAGCAAGACCGAAGTCAGTAAAAAAGACGAGGTTACTGGCACATTAATAAACGCAGACGAGGAAATAGATAACAAGGCAACGCTGGAGCTTGACAAGATTAAGAGCAAAAAAGTACTGGACGCCCTGAAAGGCAAAAAAGTAGGCGATTCCGTTACTGTCAAAACCAAAGGTCTTTTTAAGGAAGATTACCTTCTCTCCAGTGTTCTTGGCGTATCTCAAGAAAAAGCAAAAGACATTGATATCGAGGTCACCTTTACGATAGAGGAAATCAACGAACGGGAGCCCGCCGAACTAAACCAAGAACTTTTTGATAAGCTCTTCGGAGATGGTAAAATTACTTCGGAAAAGGAAATGAAAGAACGGATCAAGGAAGATTCCGAAAAACAGTTCGAACAACAGGCCGACCAAAAATTGTTGAACGATGTGACCGAATACTTTATCGACAACACAAAATTCGAGCTCCCTTCAGAATTCTTGACCAAATGGATCCGGATGACCGGGGAAGAACCTTTGACCGAGGATCAGGCCAATGAGGAATATGAAAAATCGGAAAAAGGACTTCGCTATCAACTGATCGAGGGCAAAATCATTCAGGAAAACGACATACAACTACAGTTCGAAGAATTGAAAGAATTTGCCAAAGGTTTTATCCGGTCGCAAATGGCACAGTTCGGACAACTGGATCCGCAAGAGGAGGAACTCGACAATATCGCCGCCCGTGTCTTAGGGAACCAAGACGAGGCGAAGCGGTTATCGGAGCAGCTGATGAGCCAAAAATTGCTGAATCTTTACAAGGAAAAAGCAAATCTGAAAATCAAGGAGGTGAACTACGAAGATTTCATCAAAGAGGTATACGGATAATTAACTCTCGGTCAGTTCAAAAATCTTTCAAATAATTAGGGTATCTTTAATCTTAGGAAGACCATATGTTTCGACACTTCTTTAATTAAACCCACCGAATAGAAGAAAATGGATTACGGAAAAGAATTCAAGAATTACGCTACCAAACATCAGGGTATTAATAGCATGTATTACGACAAGATCGTTGAAAGCATGCATCCTGTTGGCCTTACCCCGAACATTATCGAAGAAAGGCAAATGAATGCAGTTGCCATGGACGTGTTCTCACGTTTGATGATGGATCGCATTATCTTTTTAGGTACTGGAATCAACGATCAAGTGGCCAATATCGTACAGGCACAATTGTTGTTTCTAGAAAGCACCGATGCCGCAAAAGATATCCAAATTTATATAAACTCACCCGGCGGTAGTGTTTATGCCGGTTTGGGCATTTACGATACGATGCAGTTCATCAAACCCGATGTTGCCACCATCTGTACCGGTATGGCCGCTTCGATGGGTGCGGTATTGCTTTGCGCGGGCGAAAAAGGTAAGCGTAGTGGGCTTACACACTCACGTGTAATGATCCACCAACCTATGGGCGGTGCCCAAGGCCAGGCCAGCGATATTGAAATTACCGCCAGGGAAATCTTGAAATTGAAAGAAGAACTGTATCAAATTATCTCCAGGCATTCAGGGCAGACCATCCAAAAAGTGCGCGACGATAGTGATCGAGATTATTGGATGAAGTCGGATAAGGCAAAGGAATACGGAATGATCGATGAGATTTTGGTTCGAGATAAAAGTTAAAAAATCTCAAAAAACAAAAACAAAAAAACAAAAATTTATTTGAAACGGAGTAATGTTCGGGGGATACTAGAAAGTTATCATCCCTAATATCGACAAAATACCCGATGTATGGACTTTTCGATGAAAGGTAAACCAAAACGTAAAATTCAGCGTTAGGGTTTAGGATAAAAAAGAGAACATAGTAGTATGGCGAAGGAAAATTTAGAGTGTTCGTTTTGTGGAAGAAAAAAGCCGGAGACCAATCTGTTGATAGCCGGGCTTGATGCACATATCTGTGATCGCTGTATCGAGCAGGCCCACGGTATTGTTGCCGAAGAATCGCGACAAACTAAGACCAATGATCTATCCTCTGAGTTGGTATTGAAAAAACCCCAAGAAATTAAAGACTTTTTGGACACTTACGTTATCGGTCAGGAACGCACTAAAAAAGTAATGTCGGTTGCTGTATATAACCACTATAAAAGATTATTGCAGTCCAA
>RCMY010005412.1_pt1 | contig 10835 bp, 9 predicted proteins | sample 2041341 | NCBI WGS metagenome assembly RCMY01 (sample SAMN09708234, study PRJNA481090) | Marine sediment metagenome, whole genome shotgun sequencing project.
TTGCCACCCGACGTGATCCAATAGGGCAGGTCATCGGCATAAGCATCCGACACATAGTCAAACCCGCCCTCACCTGCGATCAAGTCAACCGTATTGGCCGAACACCGCCCGGTATACCAGCCGCGCGGACGCGCGCCGGTCACTTCGGTATGCAGGCGGATCGCCTCAAGCATATGCGCCCTTTCCTCCTCGGGCGCATAATCCTTGTACTCGATCCATTTCAGGCCGTGGCTGGCAATCTCCCAATCCGCGGTCTGCATGGCACGCACCTGTTCGGGGTTGCGCGCCAGAGCGGTGGCCACGCCATAGACCGTCGCCGGGATATTCAGCTCTGTGAATAAACGGTGCAGACGCCAGAACCCGGCGCGCGCGCCGTATTCATAGATTGATTCCATGTTCCAGTGACGCTGATCCGGCCAGGCGGCGGCGCCAACGATCTCTGACAGGAAGGCCTCGGATGCGGCATCCCCGTGCAAAATGTTGTTCTCGCCGCCTTCTTCGTAATTGATCACGAACTGCACGGCGATTTTCGCGTCATTCGGCCATTTCGGATCGGGCGAATTCGCACCATAGCCGCGCATGTCGCGGGGATAACGTGTCATCAAAGTTGTCTCCAGATTTCGATTATATTCTAAGTTGAACGAATACAGATTACCTTCTAGAAATTTTTGAAAGAGTTGTTTGCAAGACTAATCTGTCAAAAACCCCTAGATAACGTCAGTAACCAAGCCACCGTTAACGACTGAGGATTGATCATGACCGGCTATTTGACAACGCATGTTCTGGACACGGCGCGCGGTTGCCCGGCAAAAGGCCTGAAGATCGAGCTTTTCCGGATCACCGGCGAGGCCCGTGAATTGCTTGATACACTGATCACCAATGATGACGGGCGCACCGACAGACAGATCCTGCCGACCGAGCGGTTTGAGCCCGGAACATACGAGCTTGTGTTTCACGCCGGTGATTACCTCACCGCGATCGGCACCCCGCCCGAGGATCCGCGCTTTCTTGATATCGTGCCGTTGCGCTTTGGCATGTCAGAGCAAAGCCATTATCATGTGCCGCTTCTGCTCTCGCCGTTCGGATATTCAACCTATCGCGGCAGCTAAGTCACGCATCCTGCGGTAACGATGCCTGAATATGATTGACCATGAAATCAATCAGCAGCCGCGTCTTGGGGTCCTGACGACGGCGATGGGTGTAAAGACAGGCCATCTGAATAGGGATCGGCGGCTCTTTTTCAAGCACCGGAACAAGCCGGCCTTCGCGCAGATATTCGGCCACCTCGAACAGCGGTTTGAGGATAATTCCATACCCGTCCAGCGCCCAGTTGGTCAGAACATCCCCATCATCGGTTTCAAACGGGCCGGAGACCGCAAGCCGCTTGACCCCTTCGGGCGTCTGAAGCGGCCATTGAAATTCTGGCGCGCCGGGAAAGCGCAGGTTCAAACAGTCGTGTTTATCCCCCCTAAGGCTCGCGCTTTCGCGCGGGTGGCCCTTGCGCGCAATATAGTCGGGGGCGGCGCACAAGACGCGCCGACAATCGGCGATCTTGCGAATGCGCAGCGTTGAATCCTCGGGTACACCAAGGAAAAACGCCGCATCAAGCCCCTCAGCAGCCAGATCAAGCTTACGATCCGACAGGCGCAGCCGGATCGTGATCAACGGATAGGCCTCTTTGAACATCGGCACCGCCGGGGCGATGAGCCGCTTGCCCATGCCAAGCGGGGCGGCCACATGCAACGTCCCGCGCGGTGAACTTGTGACATCGGTAATATCGGCCTCGGCCTCTTCCACAGCCTCAAGAATCTTGCAGGCGCCGCGATAGAACAACACGCCCTGCTCGGTCGGGTGAAGCATCCGCGTCGTGCGCTGAAACAGGCGAATGTTCAGATGCTCTTCCAGATGGGCAATGCGCGCCGACGCAACCGCCGCCGAAATCCTCTGATCCCGGGCCGCTGCCGACATGTTGCCAAGCTCGAAAACTCGGACAAAAGTCCGGATATTGTTCAGATAGGACATGGCAAAAGGATTATTAGCTTTCTATTGAAGCTGCTAGGATTTTTTTCGCATTACAGGACAATGGCGCTGTGCAGTAGGGTCGCCAAAAGTGATCTGAGGAGAATAAAATGCAGGATTTAGCTATCATTTGGGACTGGCTTGGGTTTGCCGTGCGTTGGCTGCATGTCATCACCGCGATGGCCTGGATCGGGTCATCGTTCTATTTCGTGGCACTTGATCTTGGGTTGCGCAAGGCACCGCATCTTCCGCCCGGCGCGCATGGCGAGGAATGGCAGGTCCATGGCGGCGGCTTTTATCACATCCAGAAATATCTGGTTGCGCCGGAAAACATGCCCGATCACCTGATCTGGTTCAAATGGGAAAGCTATGCCACCTGGCTTTCAGGGGCGGCGCTTTTGATGATCGTCTATTGGGCCGGGGCCGAGCTTTATATGATCGACGCGGCCAAGGCCGATCTTGCGATCTGGCAGGGCATTCTGATCTCTGCCGCATCGCTGACGGTGGGTTGGCTGGTTTACGATTTCCTGTGCAAATCCGGCCTTGGCGAAAAGCCGACCTTTTTGATGGTTCTGTTGTTCATCCTGCTGGTGGTCATGGCCTATGGCTATAATCAGGTTTTCACCGGTCGCGCGTCGCTTTTGCATCTGGGCGCCTTCACCGCCACGATCATGACGGCAAACGTGTTTTTCATCATCATGCCCAATCAGCGCATCGTCGTGAAAGACCTGAAAGAGGGCCGCACGCCAGACCCTAAATATGGCAAAATCGCCAAACTGCGCTCGACCCATAACAACTATCTGACCTTGCCAGTGGTCTTTTTGATGCTCAGCAATCACTATCCGCTGGCCTTTGCGACCGAATATAACTGGCTTATTGCGGCGCTGGTTTTCCTGATGGGGGTCACCATTCGGCATTATTTCAACACACGCCATGCCGGCACCGGAAACCCGACCTGGACATGGGCCGTGACCGCGCTGTTGTTCATCGCGATCATGTGGCTAAGCACGGCGCCCTTGCGCAACGACAGCTATGAGGAATCAGAGGCCCGGCCCCTGACCAAAACGCAACAGGTGTTCGCCGCAGCGGACGGGTTTGAAGAGGTCACAAGCATCGTGCCCGGTCGCTGTGCCATGTGCCACGCCCGCGAGCCGTTTTACGATGGCATCCGCCGCGCGCCAAAGAACATCCTTCTTGAGACGCCCAATGATATCGCCCGCGCCGCGAGGCAGATCTATCTGCAGGCCGGTGTATCGGTTGCCATGCCGCCGGCCAATGTGTCCTTTATCGAGGAGGACGAACGTAAGGCGATCATCCGTTGGTACAAAAACGCCGCGCGCGATCTGCCCTTTTCGCTCGCCGCCAAGTAGCACGGGCCTGATCGTGTGCCATTACGGTCGCAATAACGACGATCATCGACGATTCTAAGACGTCTCAGACGAGTCTGTTCGCCGACCTCTGCATTGCCCGAGGTCAGTGTTTGGAAACACGGGATAAAGCGAAGAACCTTCAAGTAAAAATGGACAATCAGGAGGAACAAATAGGGGAAGCACTTTTTTATCATATTTTCCAGCCGATTACCCGATTTTGAACTGATCATCATGGGTGATACCATTCCTCCCCACAGCTCAACCATCGCCCTTGGGATGCTTGATCGGGTCAAACTCCGGGGCTTTAATACCCCTGCTCAACAGGTGGCTTCACTTGCAGAGCACTCAAAACAAACGCGCCGAACAGGCCAATTTTACGGGACAGGGAAAATGAAAACACAGATCGGAAATCTGCTTGGCGGGCTGGCTCTTGTTGCTGGGCTGGCCGCAGGCAACGCCGCATATGCCGGCTTTTCCACCACCGAGGTGCAGCTGCATTTTGGTGATGGCTTCAAAATGGGCAGCAACGCCAATTTTGGCGACGGGTTCTCTCAGACAACCCAACGCGAAATTATCACGCTGGATCATTTCTCGACCAATGACATTGGCGATCTTTTCTTCTTTGTCGATTTTTTCCATGACGAGAACAACAACAAGGTAGCCGGTCGCGACGAGAGCGATCAATACGGCGAGATTTATTACCACTTTCATGGCAGCAATTTAGGCCTGGACTTTGGCGAGGGCAGTCTGATCAAAGGTTTGGATTTTGGCGTCGCGCTCAACCAAGGTACCGACGTTTCTATCGGTCTGGCCGGTCCTCGCCTCGGCCTGAACGTTCCGGGTTTCCGCGTTTTGACATTGGGCGTCTATGCCTATGATAATTTCGAAGATCCCTTCAACAGAAACCTCGACACAACCCATCAGGTAACAGTGGTCTGGGACGCTCCATTTAAAATCGGTGGGCAGAAATTCCTGGCAAAAGGTTTTGTCGACTTTATCGGCTCGCAAGGTAAAGGGGTTTCAAAACAGATTGTCTTTTCTCCCCAAATCCGTTGGGATATCGGCCACGCGATGGGACGCAAAGCAGACAAGATCCACCTTGGTGTCGAATACACCCACTTCGACAACAAATTCGGGATCAAAGGTGTTGATGAAGACTCAGCATCCATCTTCCTTGGGCTCAGGTTCTAAACCAACCTCTTGAACCCGAATGAACGAGGCGGAGATTTCTTCGCCTCGTTTGCGTTAAGCGACGTTCAGGCCGGATGCGCCAGCGCCGCCACAAGCCGCGCCCAATCATGTGACCAGCTATCGTCAGGGCGATCCGACAGGCGGATCATCCAAAGCTCCATCTGTTGGCTTGGAAGGCTTTCGGTCAGGCTAACAAGGCGCCCGGATTTAAGATCTTCTGCCACCATCCCTTCAGGCAGCCACGCCACCCCGATGCCGCGACAGGCATATTCACGCGCCGCCAGCGTCAGAGCGGTTTCCGCCCGCCGTCGCAGCACCCGATGCGCCGGAATCCCCGGCAAAACCGCCCGCGCCATGACCTGACCAAGAAACACGTCAGCCGGGTAGCCGATAAACGGCAGATCATCCCCCTGCGCCAGGCGCGGCACCGCAACGGGAATCAATCGCTCACGGCCAAGCAAAACCTGTTCAAACGCCCGGTTCAGGGTCAAGGGCGCAATCTCTGGCGCGCCGTAAACCACCGCCAGATCAACCTCGCCGGACAAAAGCCGCAACAGACACTCAGCGCGGTTATCCGAACGCACCCGTACCGGACGCCCGCCCTGAGCGGTCAGAATGCTGACGATGGCAGGCGAATGGGTGGTGGTGATCGCATGCTGACAGGCCAGTGTCAGACCCCGCGCGCCGCTTGTCTGTGTCAGAGCCTCGCGCAAATGGCGAAGCTGCGTGGCCAGTGCGCGCATTTCCCCGGCCTGTGCCTCGATCTCGGGCAAAAGGACCACCGGCTTGCGGCGGCGATCAAAAAGCGGCACGCCAAGCGCCTCTTCAATGGCGCGCAGGCGGCGGGTAAAGGCGGATTGGCTGACATGGCGCATTTGCGCGGCTCGCGCCAGCGATCCGGCCTCGGCCACCGCAAGGATATCATCAAGCCATTCAAGCCGCATATCTGACCCTATATTGCGTTTGTTGCATAATATATGGCGATAATAGCATTAGACCGCTCATCTATTGCAACATATTCTGCGCCAAACGCATTTTATAGGAGACCTCAGATGCATCTTGCCCGTTACCCCCGCCACTTTATGGCCCACCTGCCCACTCCGCTAGAGCGGATGGACCGTCTGACCGCCGAATTGGGCGGGCCGGAAATCTGGATCAAGCGCGACGATTGCACCGGCCTCTCGACCGGCGGCAACAAGACCCGCAAACTTGAATTCCTGATGGCCGAAGCCGAGCTTCAGGGTGCTGATCTGGTGATGACGCAAGGCGCCACCCAATCCAACCACGCCCGTCAGACCGCCGCATTCGCCGCCAAGCTTGGCATGGCCTGTCACTTGCTTCTGGAAGACAGAACAGGCTCTAACAATGCCAATTACAACAATAACGGCAACGTTTTGCTGGACCATATGCACGGTGCCACCACCGAAAAGCGCGATCCGGGTCTGGACATGAACGCCGAGATGGAGGCGGTCGCTGACAAGTTTCGCGCCGAGGGGCGCAACGTCTATACCATCCCCGGTGGCGGCTCGAACCCCACAGGCGCGTTGGGCTATGTCAATTGTGCCTTTGAGATGCTGGCACAGTTCAATGATCGCGCGCTCAAGATTGATCACATCGTCCATGCCACCGGCAGCGCCGGCACGCAGGCGGGCCTTATCACCGGGCTGAAGGCGATGAATGCCAATATCCCGCTTCTGGGGATCGGCGTGCGTGCGCCCAAGGCCAAGCAGGAAGAGAGCATCTATAACCTTGCCGTTGCGACCGCCGAAAAGCTTGGCTGCCCCGGTGTGGTCAGCCGTGAAGATGTTGTCGCCAACACCGATTACGTCGGCGAAGGCTATGGCATTCCGACCGAGAGCGGCATCGAGGCGATCAAGATGTTCGCCGAACTTGAGGCAATCCTGCTTGATCCGGTTTATTCGGCCAAGGGCGCGGCCGGCTTTATCGACCTGATCCGCAAGGGTCATTTCAAAAAGGGCGAGCGGGTCGTGTTCCTGCATACCGGCGGTTCTGTCGCTCTGTTCGGTTATGACAGCGCGTTCGATTTCTCGGGTCGCTGGACGGCTTAAGGCCCGCATCAACCCGGCCAATCCAACGCATGATTATGAAACCCCGCAGCGATGCGGGGTTTTCCATATCAGACATATCCGGTAAAGCCTGTGCTGACCCAAGATTTACAGGCGGATGAACGCACATGAAATTCACAATGTCATGGCTGAAAGATCACCTAGACACCACGGCCACGGTTGACGAGATCACCGAGGCGCTGACCGACCTTGGCCTGGAGGTAGAGGGCGTTTCAGACCCCGCCAGCCGCCTGGCAGAGTTTACCATCGGCAAGGTCATCAAGGCCGAGCCGCACCCGGATGCCGACCGGCTCCGGATTTGTCAGGTGGAAACTGATGATGGTCAGACCCAGATCATCTGTGGCGCACCCAATGCGCGGACAGGCATCACCGTGGTGATCGCCAAGCCCGGCGTTTACGTGCCCGGCATTGATACCACCATCGGCGTGGGCAAAATCCGTGGCATCGAAAGCTATGGCATGATGTGCTCTGAACGCGAGATGGAGTTGAGCGAAGAACACGACGGCATCATCGAGCTGCCCTCGGGCGAGGTCGGTCAGCGGTTCACCGATTGGCTGGCGGTCAATGACCCGGCCAAAGTTGACCCGGTGATCGAGATTGCGATCACCCCCAACCGCCCCGATGCTTTGGGCGTGCGGGGCATTGCGCTTGATCTTGCGGCGCGCGGGCTTGGCAAGATGAAACCCGCCACGCAGGCCCATATTGAGGGTCAGTTCACCTGCCCGATCAGCGTGACGATTGACGAAGATACCGCCAGCAATGGCTGTGAGGTCTTCGCGGGCCGCCTGATCCGTGGCGTCAAGAACGGCCCCTCGCCGGAATGGCTTCAGGATCGGTTGCGCGCCATTGGTCTGCGCCCGATTTCAACGCTGGTCGATATCACCAACTTTTTCACCTATGACCGCAACCGCCCCCTGCACGTGTTTGACGCGGCCAAGGTCACCGGCGATCTGCGGGTTCACCGCACCAAGGGTGGCGAAACGCTGGTTGGTCTGGATGAGAAGGACTACACATTCAGCCCCGGTCAGGTGGTGATTTCCGACGATCAAGGCATTGAATCGATCGGCGGCATCATGGGCGGGCTTGCCACCGGATGCACCGAGGCCACCACCGACGTGTTCCTCGAGGCCGCGGTTTGGGACCATATCCAGATCGCAAGCACCGGTCGCGCGCTCAAGATCAACTCTGATGCGCGCTATCGCAACGAACGCGGGATCGACCCGGCCTTTAACATGGATGCGCTTGATCTGGCGACCCAGATGATCCTTGATCTCTGCGGCGGCACCCCGTCAAACCGCGTAACCGCCGGGCAAGTACCCGATGTGTCGCGCGCCTACCGGCTTGACCCGGCGCGCGTGCGCTCGCTTGTCGGCATGGACATCCCCGAATCCGAGCAACGCCAGACGCTTACCAGCCTTGGATTCAAGCTTGAAGGCAACATGGCCCATGTTCCAAGCTGGCGGCCTGATATCCTTGGTGAAGCCGACCTTGTGGAAGAGGTGGCGCGCATTGCGTCTTTGACCAAGCTCAAGGGGCGCCCATTGGCGCGGATGGATGCCGGCGTGCCCAAGCCGATCCTGTCGCCGATGCAAAAGCGTGAACAGATCGCGCGGCGCATGGGCGCGGCATTGGGATATAACGAATGCGTCACCTATAGCTTCATCGACCATGCCAGCGCGACGCTGTTTGGCGGCGGCAATGATGCCACGATGCTGGCCAATCCGATCAGTTCGGAAATGAGCCATATGCGCCCCGATCTGCTTCCCGGTCTGCTATTGGCGGCGGCCCGCAATCAGGCGCGCGGAATCATGGATCTTGCCCTGTTCGAGGTCGGCCACGCCTTTCAGGGCGGCGAGCCGGAAGAGCAGCATATGCAAATGGCGGGACTTTTGGTCGGTCGCACTGGCCCCAAGGACGTGCAGGGCGGCGCGCGTGCCGTTGACCTGTTTGACGCCAAGGCCGACGCCGAAGCGATTCTGGCCGCCATCGGCGCGCCCGCCAAGGTGCAGGTGCTGCGCGACGGGCCCGCATGGTTCCACCCCGGTCGCCACGGCCGTATCTGCCTTGGCCCCAGGAAAATGCTCGCCGTCTTTGGCGAGTTGCATCCGCGCATCCTTCAGGCGATGGATATCAAGGGGCCAGCGGTCGCCTTTACCCTCTATCCCGCCGAGATCCCGCTGCCGCGCAAAACCTCGGCCACACGCGGCGCACTTGAGATCAACGATCTGCAGGCGGTCGAGCGTGACTTTGCCTTTGTCGTCGATGCTCAGGTCGAGGCGCTGACCCTGATCAATGCCGCCGCCGGGGCCGATAAGGCGCTGATCGAAGATGTGCGCATCTTTGACGAATTCATCGGCGGCAACCTTGGCGAGGGCAAGAAGTCACTGGCCATGACCGTGCGCCTGCAACCCAAGGGCGTGACACTAAAAGAGGCCGATATCGAGACTGTTTCAGCCAAAATCATCGAAAAGGTCACCAAAGCAACCGGCGGCACGCTGCGCGGCTGAACACACAAAAGGGGATATGACATGCTGAATGTTTATCTGTCCGGCGAAATTCACACTGACTGGCGCGAGCAGATCACCACGGGCGCGCAGGGGCTGAGCGTGACGTTCAACAGCCCGGTCACAGATCACGCCGCCAGCGACGATTGCGGTGTCACGATCCTTGGCGGTGAGGACAACAAATACTGGCATGACCACAAGGGCGCGATGGTCAACGCCATCCGCACCCGCAAAGGGATTGCCGACGCCGATATCGTCGTCGTGCGCTTTGGCGAAAAGTACAAACAGTGGAACGCGGCGTTTGACGCGGGCTATGCCGCCGCACTTGGCAAGTCGCTGATCATCCTGCAACAGCCGGATCACGATCACGCCCTGAAAGAGGTCGACGCCGCCGCCCTGGCCGTGGCGCGTGACCCCGCGCAAGTGGTTGAAATCCTGCGTTATGTGCTGGACGGTAGCCTTCCGGGATAACCTACCTGGGCCGCGCGGCGTTTAATGCGCCTCGGCCCAGTTCGCCCCCTGCCCCGCATCCACGACCAAGGGCACATCAAGATGCACGGCGGGGTGCGCCGCCCCCTCCATCACGCTGCGGGCGGTTTTGATCAGGTGATCGACCGCATCTTCGGCCACCTCGAAGATCAGTTCATCATGCACCTGCAACAACATCTTGCAGGGAATATCGGCAATCGCATCCGGCATCCGGATCATCGCGCGACGGATAACATCGGCAGCACTTCCCTGGATCGGCGCGTTGATCGCCGCGCGCTTGGCAAACCCGGCACGCGGGCCTTTGGCGGCAATCTCGGGCGTGTGGATTTTGCGGCCAAACAGGGTCTGAACATAGCCATGCTCTTTGGCAAAGCCCACGGTTTCATCCATATAGGCCTTGATGCCAGGAAAGCGCTCGAAATAGCGGTCGATAAAGCCCTGCGCCTCTGACCTTGGAATACGCAGGTTGCGCGCAAGACCAAAGCCCGAAATGCCATAAATCACACCAAAGTTGATCGCCTTGGCCTGACGACGGATATCCGGCGTCATCTTGTCCATCGGCACGTTGAACATCTCTGACGCGGTCATCGCGTGAATATCCTGCCCCTCACGAAACGCCGCTTTGAGGGCATCAATCCCCGCGACATGAGCCAGAATCCGAAGCTCGATCTGGCTGTAATCGAGACTGACAAGGCGGTTACCCGGCTCTGCGACAAAAGCCTCGCGAATGCGGCGGCCTTCCTCGGATCGCACCGGAATGTTTTGCAGGTTGGGATCGGTCGATGACAAACGCCCGGTGTTCGCCCCGGTCTGAACATAAGACGTATGCACGCGGCCGGTATCGGGGTCGATATGATCCTGAAGCGCGTCGGTATAGGTCGACTTGAGCTTCGAGAGCTGTCGCCAATCCAACACCCGCGCCGGCAGCTCGTGTTCGGTTGCAAGGTCTTCCAGAACATCGGCGCCGGTGGCATAGGCGCCAGTTTTGCCAGTCTTGCCGCCCTCAAGCCCCATTTCATCAAACAGGATTTCACCAAGTTGCTTGGGCGAGCCGACGTTAAAGCTGCGCCCGGCAAGCGCGTGAATTTCAGCCTCTAACCCGACCATTTTCTGGGCAAAGGCGTTTGACATCCGGCTAAGGGTTTCGCGATCAACCTTGATGCCATACCGCTCCA
>RCMY010005413.1_pt1 | contig 10834 bp, 10 predicted proteins | sample 2041341 | NCBI WGS metagenome assembly RCMY01 (sample SAMN09708234, study PRJNA481090) | Marine sediment metagenome, whole genome shotgun sequencing project.
TCACCGTAGGCGCTCTCGCTCAAGGCAGAGACATAATCGGCAACGCGCGCAGCCGTCTCGATGAGGCCTCGGTCAACAAGGCGACCGACGATAAGGCCGCACATCGACTTTGACACGGACATGAGAAGGTGGCGATCCGTGGGACCAAAGCCTCCGAAGTATCGCTCGTCAATCACTTTGCCGTTCTGCACAACGAGAAACGCTTCGGTATTTGTTCCCGTGAGAAACTCTGCCAACCCCTCCACTCTGCGATTGAGTATCGCGCTTTCCGAGCCCTGCTTCGGCTCGTGCCGAGGCAACTCCCGCCTGCGCCCGATGACCGCCGTCGGCACCAGTTCGTTCGCGTGGGCGAACGCCCATCGGTTGAAGGGGGCCTGTTGCCAGTTCGCGAGCGTGACCGGGCGGTCAGCCGGGAGGCGACTATCCCGTGGCATGGGCGAAACTCTTCCCGCTGACGTGGATTCTGTGGACTTCATACGTGATCTTTCTTCCCCTGAACTCATCATTGTTTGCCCGCACCTTTCGAATTCACACGCGCTGTGCCGACACGTCCGAGCTTTCGCCCCGGAGTTGCGGCAAGAAGCGCCTTTGTATAGTCATGGCTCGGGTCTTCCAGCACTTGGCCGGCCGCGCCTTCCTCGACGATCCGCCCCTGATTCATGACGGCGACCGTGTCGCTCATGTACCGCACGACATCCAGATCGTGAGAAATGAGGAGGAAGCTCAGCTCGTGCTTCGCGCGAAGGTCTCTCAACAGATTCAAAATCTGAGCCTGAACGGAAACATCAAGGGCACTCGTGGGCTCATCGAGCACGATCAGTCGAGGGCTTGTCGCAATTGCGCGGGCGATTCCGACTCGCTGCCCCTGGCCCCCGGATAGCTGGTGGGGCAGGCGACCCAATTGCTCTTCGGACAAACCGACGTCGCCGAGCAGTTCGAGAACTCGTTCGCGGAGCGCTTCTCCGCGCAGTGCGGTGTGCGTGGTCAACGGTTCGGCGACCAGGTTCAGGACGGACATTCGAGGGTTCAGAGCCGCAACGGGGTTTTGGAAGACAACACCGGTGTTGCGTCTCAGCCGACGCAATTCGCCGCGGCCCAGAGCGCCAAGGTCCTGCCCATCAAAGAGGGACACTCCTGATGTCGGTCGCACGAGTCGCAACGCACATCGAGCGAGCGTGCTCTTTCCCGAACCGGACTCACCAACGAGACCAAACGTCGACCCTTGCTCGACCCGGATGCTGACACCGTCGACCGCTCTCACTTCAACGCCGTGGCTCTTATAGACCTTCACAATGTCGCGCAATTCGAGGAGTGCCGTCACAGTTCTGCACTCCTGATACACGCCACGTCGTGGCCGGGAGCTATCGGCAGAAGCTGCGGATCTACCGTGCGGCAGTCGTCAATCGCAAAGCGGCAACGATCCGCGAACGAGCAGGAGGTCAGTCCCAGCAAATTACTCGGGACAGTGCCCGGGATGGACTCGAGCCTTTCCGTGGGCTTTCTATTCCCCGGGAGCGCGGCGAGAAGTCCACGAGTATAGGGGTGGCCTGGAGATCCGAGCACTTCGTCGACGGGCCCGGTCTCGACCACTCGTCCCGCATACAGCACCGCCACTCGATCACACACCGCTTGCACCACTCCGATGTTGTGTGTAATGAGCAGAACGCTGAACCCAAACGATTCGCGCAGTTCGAGGACGAGCTCCAAAATCTGCTCGGCGATGGTCGCGTCGAGAGCGGTTGTCGGCTCGTCCAGTACGAGGAGGCGAGGCTCGCACAGTAGCGCCATCGCTATCATCGCGCGCTGCAGCATTCCGCCAGAGAGCTCGTGGGGGTATGACTGAAACATTCGTTCGGGGGCTGGCAGCTTCACGAGGCCTAAATACCGGATGACGTGGTCGCGTGCCTCGCGCCGCGTCATATTCCGGTGTCGTTTCAGAACATCCAACATTTGACTGCCGAGCGTGAAGACAGGATTGAACGCGGTACCTGGGTTTTGGAACACCATGGAGACGACGTTGCCCCGCAGCCCTCCCGTGTCCTCCTTCAGGAAGTTGTGTTCAACATCCCCGATGACCACTCGACCCGTTGCCCGCGCACCGCTGGGCAGCAACCCAAGCACGGCCAAACCGGTCAGTGTCTTTCCGCACCCCGTCTCACCCACCACACCGAGAATCTCGGCCGGTTCGATGGTCAGAGAAATTCCGCGCAGCGGACGATTTGTCACCCGCCCCCTGTCGACGAACTCCACGCGGAGATCCTCAACGATCACCCGGTCGCTCATCGTTTCACCTGCCGAGGGTCGAGGAAGTCGCGGAGAGCATCACCCACGAGGTTGAACCCGAGCACGGCAACGAAGATGGCGAGCCCAGAGAAGGTAGAGATCCACCAACTCGTGAACAGTGAAACGCGGCCCTCAGCGACCATGAGGCCCCAATCGGGGTCGGGTGGCTGTGCACCAAGCCCGATGAAGGCGAGGGATCCGACCGCAAGAATGACGGTGCCGATGTCGACAGTGGCCTGCACGAGAACCGGTGTCATGCTGTTGCGCACAATATGGCGAGTGAGCACGATCCACGTCGGCACCCCTATCGCCTGTGCGCTCTCGACAAACGGGCGTTCGCGCAATATGCGCGCTTCAGCCCGGACGAGTCTTGCGTACCAGGGCCACCACGATATGGCGAGTGCAATGCCCGCATTCACGAGGCTGGGGCCGAGGATTGCGACCGTGATCATCGCGAGAAGCAACGGTGGGAACGCCTGAAAGACCTCAGTGATCCTCATGAGCACGTTGTCAACCCAGCCACCGTGATATCCGGCAATCGCCCCGAGCGGCACTCCGATCAGGGCGGCGCAGGCAACAACAGCAACGGAGACGACGAGGGCGGGGCGCGTGCCCATGATGACGCGGCTCAGCATGTCCCGACCAAGTTGGTCCGTGCCGAACCAGTGTGCAGCGCCCGGCGCCAGGTTGCGCGCGGGGGCATCCGTCGCCCCCAGTCCCTGCAGCGGGAACGGTGCAATCCACTGTCCGAACGCCGCGAGGATGATGATGAGCACGATGATGCCGAACCCCAGCGCTGCGAGCCAGTCGGTGCGGAACACCCGGAACACGTTGCTGAGCGGTCCGCTGCGTAGCGAGAGAACGCCTGGGCGGAATTCGACGGGTCGGTCCAGCTTCTCGCTCATGAGACCCTCACTCGAGGATCGATACGAACGAGGATGAGGTCAACCACGAGGTTCGCGAGGAGGAATCCTGCGGAGCCCAGCAATGCAATCGCCATGATCGCCGGATAGTCGACCGCGAGCATCGATGCCGTGGCGAACTGCCCTATTCCTGGCCAGTTGAAGACGATCTCGACGAAGAAAGTTCCGGTCAACGCATACGCCGTGGCGAGCCCGACGATGGTGAGCGTGGGAGGCATGGCATTGCGGAGCGCGAGTTTCCACCGGATGAGCCCCTCGCGCAGACCGAATGCACTTGCGGTGAAAATGTAGTCCTGGCCGAGCGCCTCGAGCATCGACGCGCGAGTCATGCGCGCGATGATGCCGAGTGGATAAGCGGCAAGAGTGATCGCGGGGAGGATCAGGTGTTGCAATCCATCGACGTAGGCGACCCAGTTGCCGGTAAGAAGGCTGTCGAGTAGCGAGAACCCGGTCACCGGCGTGATCGGGTCAGAGTACGTGATGGACGTACTGAACTGACCGGTTGCCGGCAGTACGCGCAAGACACCCACGAACATCACTTGCAAGAGAAGCCCCAACCAGAACGCCGGCATGGAAACTCCCCCAATCGCGAGGAATCGGATAGTGCCGTCGAGAGCCTTCCCCGGCTTCCTCGCTGCCACCACCCCCAGAAAAACACCAATGACTAGGGCAAGGAGCATGGCCACAAAAATGAGCTCCAGCGTTGCGGGCAGTCGCACGGCGACCTCGTCGAGCACTGGCCTCTTAGACGCGAGCGAGTTTCCCCAGTCACCACGCACAAGGTCGGCCAAATAGCCGAAGTACTGCTCGTAGAGCGGACGGTCAAAGCCAAGCTCGGTGCGAATGCGTTCCAGATCTGCTTGAGGCGCTTTGGGCCCGGCGTATACAACGGCAGGATCACTGGGAATGATTCTGGCCAGAACGAACACGATGGCGGTGACCGCGAGGAGCACGAGGGCGGATGTCGCTATTCGGCCGGCAATGAAACGCCACATGTTCTCTCCCTACTTAGCTCAGCGGTAAATTGTCTCGCGATTCGTCAGTGGACTCGCCACACCATCGACAAACACGCGCTCGTGCAGGCGAATGGTGAGCAAGCCCGAGTGGGCTTGCTCACCATTGCGGCCCTACTCGGCCGGCTTGATCTGAGCGAAGAACGTCGCGAACGGGTAGTTCTCGTTGAACGCCCCTAACGACAATCCCTTGGGTACAACCGACACGATGCGCGCGTCATAAAGGAACATCGCGGGTGCCTGGTCGTACAGCATCGTCATCGCCTCTGTGTACAGCGCTTGTGCTTTGTCCCGGTCGCTTCCGGTCAACACACCCGCTTCCTCAATGAGGGAGTCGTATTGTGCGTTATCCCAGTAACTCAGGTTGAAGAATGGCGCATCACTCGAGTGAAACAGCGACCACAGGTTGTCGGACCCTGCGTCACTGTACGAGGGCCAGTAGTAGACCACGAAGATGTCCTGTGCGGCAGCCGGGTCAGCCTTTCCCACTTCCCACTGCTGATTGAACAACTGAGCGGTCACGTTGACCGTGACACCGATCTTCTCGAAAGCGTCCTTGATGAGCGGGACGAATCGGGCTTCGCTGGCGTTCTCGGATGCATAGCTGAGGTTGAGCTCAAACCCGCCACCCTCATGACCTGCGTCCGCGAGCATTTGCGCTGCCTTGTCAAGGTCCTGCGTGTACACAGGGACATCTTCCGAATACGGGAAGATCCCCTTCGGTACCGCTGCCCGACTTTGCGAACCGTATCCCTGGCCACCCACGTCAATGATGTCTTGGTAGGGAACCGCATAGCTCAGCGCACGACGGACATCCGGGTTGTCGAGCGGGGGCCGCACGGTGTTGAAGAACGCCACATAGTTGAACGGCGAGTTGTAGTCGCGCACGTCGAATTCGCCACCGTCAGCCAGGCTCTTGACGTTCTCCACCGGAATGTTGGTGGCAAAGTCCACTTCACCTGACGTCAGCATTTGCTGTGCCGTCACCGCGTCGGCGGTGATGGAAATGTCGACGATCTTGTAGTGCGAGGCGGCATCCTTGTTCCAGTAGTCCTCGTACCGTTCGAGCACGACCTTGCTGCCCGGCGTGTAGGACTTCAGTGTGTACGGCCCGCTCCCGGCCTCAATGCCGGTCTCGAAGTACGCCTTGTCTTTGGCTGCTTCGGCGAGGGCCTTGGGTGACACGATCCATGCTCCGTTGCCGGAGGCGGCGATGAGATCCATGGGCGCCGCGTAATTCAGGTTCATGACGACCGTGGTTTCGTCGGGTACGTCAATGCTCTCCAACGGAGCCCAAATGAACGCCGCTCCCGCGTACTCTTTGGCTGCGTCGATGCTGGCCTTGACCGCTGAAGCGTTCACGGGCTCACCATCGTGGAAGGTCGCGCCTTCGCGAATCGTGAACGTCCAGGTGAGTCCGTCGTCGCTGGCCTCCCAGGATGATGCGATTGCCGGGGTGAACTCTTCAGCGGCACCTTCCGCGTTCTTCCACAGCAGCGGCTCGTAAAGGTTGCTCATGTAGAGGGCTTCTGTGGAGAACGAAAGCACTGGGTCCCACGTGGTGACGGCCGCGGACGCGGCGATCGAGAGAACACCTGAATCGGTCGCCGGTTTATCGGATGAGGTACAGCCCGCAATGGTCATGGCGCCGACGATCGCAATTGCGGTCGCGCTCCACATCCTTCGGGATCGTGCAGAAATGACACCCATGTCATAGCCTCCTGAAGTGTTTCGCAATCTGCGATTGGGAGCCAGTCTATGGAGCAATGACTTTACCGTAAAGTGCTTAGTTGCCACTAAGATTATGCCTTGGAGGTATAGGTGGATCTTCGCGTGCTTCGCTACTTCATCGCGGTTGTCGACTCCGGATCGCTCAACGCCGCGGCTCTGGCTGTCCATGTTGCGCAGCCGTCGTTGTCCAGACAGATTCGTCGCCTGGAGTCTGAATTGGGGCTCACCCTGTTCGACCGCACGGGAAAGCGACTCACACTCTCTGCCGCGGGGCGCGCGTTCCTGCCGATCGCGCGAGACCTTGTGAGCCGAGCAGCGCAAGCTCGCCTGACAGCAGCCACCATGTCGCAAGGCACGGTCACGCGACTCACTGTCGCTTCGGCATCGACGACCGTTGCCGACATCATCTCCCCCTACATTGTGTCGGCTGGCGAGGATGGCGTCGTGGTCAATGTCGTGGAAACCACGCCAGAGCACGTCTACGACGCGGTCCTCACGGGGGAGGCCGACTTCGCAGTGGGGACGCGGATCCCACCCACCGGGCTGAATTCACAAATCATGGGCTACGCATACCTCTGGGCGCAAATGCCCACCGGCCACCCGCTTTCCGGCCTGCCGATCATCGATATCAAAGAACTCGTATCCTGGCCATTGATCGTCATGACGAAAGATCATGGCGTGCGTCGAATGTTCGACTCGGCAGTCGGGCGCGAAGGACTTCGCTACAACGCAACTTTCGAAACGGCATCGCCCTATGTCGCGCAAGCACTTGCCGCAGCTGGTCGGGGCATTTGCGTCCTATCGGACGATTCACGGTACGACCTTGACGTCATTCCGATCGGTTCACGCGATGGCGAACTGGTCATTACGCTCATCGGGGTGTGGGATCCGTCGCACTATGCCGCGGAAAGCATCGTCGAACGCATCGGCGACCTCCGTGACTTCATCACGAATCTTTACCCTCAGCCATCGACTCCCGCCCTCGGGCACCTGTAGCGCTCAACTCGCGCTAGGGCCTGACGCTCTGTCGCCGCGCGCCGGGCCCTTGAGCGAGCCGTGGGGTTGCGCTGGCGCCGCGAATGTGGTGAGATCGTATATCATTTCGTACACCAATGGAGTTGGTATGCACGACACTAGTGTTCCCGAGATCGAGGCCCTGATCGGCCAACCGCCCGGAAAAGTCATTGCGGTTCACCTCAACTACCCCAGCCGTGCCGCACAGCGCGGACGCACGCCACAGCAGCCAGGCTACTTTCTGAAGCCCACCACTTCGCTGTCGGCATCCGGGACCCCCATCGAACGCCCTGCCGGATGCGAGCTTCTCGCGTTTGAAGGCGAAATCGCCCTCATCATCGGCAAAGAGGCAAGGCGAGTCAGCCCGGAGGAGGGCTGGAGCCACGTTTCCGGCGTCACTGCCGCGAACGATTTCGGCGTGTACGACCTCAAGTACGCGGACAAAGGGTCCAACCTCCGCTCAAAAGGCGGCGACGGCTTCACCCCCATCGGCCCCTCCGTTCTCCCCGCGAACCTCATCGACCCGAACGCTCTGCACATCCGAACGTGGGTTAACGGCGAACTCGTCCAGGACGACACGACAGAGGCTCTGCTGTTCCCGTTCGGGCGCCTCATCGCCGACCTCTCGCAACTCATCACTCTCGAAGCCGGGGACATTATTCTCACCGGGACACCGGCCGGTTCCACAACGGTCAAACCCGGCGACGTCGTCGAGGTTGTCGTCGAGGATTCGGAAGGCCGCAAGACCGGTCGCCTTACGACCCCCGTCGTCGAGGGAAGCATCCCGTTCGGCGGCTACGGCTTCGGCCCGAAAACCGACGATGCGCTCACGGCAGAAGCCGAAGGCACCTCGGGGCCTGCGCCGTTGGCGAAAGAACTCGTCGACAAAATCAATTCTGTCGGTACCGCTACGCTCAGTTCGCAGTTGCGCAAGCGTGGCCTCAACACCGTGTCGATCGACGGTCTCGCACCCACCCAACCGGGTACTCGCCTTGTGGGGCTCGCTCGCACTTTGCGTTTCATTCCGGGCAGGGAAGACTTGTTCTCGAGCCACGGTGGCGGGTTCAACGCGCAAAAGCGCGCCTTTGATTCCCTCAACCCCGGTGAGGTGCTCGTGATCGAGGCTCGCGGCGAGCGCGGCACCGGTACGGTCGGCGACATCCTGGCGTTGCGCGCCCAAGCGCGCGGCGCAGCCGGCATCGTCACGGATGGCGGTGTTCGCGATCTGGACGCGGTCACGAAACTTGGCATTCCCACGTATCACGGTGGCGCGCACCCCGCAGTGCTCGGCCGCAAGCACGTGCCGTGGGATACCGACATCACGATCGCTTGCGGCGGCACCGCCGTGCAGCCTGGCGACATTATCGTCGGGGATGCCGACGGTTTGCTCGTGATCCCCCCATCGCTCATCGAGGAGCTCGTGGACGACGCGATCGAGCAGGAGCGAGAAGAAGTTTTCATTGCTGAACAGGTCGCGACGGGCGAAAGCGTCGACGGGCTGTACCCGATGAACGCGGAGTGGAAGAGCAGGTACGAGGCATGGCGCACAGCACAATAAGCGCTGGTGCGGCGACGACACACGGAACCAGCTCACCGAGCAAGTCACAGCTCGCGTACGACTTCATTAAGGCGCGCATCGAAGACTCCAGTTATACCCCCGGCTATCGACTGGTTCTCGGCGCGATCGCCGGCAAGCTCGGCGTGAGCGCCGTGCCGGTGCGTGAAGCGGTGCGAAGGCTTGAAGCTGAGGGGCTCGTGCAGTTCGAGCGGAATGTTGGCGCTCAAGTGGCGATGGTCGACCCGCGCGAATACCACGTGACGATGCAAACGCTCAGCCTCGTGGAGGGCTGGGCGACCGCCGCATCCGCCCCTTTCATGACTGCGGACGACATTGCCAGAGCGCGGGCCATCAACGACCAACTAGCCAGGAGTCTTCAGCACTTCGACCCCGTGGCGTTCACCCGGCTGAACCTCGATTTTCATGCCGTGCTGTTCGAACACTGCCCTAACCCGCACATTCGAGAGCTCGTCGATCGCGGGTGGGCACGGTTGCGCGCACTGCGCGAGTCGACGTTCAGTTTCGTACCGGATCGCGCGAGCGAATCGGTGGCAGAGCACTCGCACATTCTTGACCTCATTGAACTCAAAGCGGATGCCTTTGAGCTCGAGTTCGCCGCGCGCAACCACCGCCTTTCCACCCTCGACGCGTTCCTCGAACACGAGGCCGCGCGTGGTTCCCTTCGAGAGCCCCTTCGAGACGGGCTTCGCCCTCCTCAGGGCGGCGCTCAGGAAACGACAGACCAAGAACCGTTCCCTGAGGAGGTTGCGCAGCAACCGTCTCGAAGGGAACCATCAGCAACCAAGGAGTCAGCATGAAGTTCCGCAGCAACCCCGCCTCGATCCGAGGCTCGATCGCCCCGCTCATGACCCCGTTCACGGATGACGGTGCGGTAGACCACGCCGGACTCACCAACCTCGTGAACTGGCAGCTTGCCTCTGGAAGCCACGGCATCTCGATCGGTGGATCCACGGGCGAGCCGAGCTCCCAGACGATCGCCGAACGCGCCGAGGCCATCCGTACCGTGGCTGCTGCAGTCGGCGACCGAGTGCCGTTCATGCCGGGCACCGGATCCGCGAAGCTCGACGAAACCCTCGAGCTCACAGCCGCGGCCCGCGACGCAGGAGTCGACGCAGCACTCATCATCACGCCGTACTACGCTCGCCCGACCCAGGAGGCGCTGTATCGCTGGTACAAGACGGTCGCAGAGGAGTTCCCCGACCTGCCAATCGTCGCCTACAACGTTCCGAGCCGCACCGCGGTCGACATCGCACCGGAGACTGTCGCGAGACTCTTCCACGACGTGGAGAACTTCGTCGGCGTGAAAGAAACCACAAAAGATTTCGAGCACTTCTCCCGCGTGCTTCACCTGTGCGGGCCCGAATTGCTCGTGTGGAGCGGCATCGAACTGCTCTGCCTGCCGCTCATGGCTTTGGGCGGTGCCGGTTTCGTGAGCGCCACCGCGAACATCGCCCCTGCTGCCGTTGCGCAGATGTTCGAGGCGTGGGAGTCCGGCGACTTCGAGACTGCCCGCGAGATTCACTACGGACTTCACCCGCTCGTCGACCTGCTGTTCGTCGAGACGAACCCCGCACCGGGCAAGTGGGTGCTCGAACAGCGCGGGCTGATCGCCAGTGGCCACGTGCGTTCACCCCTTATCGAGCCGACGGATGCCGGGCTCGTGAAGATCAAACAACTCATGGCCGAGGGTGAAAAGTACCTGACTCCGGCCGACGGTTTCACCGTTTCGAGCACCGCTGCCTCGAGCAACACCGTAGGGAGCAAGTAGATGACTCATTTCACCCCAAAGAACCTGCCAGAGAGCATCCGCCACTACATCGACGGCGAATTCGTCGACAGTGTCGACGGCGGCACGTTCGACGTACTCGACCCTGTGTCGAACGAGACCTACGTTCAGGCAGCGGCTGGCAAGCAGGCCGACATCGACCGCGCCGTCGCTGCGGCAAAGAACGCCTTCGACACCGGACCGTGGCCGCGCATGAAGAACCGCGAGCGCAGCCGCATCCTGAACCGCATCGCCGATCAGGTGGAGGCGGTGCTTAAGAACCCGGCGTGCAGCGGCGTGTTCCTGTGGCAGTTCGCGGATTGCCGCGTGACGGAGGAATGGGCGATGCACCGCCCGAAGACGCACAACAACAAGGGCGTGGTGGACGAGTATCGGAGACCGAAGATGAGCTACGCGGTGGTGAAGGAGCTGTTCACCAAGCATCGAGCATAAAATCCTGCAAAAAATTTGCCCCATCCCGAAAAAACAGTTGAAAAACAGGCGTACTTGTGGTATAATCAGCAAG
>RCMY010005414.1_pt1 | contig 10833 bp, 12 predicted proteins | sample 2041341 | NCBI WGS metagenome assembly RCMY01 (sample SAMN09708234, study PRJNA481090) | Marine sediment metagenome, whole genome shotgun sequencing project.
GGGCCGTCTTCCAGCTCTACGCCTTTGCGCAGGCGGTCGAGCATTTCGTCGTCGACTTCGCCCTGAATGCGCACGGCGTATTCGCGGTCAATGCCGGTTGAGGGGTGCATTAGAGCGTTGGCCAGTTCGCCGTCGGTGGTGAACAGCAGTAAGCCGCTGCTGTTAATGTCGAGTCGGCCTATGGCTATCCAGCGTTCGTTGCGCAGCTGCGGTAGTTTGTCGAACACGCTGGGGCGGCCTTCGGGGTCGTTGCGGCTACAAATTTCGCCTGCGGGTTTGTTGTACATCAGTACTTTGGGTGGGCGTGCGTCAGACGACTCCTGCGCGAGGGGTTTGTCATCGACGGTGATTTTTTCGCGCGCTGTGACGCGGTCGCCTAACTTGGCCAGGTCACCGTTGATTTTGACGCGGCCGTCGCTAATCCACTTTTCCATGGCGCGGCGTGAGCCAAGCCCGGCGCGGGCCAGTACTTTTTGCAGCTTTTCGCCTGCCGGGCCTTTTTCGCGCGGTTGTGTGCTCAACTGTTTGACTGCGACATAGCGCGCAACTCGGTAGCGGTCGAGTCGTCATCAAGCGTATCGCTTTCTGCTTCGTCTTCAATTTTATTGTTAGCAACGCTGTGTATCCCTACTTCGCTTGTGCTGGCTTCGGCATGGGAGGTTTCAGGCTCTGGCAGAGCAATTTCGAGGTCTTCGCTATGCACCGTTGCATCGCCTACTTCGTTCTCTGCCTCGACGGCATCTATATCTGTTTCCAGTTCGGCACCTTCCTGCTGGTCGGCGGTAGCGTCGGGCGTATTGGTATCGGTTTGATTTTCCGTCTCATTGGCCGTATCGCCAGCTGCTGCTGTGGCTGCGTCGGGTGCTACCGCCGTCTCAGGAGCGTCGGGCGCGTCAGGGGTGGCGATGCCAACGGTCATTGCCGCCTCTAGTTCAAGCTCTTGATTCAAGCTGGTAATCTCTTTGATATCGGCAAGGCTGGGCAATTCGCCCAGCGTATTCAAGTTGAAGTAGTCGAGAAATTCGCGCGTGGTGGCGTACATGGCCGGCTTGCCCGGGGTATCGCGATGGCCTACCACTTTTATCCAGCTGCGCTCGAGCAGGGTTTTAATAATATTGGTGCTCACGGCAACGCCGCGCACCTCTTCAATTTCGGCGCGGGTAATCGGCTGCCTGTAAGCGACAAGTGCCAAGGTCTCCAGCAGCGCGCGTGAGTAGCGCGCCGGCTTTTCTTCCCACAGCCGACTTACCCAGGTGCCGAACTCCTGGCGTACCTGAAAGCGAAAGCCGCTGCCCACTTCGCGCAGCTCAAAAGCACGCTCTGCGCAGTCTTTGTTGATTTGCTCAAGCACTTCGCGAAACTGCGCGTTGCTTGGCCGGCCGTCGGGGTTAAACAGTTTGCCTAATTCCTGCAGCGACAGCGCTCGGCCGGCGGCGAGTAGCGCACCTTCGACAATTAGTTTTACTTGCAGCAACTCCATTAGCTCTCCGCCATTTTTGCTTTAATGTGGATAGGCCCAAAGATCTCCGTCTGAACCATGTCAATCAGTGACTCCTTGAGCAATTCCATAATCGCCAGGAAGGTGACGATAACGCCCCGGCGCCCTTCTTCTATCGTGAACAGCGTGTTAAACGGCGCGAATTTTTCAACGCTGATTCGTTCTAATACATACGACATTTTTTCGCGGGTCGACAGCGGCTCGGCCTGCACGTGATGATGCTCAAACATTTTTGCGCGGCGCATCACTTCGGCCAGTGCCTGCATAATATCCTGCATCTCTACCTTCGGATGCGGGCGCTCGACTTCAAATTCGGGCGGTTCGACCTCGGCGATATAAAAGTCACGGCCTTCGCGTGGCAGTTCGTCAATGTTCTCGGCGGCTTCCTTAAAGCGCTCGTATTCCTGCAAACGGCGGATCAGCTGCGCCCGTGGGTCTTCTTCATCGCCCTCCTCGTCTTTGACACGGGGCAATAACATGCGCGATTTTATTTCGGCCAACATAGCGGCCATCACCAGGTATTCGGCCGCCAGTTCAAACTGCATCGCGTCCATCAATTCAACATAATGCATGTATTGCGTGGTGATTTCGGCGACGTTAATTTCGAGAATATCGAGATTCTGGCGCTTAATCAGGTACAGCAGTAAATCCAGCGGCCCCTCAAACGTTTCCAGAATAATCGCCAGCGCCTCTGGCGGAATATACAGGTCATGCGGAATTTCGGTCAGCGCCTCGCCGCGTATAATCGCAATCGGTGCGGTTTCAGTGGGAGTCGTGGCTTGAGCGGGAGTTGGGTCTTTCCGCGTGGCGTTGGTGATGGGTATAACTTGCGCTTTAGTCAAGCTGTGCTCGCGAGCATTAATGACGATAGCGGCGCATTATAACGACTAAGCCCATAGCTGGATATGCCAACCTGCGCTCACAAAGTAAATTCGAGGCGCTCAAAAAACATCCACATCGCCCTTACCTACGCGCAAAACATTCGGCGTTTCATCGACAAATTCAACCACGGTGGTTGGCTCCATGCCGCAGAACTCGCCGTCAATCACCAGGTCAACTTCGTGCTCCAGCCGCTCGCGCATCTCATAAGGATCGATTAGCGGGTACTCCTCTCCTGGCATAATTAAGCTAACGCTCATCAGCGGCTCGTTCAGCTCATTCAACAAGCCCTGGACAATGCGATTGTCTGGCACGCGCAAACCGATCGTTTTACGCTTGGCATGCGACAGGCGTCGCGGCACCTCGCGTGTGGCTGGCAGTATAAAAGTGTACGGCCCGGGGGTGAGCTGCTTTAACGTGCGAAACACGGAGTTGCCCACCTTGGCGTACTTGGCCAGCTCTGACAGGTCGCGGCACATCAGCGTGAAATTATGCTTGGCGTCGAGTTTGCGAATACGACGGATGCGCTGCAGCGCGTTTTTGTCGCCGAGGTGACAGCCCAGCGCGTAGGCGGAATCGGTGGGGTATACAACGACACCGCCGGCGCGAATGATATCCACCGCCTGCACCAACAAACGCTGCTGTGGATTGTCGGGATGTATGTGAAAAAACTGACTCATATATTTAACTCGGTACTCAGATAAGGTGATATTGATGGTTGCAGCGTCAATTTCACCTTATCTGAGCACTCGCCCAGTCTTGCCAAACTGCATTGCAAAACTCGGGGATTGTAGACAAATTACCCAACGACTGCCAGCGCGCATCCGCGCTATGAAAGTCACTGCCGCAGCTGACCAGTAAATCGAACTTTTGCGCCAGGCGGGCCAGCTTTTTGGTGGTGTCCGGCATTTGCGCACCTGATATCACTTCTATGCCGCGACCACCCAAACGCACGAAATCTTTCAGCAAGGCGCGCTGTTTGCTCGACGTCATTTTGTACTTGGCCGGGTGTGCAAGCACCGCTACGCCCCCGGCTGCGTTGATCGCAGCGATGACTGCTTCTAACGTGGACCAGTCAATACTCACATCGGCCGGCTTGCCGTTGCCGAGGTATTTTTTGAAAGCTTTCTCGGCGCTGTCGACAAACTGCAGCGCGACCAGGCTGGCGGCAATATGCGGGCGGCCAATTTGGGTGGCAGCATCGATACGCTCCTTTACATGTTGCGCCACGCCTGGCATACCGAGTTTTTCCAGTTTGCGCATGATTCTGTCGGCACGCTCTGCACGTAGCTGCTGTTGCGTGCTCAGCAATTCGGTAAGCTGCGCATTGTGTGGATTAACGTTCAACCCCAACACATGGATGCCTTGCCGCCCCCACTGAGTTGAAACTTCAACACCGGGAATCAGCGTCAGCTCATTATTTTCCGCCTCGTTGGCGGCCAGCCAATGCTGCGCGCTAAAGTAGCCGGCCAGCGTGTCGTGGTCGGTGATGGCAAGCACAGTGACCCCTCTGGCCTGCGCCAGCTGCAACAGCTCGGCAGGCGCCAGACTGCCGTCAGACGCCGTTGTGTGGGTATGCAAATCGAATGTCACGGAAAAATCTCCAACAACCGCTACTGAACTTCGACTAAACTAGCGGTTTTTACAAGCGCGGCATTATATAGCGAATTCTATGAGACAACTGGCCGAATTAATTCCAATTGCACTGTTTTTCATCGTCTACAAAATGAGTGGTTACGAAGTTAACCTGGGCGGTTTTCACTACGTTTTCGACGGCATCTACACGGCAACGCTGGTATTGATGATTGCTACCTGCGCACAGGTGGTGCTGACCAAGCTAATTACCGGCATTGTTGAAAAACGCCTGTGGCTGATGTTTGCGGTGGTCGCGGTCGCGGGATCACTGACCCTGGCGTTTCACAACGATGTGTTTATCAAATGGAAGCCGACAGTGTTCAACTGGGGCCTGGCAATCGCCTTTATCGTCGCACCGTTTATAGGCGACAAAACGCTAATGGAGCGTGCGATGGGCGCGCAAATCAAAATTCCTAAGTCAGTATGGTCGCGCTTGAACATGGTTTGGATAGTGAATTTTGTCGTCGTAGGCGCACTGAATTTGTATGTCGCTTTCGGCGGCTATTCACAAGAAGCCTGGGTGAACTACAAACTGTACAGCTCGATTGGCTTCACCGTGGTGCTGTCGATTATTACCGTGATCATTCTCGCGCCGCATTTGAAAGAAGACGAAGCTAAAGCCAAGAACCTCCCCCAAGATCAGTAATTAAGGAAATTCCGTGCTCTACGCCTTTATCAGTCAGGATATACCCAATAGCTTATCGTTGCGCCAGCAGTCACGACCCGACCATTTGGCGCGCCTTGAGCAACTCAAAACCGAGGGGCGGCTTGTGCTGGCCGGCCCTCATCCCGCGATTGACAGCGACGCGCCCGGCGACGCGGGCTTTACCGGCAGTCTCGTAGTCGCTGAATTCGACAGCCTGGAAGCAGCGCAGAGCTGGGCCGATGCCGACCCCTATATGGCGGCCGGTGTGTATCAGTCGGTGATCGTCAAGCCGTTTAAAAAAGCACTGCCATAAACCACTTAGCGTTAACTGCTCACCCGTTTTATAGAGACTGAATTTATGCTCGAAACTACATTAACAAAAGGCTACTTGCTGGCCACGATTTTGCTGCTATGCGCAGCACCGTTCAGCATGGCTGAAAACCCCAGGGTGGCCATGCAAACCTCGCACGGCGAAATCGTGATTGAATTGTTTGAAAAAGAGTCGCCCATTACCGTGGCAAACTTTCTTTCCTACGTTGACAAAAAATTCTACGACGGCACAATTTTTCACCGCGTGATTCCCAACTTTATGGTTCAGGGTGGCGGCTTCACGCCCGATATGCAGGAGAAGCGCACCGCCGAGCCAATTGCGAACGAATCGAAGAATCGCATCCATAACGAACGCGGCACGCTGGCGATGGCGCGTACCAATGACCCCGACAGCGCCACAGCGCAGTTTTTTATTAATGTGCGGATGAACATCGCGCTGGACTATCGCATGGGCGAGCCCGGTTATACCGTATTCGGCAAGGTGGTCGATGGCATGGCGACGGTCGACGATATCGCCGTTCAGGAAACCGCACCGCGTGCAGGTCAGCAGGATGTGCCGAAAGAACCTGTCGTCATAGAGTCTGTAAGACGCATAGACACAGCCAAATGACCGCACAGTTGAGTATTAATCTCAACAAAATTGCGCTGATTCGTAACTCGCGCGCCGGCGATTATCCCAGTGTTACCGAGCATGCACGTTTATGCGTCGACGCCGGCGCGACAGGCATTACTGCGCATCCGCGCCCGGATCAGCGGCACATTCGCGCCAGCGATATTGGCGAGCTGGCAGCAATGCTAGAGGTTGAGTTCAATATTGAGGGTAATCCTTTTGCCGCTGCCTGCCGCAGCGAGCGCGACGATGTTGGCGATTACCCCGGCTTTATGGCGTTGATCGAAGCGGCCCAACCGGCACAGTGTACGCTGGTGCCTGACTCTACCGCGCAGCTGACATCGGATCACGGTTTCGACTTAATAGCGCAAGGCGAAAAATTGAAGCCTGTAATCGAAGCCTGCCACGCTGCCGGTAGTCGCGTTAGTTTGTTTATGGATGCTGACCCGGCGCAAATCAAGCTGGCGAAAGCGATTGGCGCTGACCGTATTGAACTTTACACCGGGCCTTACGCGCTGGCGTATAAAAACAGTCCTGACGTTGATAGTGTTTTTCAAACGTTTTGCGACGCCGCGAACACGGCGCTTGAGTGCGACCTGGGCGTTAATGCCGGGCACGATTTGAATCTGGACAATCTGCCTTTGTTTGCGCAGTTACCCGGGTTGCTGGAAGTGTCGATAGGCCATGCGTTTACCGTAGACTGTATTCGCATGGGTTTGGCGAATACAGTCGCGGCATATAATAGGTGTCTAGCGGGAATGGCACTTCCTTAAACATTGTAGGGTCGAATTAATTCGACCAAAAACGCTATTCCCTGCATCATCGGTCGAATTAATTCAACCCTACAGGGGATAGTGGCCATGGTTTTACCTTAAGCAAGTGCCGTTCGTATTGGCGACCCATTCCAAACTGGTATTTATTGGCGTCGGACGGTGGATTAGCCGCGAAGCGGCGTAACCCACCAGTTTTTAAAACGCTGCTTGCGTTAAGGTGCTGGACTAACAAAATCAGTAAGGCGCTGCGCTTATAAATCGTCAAAGTAATCCAGACAGGCCGCTTCATCGGCAAACGCCAGCACCTCGAAGCTCTGCCAGCCATTGTCAAAACAATCATCACTGCCCTCGCTAACCTCTAGTGTGCTGAGGGCAGCGGCATCGTTGTCCAATTCTGGCAACAGCCACACTCGTTCGCCAGCTGAAAATTTCATTCGCAGAGCAGAGCAGCACTACGCCGCCAGCTCGCCCGTGTGGACCGCGATATTGTATAATTTTAACGCCACCTGACAGACTATCTGCAACACACCACAACTCAGCGTACATTTTACGGTTAGGGTACATCTTACAACTAAGGACACATCGCCATGAATTATATTAACGGCCTCACCTTGCTGCTAATCTATCAGCTGGTAGGCGAAGTCAGCGCGCTAGCATTACGCCTGCCGGTGCCGGGCCCGGTATTGGGTATGCTTTTGCTGTTTCTAACGCTGGTCATCAGGGGCCGCTCAAGCACCGCGTTAAACTCTGCCTCTAGTGCGCTGCTGAGTCACTTGTCGCTGCTGTTTGTGCCGGCGGGCGTGGGGCTAATGGTGCATTTTGACCGCATCGAGCAGGAATGGCTGCCAATCAGCGTCGCTGTGGTGCTGGGCACGATCATTACCATGGCGTCAACGGCGGCGATCATGCAGGTCAGCACCAAACTACTGGCAAAGAGGTCCTAGTGTGGCTGAACCTGATTTAGCGCAGATATGGGTCTATCTCTCGACATCGCCATTATTGGGGCTGACTATCACGCTTGTAGCTTACAGCGTGGCGCACCGTCTGTACGTGTTTGCTAACGCCAGTCCGTTGCTAAACCCGGTCGTGACGGCGATTATTATGCTCATCGTTTTCCTATTGCTGACGGGCACATCCTACGCTGATTATTTTGAAGGCGGCCAGTACGTGCATTTCTTACTGGGCCCGGCGACCGTTGCGCTGGCAATTCCTCTGTATCAGCAAGTAGCCACCTTAAGAAAATTATGGCTGCCGCTGTCGATTACGCTGTTTTCAGGCGCTAGTATTGGCGCGCTGAGCGCCGTGCTGCTCGCCAAATTTTTTGGCGCCGGTTTGCAAACCCAGCTGTCGCTGGCGCCTAAATCTGTAACCGCGCCGGTTGCCATGGGTATTTCAGAAAATATCGGCGGCTTACCGTCGCTTACCGCTGCGGTCGTGGCTGTCACCGGCATATTTGGCTCAATAGTGGGTACGAAGCTGCTGGCTCTGCTGCGCTTTAAAGACAACAGCACCATCGGCGTCGCACTGGGTCTGGCGGCGCATGGCATCGGCACAGCCAGAGCCTTTCAGGTTAATTCTGAAATGGGCGCGTTCGCCGCTCTGGCGATGGCGCTGACCGCGTTTATTACAGCGGTTATTCTGCCTTGGTTGGTAGAATTACCGTGGCTGGTGAATTAGTCGTACTGGTACTTGCCTGGCGTGGATGCTAACGTTGATTTACCTGATTGGCCGCTATTTCAGGCGTCACTAGAACTTGCACAGTTATGTTCGCCATCCTTGTAGTCACCTTACTCTCAAGCATGCTCACCCAATACGGAACCCCCTCTGAATGTCATTGGCTAAAACCCGCGCTAAAAAAACCAGAGCGCAAAAATCGAAATTTCAACAGCTCTGGGAAAAAGCCGAGCGTTTAAAAAGGTCTAATCAAAAGCTTGATGCCGAGCTGAATTCTCTGCTTTGCCGCGTTGAAAGCGAAGTTTTGCCGAAAGAGCTGGCAATGGGCGCTTTCATCAAAACCATGGTGGAAAAGCAGCTAGCCTTTGCGGAAAAAAGATCATTGAGCCAATGGCAACGCGCCGAGCTGGACGAATGGATCCATGAAAACCTCGAAGAGATTGACTCCATGGGTTTGATCGATGACGCATTGCGCAACGCCATCGCCAGCAAGCACGCGCGCGAGCACGACATAGATATTGACGACGCCAGCGACCTGTCGCCGGCGGAACAGCTCGATCAATATTACCAATCCATCACGCCGCGCGGCACACACGCAGCCGCAGACACGCGCAACGACCCCTATTCGTCTGGTTTCGAAGACACAGCGTTCGGAGACCCACTGCAGGACGATTTATTTGGCGACGACGATAATCTGGACAGCACCACCGAAACACAGCAGGAACAGGCCCAGCGCAAACTGTTTGAGGATATGGTTGAGCAATTTACTGACGGCCAGCTCGACGATACCACTGCTAAGGTGAGACAAACCATCGACAGCTCGGTGTTCAAACGGCTCTTTCGACAAACCGCCAACGCCCTGCATCCCGACAAGGAGCAGAATGAAAAGCGGCGCGCAGAAAAACACACGTTAATGTCGACGCTGCTTGAGGCACGAAAAAATAACGACCTGATTACTGTGCTGCAGCTACACCAAAAATTTGTTAACGCAGAACACAGCCTGTCGAACGCTGACCAGCATGACCTGGAAGCTGTGTTGTTAAATTATCTCGGCCAGCAGGAGGATAGGAAAGCTGACATTATCAATCAATCTCCCCTCCATGCCGGCGTTTATAAACGCTTTTACGCGCGCTCACAAAAATCGATCAATAAAAAGATTGCTCAGCATCTGCAATCAATTGATCAGCGCAGTGCGGCGTATCAACATTTCTCCAGTGAAGTCAGAACGCTGAAAGCGCTGAAAGAACTTCTCTCCGCGCGCTACGATCAGCATCGTTACGCAATGTTTGACGATGAGTTTTTTGACGATTTTCGTGATCCGCTCTGGTAAGTTCCCAACGTTTTTATTAATTATAGGCGTGCCGGGCGAAGCCGAAATAAAACGTGTCGCGTCAAACGATGACTCGCATGACTACCCTGCACCGGATTGGCATGTGAGCCGCGCCTGGCGAGCTGCTCGAACAGCACCAGCAACATCACCAGCAGAAATAACCAGCCGGCCAGCTGCAATGCCGCGCAGCCAGGTTTGCAGCGGCCCGGCGTAGTCCAGCATATCGGCATACGCATAGGCGACCATATAAGCCGGCGCGGCAAAGGGCAATATCAGTGCCCAGGCGAATATACTGCGCCCGGGGAAATACCGCGTCGCGGTTAACCAGGCGCACGGCACGCCAATCAAACTGGAAACCACCGCAACGCACAACAGCACGCCAAGGTGTTGAAAAATATATTCCGTTAGAACGGTGCTGCGCAGATGCTGCCACACCTCGCTGCTGGAGCCAAAGAACGTGAGTAGTATGGCCACAAGGTGGGTATGGCGATAGGTAATGCGATGAGCAACGTGCCCCAGGTCCAGACTGAGGGCAGTTGCCAATTAGCTTTCAAATCAATGATGTCCTGGCCTTGTTTTTGTGCCCTCAGCAGCTGGGGCTCAGTTCGATCACACGTGCCGCACATTATCGCTTATTACCAGGCTGTTGGCCGACTGCTTTTAAATTCTGAGCAGCGAGTCTACACAGACTTCCTGGGGCACAATTGGATGCCAAGCAAACAAGGAGCCATGACTTCGGCACCCCAAAGGCCCGTTACTTTCTCTAACCGGGGTCGTTTTAAGTAACTGCCGTGACTTATTTGACAGAGTTGCTATGTAACGCAAGAATGCTGGCCGATAATAATGTATCTGCGGTACAGGAGACACAATGACCGACAATCCCAATAATGCACCAATTTCCATGGAAGGTTGGCTGGAGCCGGGACCAAAGAATGCGCAAGTGATCTACATCTTATATTTTCTTGGTTTCTTCTTTGGCGGCGTGCCAACCATGATTGGTTTAGTGTTGGCCTATTTGAACCGCGGTAAGACCGCAGGATATACCGAAACACATTACACCTGGCTCATTCGCAGCTTCTGGATAGGTATGCTTTATGCGTTTGTTTCTATGCTTTTGATGTTCATCGGCATCGGTATACTGCTGATATTCGCTGTCGCGATTTGGCTGATTATCAGATTGGTCAAAGGCATGCAGTTGCTTAATAGGAACGAAGCTATTCGAACGCCCAAAACGTGGCTCTTCTGACCAGCCCCGCCACGCTATAGCGCTTTGCCGCTGCACGCTTCAAGTCACGCAACGGCCGCAAGCAATTACTAGAAATGCCATTTATTGAATCGCAAAGGTATCATAACTGTTAAGGAATGGGAGCGAAATAACTTGACGGTATTGCGCCGGATTTTTGTTTGTCTTCAAGGCGCGGTAACAGGCGCATAGTCGAACTATGTAACTGTTACCGC
>RCMY010005415.1_pt1 | contig 10833 bp, 8 predicted proteins | sample 2041341 | NCBI WGS metagenome assembly RCMY01 (sample SAMN09708234, study PRJNA481090) | Marine sediment metagenome, whole genome shotgun sequencing project.
GCGATGCCGATGTTGCCGCTATTGCGCTTGAAATATTCCGGCTGGTAGCGCTTCTTGAGCACCTTGGTGTGCGCGGCTTGCGCTGATTGCATGGTCGTGGCGTTGGTGTTCTTCAGTTCCAGGATATCGGAGTTGCCTGGAAACAGGCGGTCCAGTAGGGCGCGTTGTGCGGGCGCGGCTGTGTTGTCCGGCATGCTGTTTGAAGGCATGCCGTTCGAAGGGATGCGATGCAGGCGTTCAAGCTTCCAGCTGTCCTTCAACAGATGCTTGTCGCGCAGGATGCGCACGTCGCCGTCAACGGCCAGGTCGAGCAGGTCGGACGAGAAACAGCGAGTGTCGTAACCCATGCGCTTGACGTAGCGCAGGCCAGCGGGGGAGTGGCCTTGTGGTGGCTCGTAACGGGTGATGATGATGCCCGGCCGCGGATCACGGCCGAACTTGCGCCAGCGAGTGATGCAATAGGCCAGCAGCACGAGCAGCCCGATCAGTGAAATCAGCACGCCGCGGTTGTCCTTGAGAAACCAGCTGATGCGCTGGCTGTTTGTCGGCTCGGCGACCAGCCCCTTGGGGAAAGACAGCACCGTGGTGAAGCCTTCCTGCGGCGCCAATGGACGCGTCAGCCGCCAGTGCGCCACGCCAGGCGCGGGCAGGGTGGCGATGAAAGCATCACCGTGCGCACCCTGTGCGCCGGTATAGCCATCGGCCTGCATGTCGGCGATCGGTGCCGCTTGCGGTAGTTGCACCTCGACCTTGCCGCTCTGGATCGGAAACGCCCAACCGGTGCCGATTGCATTCCAGTACAACTCGTCGTGGTCGGAGAAGAATCCCATTTGACGAGTGGTGCGATAGTGGAGCACGAAGGTGTAGTCGGCTGGTACCGGCAGGAAGTCGTCGTTGCCGGTATTGATGCGAACGCCGTTGGACTTTTTCTCGATGAACCAGGGTTCGGAGACACCATTGCGGGTGACGTCGATCATTTCGAAATCGACGACGACGTTGTTGCCGTAGCCATCCTTGTAGCGGGTCGGGAAATCACGATAGATGCCACGGCGGATGTTGTTGCCTTCCGCGTGCACGGTAATGTGCTCGGTGACGTCCAGGCTGCCGTCGGCCTGGACGGCAACGTCGGTGTCGTAGGACAGGATGCGTTCGGCCGCCGCCAGTGGTGCGCTGAAGAGCAGGATGAGCAGTGCGAGCGCCATGAATCCGGGCAGGCTTGCGTGCAGGAAAGGCAGGTTTAATCGTTTCATGGTCATCTTGACAGTCCTATCGATTGCTCGTCTTGTTTGCTCATCTCAACCGCTCGTCATCCTAGTTTTCGCGGGGACGACGGCTCGAATGGTTTGACGAGACGCGGAGTAATCATGGCGTCAAATCCACTTTGATTGCGGCGCGCTCATCGTCCTTGGCCTGGAAGAACTCGGCTTCATGGAAACTGAAGCTGCGCGCCACGATGACGTCGGGCACGCGCTGCACGCCGTTGTTCAAGTCGCGCACGGCGCCGTTGTAGAAGCGACGTGCGTACTGCAGTTGCTCCTCGACATCGACCAGGTCGCGCTGCAGCTGCATGAAATTGCTGCTGGCCTTGAGGTCCGGATATGCTTCCTTGAGCGCGATCAGGCGGCCGACCGCGCGCTCGAGTTCGCCTTCGGCGTCGCCGATCCGCCCAGGGTCGCTTTGCGACAACGCGCGTGCGCGCAGGCCCGTGACGGCTTCGAGCAGTGCATGCTCGTGGCCGGTGTAGCCACGGACCGCAGCCACGAGTTGCGGCACCAGGTCGTGCCGGCGCTGCAGTTGCACGTCGATATCGGCCCAGGCGGTCTTGACCTGGTTGCGTAGCCGCACCAGGCGATTGAAGGCCAGCAGCGCCCAGGTCACCAGCGCGAGGACCAGCAGCAGGAAGATGATGAGGATGGGTGTCACGTGGTCCCCTGACGTTGTCGTGGCGGTGGTGGCCGCAGCATGACGGGCTCCCGCATTATTGACTAGACACGCGAGAACAGCGGACAAGCGGCCATGGCTGGATTGTCATGTGGCGGCGGTCACGCGTTGGCTATCACGCGGTAGCGGTCACCTGACCGCGATCACCTGACGGCGATCACGCGGCGGCGATCACGTGAATCTCGTGGCCATCAAAGCAGACCACCTGCCCGCTGCGTATCTTGCAGGTCTTGCGCAGTTCCACGTTGCCATCGACCATTACCGCGCCACTGGCCACCAGTGCCTTGCCCGCGCCGCCACTGTCACACAGACCGGAAAGCTTGAGCAGCTGGTTGAGTTCGACGAAGTCGTGTTCGAGCTGGAAGTCGGTTCGCGGCATTTCATCTGGATATCGAAGGGAGGTCGAAGGGAACTAAAAAAGAAGGATTGCAATCGGCCGGACATTTAGCCCATGCGCTCCAACACTGCAGCGAAACGCGGGTCCGCTCGAAGCGAGATCAAATCGGCGTCGTTCTCGATCCAGGCGCGATCGCCCCAGCCCAACTCAACCGCTCGTTCTAGCAGTTCGATGGCGCGGTCGCCATTGCCAAGCGTCGCATAGACACATGCGGCGTTGTAAAGGTAATGGGGTTCGTTGTCGCGCGTCTGCAGTGCCAGCTCCGCCCATTCGATCGCCTGCTTGGGCTGCCCTGCTTCAGCCAGCGAGTACGCCCCGAAGGAAAGGGCGCGGGCATCATCCGGATTCAGCATGACATGGCGCTGGATGAGTTCGAGGCAGTGGGCATCGGCCCGGTGCGCTTGCTCCGTCCGGCCAAGGGAGCGATAGGCCATCGACAGGAACCCTGGCGACTGGTAGTCGGCGGGATTGACTTCGGATGCCCGGATGAAAAGCCGCGCAGCTTTCTCGTAGTCCCCTTTGGCCAGGCATGCGCGCCCATAAAAAAGGTAGGACTCGAACAGGTTCGGGTTGATCAGCAGGGCCGTCTCGAACCGCTTCTCGGCTTCGGCGTATTCCCCGGCCGTAAACATGGCGATACCCAGCGATGCCTGTGCCTCGGCGGATTCCGGGTCGAGTTCGATTGCGCGCTTGCTTTCCTGCTCAGCAAGAATCGCATTCTTCTTCGAGGCGTCGGAATAACGGTACAGCATGGAATACGTATCGGCGAGTCCAGCATGGGCCATTGCATACTTCGGATCCAGTTCGATCGCGCGGTCGAACATGCTGATCGCATGCAGGAAGTCGCGGCGGCTCATCGCGTAGAAATACTTGCGTCCTTTGAGGTAGAAATCGTAGGCACTGGCGTTGGTGGTGGCGACGTTCTGCAGCGAGCGCCGCTCCTTCGGGCTCAGGGTCACCTTGAGCGCTTCGACGATACTGCGGGCGATATCGTCCTGGATCGCGAACACGTCCTTCATCTCGCGGTCGTAGGTTTCCGACCACAGATGCGAGTCGGTGTCGGTCTCGATCAGCTGTGCGGTGATCCGCACCTGGTCACCGGCGCGGCGCACGCTGCCCTCCAGCACGGTGCTCACGCCAAGCTCCTTCGCCACCGTGGTGATGTTGGCGTCCTTGCCCTTGAACACGAACGACGAGGTCCGCGAGGACACTTTGAGTTGCGGCAGCTTGGTCAGCAGGTTGAGGATCTCCTCTGAGATGCCGTCGCTGAAGTATTCGTTCTCGACGTCGCCGCTCATGTTGACGAAGGGCAGCACGGCGATGGTGTGGCGGGACTCGGTTTCACGGCGCGGCTGTGTCGTGATTGCGGCGTCTGGAACGGTGTTTGCTTTCTCGGCCGCGAGTGGCGGGGCGGACACGGGCGGCGCAGCAACAGGTGTAGCGGCGACAGGTGTCGCGGCGGTTGCCACCGCATCGGCGGGCAACGTCCGTTGCACGCCATCGGGGCCGATGTCCAACGCCCAGGCCAGGATCAGTGCGATCGGCAACCCCAGCCCGACCAGCACGATCACCAGGGTCACGGTCCATGGCGGCAGGTTGAGTGCGGGCAATACCGTGGAAGACACCTCGACCATGACCCAACCGACCACGGCATACAGCACCAGTACGCGGATCACGCGCCGGCGCTTGAGCTCGGCAAGAAACCCTTGCCCGGTGGTTGTTTGGGCTCCATCCGCCATCTGCGCTACCCCAGTGCGATTCAGGTGTCCGGCGTCCGGTCCGGTGCGGCCAACATACTCCATCCGCTACCGGGGTTGCCCGGCAGCCCAGCACCTGCATGGTGCAGGAAACCTTTCCATACAACGGCGATTCGAAACAAAAGCGGCCGCAGTTGCCTGCGGCCGATTGATGGATGGCGAAGTGAGGATTGCGCCAGGATGTCGGAGAGCGTCAACCCGCGCCGTCAGCGTCCCTTGTACAGCCCGGGGAACATCTGCTTGAGGTGCACCAGCTTGGGCGCGTCGTTGTAGACGATGTATGGGCTGTCGGGATGATGCTGCAGGTAGTCCTGGTGGTAGGCCTCTGCGGGATAGAACGCCTTCAGTGGTTCGACCTTGGTGACGATGGGTTTGGAGAAGATGTTGACTGCACCCAGTTGCGAGATATACGACTTGGCCAGCCTCTGCTGCCTGGCATCGGTGGCGAAGATCTCCGAGCGGTACTGCGGGCCGACATCGGGCGACTGGCGGTTGAGTTCGGTCGGGTCGTGCGCGACCGAGAAATACACCTTCAGCAATTGCCCATAGCTGACTTGGGACGGGTCGTAAGTGATCTTGACCGATTCGGCATGACCGGTATTGCCGGTGCCGACGGTGCCGTAGTTTGCTGTCGCCGCAGTGCCGCCGGAATAACCGGACACGACATCCTTGACACCCTTGACGTGCTCGAACACGGCCTCGACGCCCCAGAAACAACCACCCGCGAACACTGCGACCTGGTCCTTTTCAGCGTGCAATGGCGCGTCGTTGATCGGGTCAGGCAGCGCGACCGGGTTGCTACGCGCGCCAGCGAAGTTGCAGGCGCCAAGCAGGGCGACTACGCCCAAGGCAAGCAACGATTTAGTTTGGATGGAGTATGTCATCGGGGGTCCCCAAGCTGGCGTGTCAGGCTGCCGTGGCAGGTGTGAAATGCAGCGATGCCGAGTTCATGCAGTAACGCAGTCCGGTCGGCTTGGGACCGTCGTTGAAGACGTGGCCCAGATGCGCCTCGCAACGCTTGCAGCGGATCTCGGTGCGCACCATGCCGAAGGTGCTGTCGGCATCCTCGACCACGTTTTGTTTTGCAATCGGTTGGTAGAAGCTCGGCCAGCCGGTGCCGGAATGGAACTTGGTCGCGGAATCGTAGAGTGCAGTGTCGCAGCACAGGCAGCGGTACACGCCCTTGTCCTTGATCTTGAGCAGCGGCCCGGTAAAGGCGCGCTCGGTGCCACCGTGGCGCGTGACCTGGTAGGACTGCGGCGGCAATTGCTTGCGCCATGCCGCATCGGACTTGACGACCTTGCCGACGGTCACCGTCTTGAGGCGTTTACCGTCATTGGTGAACTCGACGATCTTGACAGTGGTCGCTGCCGAGCCACCATTGGCTGCAGGGACCGCAGCCGCTTCGCTGCGACGTGTGCAACCCAGGGCCAGGCCAGCCAGCGCCACCGAGGACGTCAGGACGAATCCGCGCCGGGACAGGCCAGGCGGGGCGTGTGGCGCATGGGGAGTTTTGGTATCCATAATCAGGGTTACGCAGGGAAGTGTAGGAAAGTTACGTTGCCAGCTTGGCGATGGATGCGTCGGCACACGCGCCAGCCAGCGGATGGACCTGCCTTGGATGGTCACGGTTCAGCCTGCGCCAGCGGGTGGCTGGCCAGCGTGTAGTGAAGCAGGGCCGCTGCCCGGGCCAGTGCAACGCAGCGCGCTGCGACAGGACCCGCATGCAAAATCCCCCGTCTCGCCGCCGCGCACCAAACAACGCGCGTGCAAGCAGTTGCCGGGGCATGGCGACCGACAGTGCCCCGGGTGCGCTTCGCTTACCCGGGCTACGTGTTGCAAATTCGAACGATGGCCTTGGCACGCGACCGGCCCATCGATACCGTTATTCCTGCCATCGCGGGAATGACGACGTCGCGATCCGGAGGTGGCGGTGCATGGCCTGTCGTTTAGCGGATCGGTAATTTGATCCGCTGTCCGCGCCAGTCGATCACGACGCCATCGGTGGTGATGTCTTTGACTACGGCATCACCGACGCGATCGCCTTCGACGACCCGGTTGCCGTCCAGGATAACGAAACGTCGCGCGGGGTCGGCATTCCACAGGTGCATGCTGATCTTGAGTGGGGGTAGCGACTCGCGTTGGGTGGTGGTGAGGTCGGAGAGGGATGCGATCTGGGTGGTGTTCGCGTCGTCCGGTTGTGTGGGTGTGGGTTGCGTGGTCGCAATGGACTCAAACGTGCGTGCTGGTGCGGCCAAAGGCGTGGCTGTAACCGGTGTCGCACGCGGCGGCGTAACGGTTGTCGGTGCCGTGGGCAGGGGAGCCTGTTTGCCGAGTGCTGTTTGCGGTGCATTGGCAACGGGTGTGGGCGATGCTGCCTTGGCGACCGGGCGTGCGGGTTGCGGCTGCGTAACATGTGGTTGCGGCGTAAGACGCTGCACGGGTGGCAACATCTGTCCGGGTGGTTGCTCGGGGTCTGTCGCGGCCTGCTGGGCCGGCGCTGGATGGGTGGCTTCAGGCAATGGGGTTTTCCGGTCGCGCAGCAACCACAGCGCGACCAACAGCACGACAACCAATGGCAGCAGCCAGAGCCAAACAGGCGGCGTATGTCGCGCAACCGGTTGCGGTGCCGGCATGTCCGCCAGTACGTCAGGCGCCTGTCCGCGGCGGCGCTCGGCTTCGGACTTGCGCAGTGCTTCAAGGATCAGCGACATGTCAGTCCAGCTCCTGCAACAAATGCGGGCCGGGGTCGCTTGCGGACAGTGCGAATAGGGTTTCGGGCCCGATGATGCCGTCGGCGACCAGTCCGTGCGCGGCCTGGAAGCGGCGTACTTTTGTGATGGTCGCGGCATCGATAGTCGTTGCAGCAGCAGTCGTTGCAGCGGGCGCAGCGCGATTAGGCGTGAGGCGTTGCTGCAGCCATTGCGCAGCTGGCCCGCCACTACCCGGGGCGAGTGGGGCAACGACGGTTGCCGGTGCGCGCCACAGCACGGCATATTCGCCGTGCCATGCCTGCTGCAGGACAACGCGCGGGACGTCGTAGACATAGTTGCCCAACCGCAGGCGTGCATGCACGGCATTGACACCCAGCAGCACGACCCAGCCGTCGTGTTTGTCGCTGTACAGGCGCAGCAATGCCGGGCGGCCGATTGCGGTCAGCATGTCAAGCGCGCCGTGTGCACGCAGGCAATAGACACCTGGCGCCAGCACCGCCGTGCACTGTGCGGCGATGGCAACGTCGTTGCTATCAGTCGGAAGTTGCCACTGGGACAGGAGTGCCTGCCAGGCGGGTAGCGCAGCGGCATCCCCGCCAGCAATGAACAGGGCCAGGGTGGTGGTATCCAGGGTAGGCGTATCCGGCTTCACAGGGCTGGATTTGGTAGCTGGCGTGGCACCAGGGCCAGGAGATGTCGTTGGTTTTCCGGCATCAGCCAAAGCGGCTGTATTGCTGGGTGTCGAGCCGGGACGCATGGCGTAGGCAATCACGCATGCGATGGCGACGATGCCGAGCAGGATCATTGCGGCATAGGCCTGCAGACGCGAATTGGCGGCACGGCGCGGCGTGGGCAGTGACTCCCGTGCGGCTGCATCCACGAGGGCGGCATCGATGGTGGTGCGATCGCGTGCGTAGCCGGCCAGCAGGCTGCGCTCGGCGATGACGTTGATCAGCCGGGGCACGCCGCCGGAGCGCTGGTGCAAGCGGCGGATCGCAGACTTGTCGAACGGCAGGTGCCTGCCACCGGCGATGGCGTAACGGTGGCGCAGGTAGCGTTCGGTTTCGCCGGCATCCAGTGGTGTCAGGTGGAAGCGGGCGGTGATCCGTTGCGCGAGTTGGCGCAGGTCGTCGCGGGCAAGGATGTCACGCAGTTCCGGTTGCCCGAGCAGGAGCACCTGCAGCAATTTCTGGGTATCGGTTTCCAGGTTGGTCAGCAGGCGCACCTGTTCCAGCGCGTCGATCGACAGGTCCTGCGCCTCGTCGATGATCAGCACCACGCGCAGGCCCTGGGCGTAGGCTTCCAGCAGGTAAGTGTTGAGGGCATCGACCAGCGCCTTGGTGCTGCCACGCTTGCCTTCGATGTCGATTTGCAGCTCTTCGCAGGTCGTTTCCAGCAACTCGACCGGGGATTGCCGCGGGTTGAGTACCAGTGCGGCGCGAGTGTTTTCCGGTAATTGCTCGAGCATTAGCCGGCACAGCGTGGTCTTGCCGGTGCCGACCTCGCCGGTGAGCTGCACGAAGCCGCCGCCGCCGCCCTTGTCGATGCCAAACAACAGGTGCGCGAGCGCATCCCGGTGGCGCTCGCTGAGAAACACGAAGCGCGGATCGGGGGTGATCGAGAACGGCGGTTCAGTGAGGCCGTAGTGCTCGAGGTACATGCGCAGGTCCGTTGGTGAAGGCGTAAGCGTGCCATGAAAGGCGGGTTGCGATGAAACGGGGGCAATCGGGTGGTTGTATGAAATCGCTGGAAGAGCGCCCCTCATCCGCCCTTCGGGCACCTTCTCCCCGCAGGCGCGCGGGGAGAAGGAAGTGCAGCAGTGCTGCGGCAACCCTTCCTCGCCCAGCACAGCGGGGAGAGGAACAGCTTCGCGTAGCGAAGCAGGGTGAGGGGTGCGGCTGTTGCGACAATGCCGCGAAAAGCGCCCCTTATCCGTCCTTCGGGCGCCTTTTACCCGCAAGGGCGCGGGGGAGAAGGGAAAGTGCTATTCAGCGATCCCTTTTGCTTCAGAAGTCCCCAAAACCTCCGGATGCCGCAGCTTCTGTGGGCGCTGCAGCAGCGGGTAGGCCAGCACGGCCCCCAGGATGATCACCACGCCGGCATAGAAGCGCAAGGTCAGCTCGTGCTGCTCGCCCAGCAGCAGGATCGCCAGCACGATCGCGTAAATTGGTTCCAGGTTGACAGCCAGCTGCGCGGCGAATGCCGTCATATGGCGCAGCGCGACCAGTGACAGCGCAAACGGCAGCAGCGTGCATACCAGCGACAGCAGCAACAGGTACAGGGTGTCGTGCAGGCTGGGCAGTACGAGAAGGTCGCCGGCAAACGCGGGAAACACCATTGGCATCACCGGCGCGAGCGCGGTCAGCGCCAGTGTGCCCGCGCCCAGTTCCAGTGCGGTCACGGTCAGCGGGTCGCCGCGCTCGACCATGCGTTTGTTGAGCGAGCCGAACAACGCCACGAACAGGGCGGACAAGGTACCAACGGCAATTCCGATCCGCATGTCAGACGGGACCCCGCCGACCACGAGTGCAACACCGGGCAGTGCGGCCATGCCCAGTAGCAGTTCGCGTCCGGAAAACTTGCGTCCGGCGAGTTTGGGTTCCACCAGCGCCGTGAACACCGACGCCAGCGCGATGCAGGTCGCGCCGACCGAGGCGTTGGACAGCTTGATGGCGCCGTAGAAAGTCAACCAGTGCAGCGCCACGAGCACGCCGATCCCGGCATACGCCAGGATCACCTTGGGCGACATCGCACGCACCCCGCGCCAGACCCGTGGGACGCAGGCCAGTGCCGCGACCACGATCAGCATCCGCCACCACACCAGCGGCAGCGCAGGCAGCGTGATCAGCTTGCCGATGATCGCGGTAAAACCCCACAGCAACACGCAGAAGTGGATCTGCAGGAAGGCCTTGCGGCTGTCGGTCATCGGGGATGTCGTGGTCCGCATGCGCGCATTATCCGCAAGTAATCGGCGTCGGTGTGGCTCGCCGTCCCTTTGTGGTGGGTGCCGTGCGGGCGTCGCATCGTGTATCGGTACCGGACGTGGTCGACGGACGCAGTACGGGCAGCCCCGGCATACGTGGCCCTGGTGGTGACCTGCCAACCGACTCGTGGGGTGCCCGTGTGCCGCAGTCGACCGCTCAGGCGTTGCGCTGCAGCCAGTATGCGGCGGGTTGCGGCCGGCCGAACAGATACCCCTGCCCGTAGGTGCAGCCCATCGCACGCAGGGCCTCGTGCTGGACGGTCGTCTCGATCCCCTCCGCGACCACTTCCAGCCCCAGCGATTTCGCCAGCGTCAGGATCGCGCCGACCACGGCCGAACTGCGTGGGGCCGAGTGGCCCCCAAGTGGCTCCACGAAGGAGCGGTCTATCTTGAGCATCTTCAGGGGGAAGCGATGGACGTAGCCAAGCGAGGAGAAACCGGTGCCGAAATCGTCCAGCGCCGCCTCGATGCGGGATTCGCGCAGGCGTTGCAGGATCTTCGCTACGGCTTCCGGGTCGGCCAGCAACGTGCCTTCGGTCACTTCGATTCGTAGTTGCGCCGGGTCGTAGCCGGTTTCGGCGGTCAGCGCCAGCAAGCGGGCATCCAGGCCTTTACCCTGGAAATGGTGGGGCGAGACGTTGATCGTGATGTACTGGCCATGGTCGACCAGGGCGCGTCCGGCGATACAGGTCTGCCGGTACATCTGCCAGTCGATCGCCTCGAGCATGCCGCACTCGTCCGCGATTGGCAGGAATTCGCCGGGCGCCAGGACGCCGCGTTGGGGATGGTTCCAGCGTACCAGCGCTTCGTAGCCGACCCTGGCCTTGTCGGAGAGCCGCACCAAGGGCTGGAAATAGGGCTCGAACTGTTCCTGTGCGAGCGCGGCACGCAATTCGTGCTCCATGCCGAGCACGTCCAGCGCGTCGCGTTGCAGCGAGTCGTCGAACAGGACGTAACGGCGGCGGCCAGCACTCTTGGCCCGGTACAGGGCGGTATCGGCGTCCTGCAGCAGCATATCGGTGGTTTCGTGGCGCGGCTCAC
>RCMY010005416.1_pt1 | contig 10832 bp, 11 predicted proteins | sample 2041341 | NCBI WGS metagenome assembly RCMY01 (sample SAMN09708234, study PRJNA481090) | Marine sediment metagenome, whole genome shotgun sequencing project.
GTGGCGGAGAACGGGCCTGCTCCAGGCTTGCCTATCCTGCCGGTGGCCAGATGACAGTTCAGGATCGCATTGACCTTGTCGGTCCCTGAGGAAGATTGGTTCACGCCCTGACTGAAGATGGTCACCACCTTTTTTGTGCCAATCCAGAGATCCAGAAACTCTTGCAATTGCGCTTTACCCAACCCGGTGAGCTTGGGGTCCGATGCCCGTGCAGCAGCAATGGCCAACGCCACGACCTCGGGGCAGTTCTTCCACCTGCTGCGGCGCCAGATCGTGCGTGAGATTAATAAGCCACTGATCGTGTTCACACCGAAGTCCGGCCTACGCGCCAAGTGGTCCCGCAGCCCGGTGGAAGCACTGCTCACTGGCTCGTTTCAGGAAGTGCTCGAAGCAGCGCCGTTGGACGACCCGGATTCGGTGTCGCGAGTGGTGTTTGCCTCAGGAAAGGTTGCCGCGGAGGTCGAACAGTACCGCGCCGACAAAGGCCACAACGTCGCCTTGATTCGTGTGGAGCAACTCTATCCCTGGCCATTCGACGACGTAGCCGCTGCGCTCCAGCGTTACCGCAACGCCAAAGAAATCGTCTGGCTCCAGGAGGAGCCGGAGAACATGGGGCCGTGGAATGCCATCAAGGGCCGGCTCTACGAGGCCCACGGCGATACCCACAAAATCCGCCGGGTGAGCCGGACCGAATCCGGTAGTCCGGCGACCGGATCGCGCAACATCCACTTGCAAGAGCAGGAACAGCTCATGCAGCGAGCCTTCGCTTAACTGTCCTGAACTGCCTCGCCCAGGGCGCTGCGTCGCCATGTGAGCTGGCTCCGGGTAGCTAGCGGCACAACCCAGCTGGCTCAACGACAAGGCTGCGGCGCCATGAGAGCTGGTTTCGTCGCCTCGGAGGCTCGCCTATCCGGCGCTGCACAATTGCACCTGCAAGTTCAGTTCGGACTGCTCATGGGGAATCGCTCCGCCTATGCGGGCGTCACGCGGAACTCGTAGTTGAGGAGCTCGGCTCCTTGCCAGTCCATACCGCGGAGGGTCACTGAGACAGTGGTGCCGTTGTCCGCGACGTCCACTAGGCCGAACTGTCCCGGACCATCGAATGTGCCTTCGGTATAAGGACCGCCCTTGATCGTGCCGGGGCGATCAAGGGCAGCAGCGTGGAAGATTGGGAAGCCACCCGCCCGGCCGGTGGAGTAGTCCGTATTGGTTCCATCATCGGCGGCGATCATGTGGGCGTCACCGCTGATCATTAGCAGATTAGTGATCCCATTCTCGGCGATGTGGTCGGCGAGCTCTGTGCGCTCTTCGGCGTAGCCGTTCCAAAAGTCGCCACCATCGACCGCCTCGCCGACCCAGGGGACGGGGTTAAGCCAGACCACCAGTGCGTGGTCCTTCGAGGACCGTGCCAGTTCCTCCTTCAGCCACGCCTTTTGCTCGACTCCGAGCATCGAGCGATCCGCCTCATCGGCCAGGTCCCGAGCGGACCGGGCGTCGGTCATGAGGAAGCGAACCCGTCCTACGGTAAAGGCTTGATAGACGGCGCTTTCCTCGCCCGAAAGCTCGTAGCTGGGTACGTACTCCCGGTAATTGGACATGGCCGCCCGGCGGCTAGGTGAGGAGCTGTCAGAGTCGTTGCCGCCGTAATCGTGGTCGTCCCACATATAGGCAACTGGAGTCGAACGATAGAGGGCCGCCTGGGCTGGCCTGGAAAGCGTGAGGTCCATTACCTCCTGATAGCGCTCGACGTCGTCGCGGCCATTGTCGCCGTAGTGCAGGTCGCCGGCCACCATGTAAAAGAGCGGATCCAATTCCCGGATCGTGTCGAACACGGCGCCATTGGATCCCACACGTGCACATGCGCCGACGGCGAAAGAGAACGAGGCGGGCCCTTCGGGATAGGTGCGGAATCGTCCGGTGCGAACGAGGTCGATCTCGCCATCAATCTCGGCCGCATAAAAGTACTCGGTGTTCGAATCCAGCCCGTCAACCTCGAAGCCGACGACATTGCCTGCGGTATCTAAGGCATCAACAAAGCGGGCGCCGGAAAAATCCTTCGTGGTCGAGACAGCGAGACGAGCTGTTCGAGCACCTCCGATTGGCTTCCCCTTCACCTGCGCACTGTCGGACGTGATCGCCCCGGACCACAACCATCCCATCGGTGATGTATCGAGCGCCGCCACGGCAGATTCGGGATGCGTGGGCCCCCAGTTCCAGCTGTAGTACGCCTGGCCCCCGAGGAAACCACCGAGAATTGCCAAAGCAGAAATACTCGCCGAGATTGCTGTCTTCGCGCGGCTGACTTCATCGAGGTCAACAAGTATCCACAGCAGAGCGGGAACCATGAAGCTGACTACGACGAGGATTGCCTGCCAAGGCACCAATTGGTTGGCAGCGAACGCCGCCAGCGCTGCAGCAAGGCCGGCGGCAATGATGCCGCCAACGAGTTCGAACCGGAGCGCCACAAGCAGCGCGGCAACGAAGGCCAAGATGAAGATCGGTTGGATTTCGGCGTCGAAGGCCGTTCCGCCCGGCCGGTAGTCCAACCAGCCGAAGCGCCGACCCAGGTAACTCAGAACGATGGCCAACGCGGCAATTCCGAACGCCATACGCCGGATGGCTGTGTGGGCACCTTCGGGAATGTCAAGCAGTTCGGGCATCTATCAGTTTGGAGCTTCCAGACGGTCCCGCAGCTCGGTGAGGTCGAAGTCGGGTTGGGGGTAGGTCGCTCCCATGTCACCGAAGGTACTCAGCAGCAGGTTGGCAATGGCCCAGTTCCGATACCACTTGTGGTCTGCCGGAATGACATACCACGGGGCGAGGTCGGTGCTGGTCTGCCCGACCGCATGACTGTAGGCGGCTTGGAACTCGTTCCAATTCGTTCTCGTCTCGAGGTCGGATTCGGCGAATTTCCACCTTTTATCATCCCGACGAAGGCGCCGAAGGAAGCGCTCACGCTGCTCATCGAAGGAGATGTGGAGGAGGCACTTTAGGATTGTCGTGCCACCGGCGACAAGTTCCTTCTCGAACGCGTTGATGTCGTCGATGCGGCTGGCGATCTCTTCGTCGTCCTCGGATCCAAGTGCCATCGGGACAAGCACGTCCTCGTAGTGGGAGCGATCGAAAACGGCAAGCTGACCTGGCTCGGGCAGCTTCTGCCGATATCGCCAAAGCACCTCGTGCTTCTTCTCTTCCTCGGTGGGTTCCTTGAACGATGCGACGCGAACACCGGCGGGATTCATCGAGATCACTACATGCTTGATAGTTCCGTTTTTCCCACTGCAATCCAGTCCCTGCAGCACCAGGAGCACCGATCGCTCCCCCTCCGCGTAGATGAGCTCGTGTTGGTCAAAAAGCATCTCGGCGTAGTCGCCCTCGATCTGCTTCTTCGCCTTCTTCTTCGACGGAGCCTCCGGCGTCGTGTCCGTCTGATAACCCGCAAGGTTTAGGACGCCGTCGATGGGTCGAGCCCGGAGTTGTTCCCGAAGGTCAATCACCTTGGTCATGGGTTTCCTCTTTCACTGAGATTCTCCTGATAGTGAACACTGATCGCCGCCGGTCGCACAACGAACTCCAGCCGCTCAGCAGGACTCCGCTCCTCACCGTCCAGTTCGTAAATTCGCTCTTCAGAGTGCTGGACGACGATTCGCGCGCCGCGAGTCCTCTGCGCCAACTCGGGGATCTCTTTCCCCAGCAAAGTGGAAAGGCCAAAGCGAATCCAGTCCATCGCCCCTCGGGAAGTTACGGTCATCACGTCGAGGTGGCCGTCGTCAGGTTGGGCATCGGGGAACATCTCGATTCCGCCGGTGATACCACCAAAATTCCCCACCAAGACCATCGAGGTAGCGCCTGCGAACCACGCCTCGCCATCTACGGTCACAGTTGTCGACACCCGCGGTTCCCGCAAACTTTTGAGCCCCGACAGCACGTATGCGATAGTTCCAAATCGCGATTTCGCATCGCTGTTCGCCCGCTCAATCATCAGCGCATCAAAGCCCGATCCGGCCATCACAGCAAAGGACTCGCCGTTCACGACACCGACATCAATTTCTCTAGTGGGCATGTCTTCTATGCCCGCTGCGCCCGCCAGGCCGGATTCCAGCCCAAGATTCGATGCAAGAAGGTTGCCGGTTCCCAGCGGTACTATGCCTAGTGCCGTGGCACTCCCGGTGAGGGGCTCGAGGCATGCCCGCACGGTTCCGTCACCGCCGCAGGCAATCAGCGTTTTGACTCCATTCTCTACCGCCTCCCGGGCTTGCCCGGGACCAGGGTCACTTTCGGTGGTGGGTACCAGCCTCACTTCGCGCCCCAGCGCGTCTTGCAGTTCCGATTCCTCAGGGGCGCTACCACTGGCAGGATTCCAGATTGCGACGACGCTCATACCCGAACTCCCTCAACAGAAACACCGGTGGAACCGCCACGCCGAGGAGCGACCTCGTCGGGTCGTCCCATCACCCGCAAACAGATGGCGATCGAGACTGCGCCCAAGATCATGCCTGCCACAACGTCACTGAAGTAGTGCATTCCCTGGTAGATCCGAGCACTGCCAACGATCAGGGGAATCAGGGCAGAGACGATGACCGCGAGGGCTCGATAGATCGTCCGTCGGGAATGCCAGAAAACCACCACGGCCAGGGCGGCATAGACGGTCGCTGCTGCGGTGTGCCCCGACGGATAGCTATTGTCCACCGGCGAGGTCACCAACTGCTCCACCTCAGGTCTCGGCCTTCGGACGATAAAGGACATGGCGGTGTAGGCCGCCCCTTCGAAGATCAGCGTCAAACCGATGAAAGCTGCTTCGTGCCAGCGGCGGTAAGCAAACAGAAGAGCCCCGGCGATGACGACGGAAAGCCCAATCTTCACCGGCGTGTCGGCGATAAAGGCTCCCCAGTGAGCGATTTCGTCCCGAACGTCGGTTCGTTCCGCTACTACGTCCTCGGTAAATCCGGTATCGAACTCGGTCACCGTATTTGGCGGCGAGACGTCGGTGATCAGGAAGCCCAGCGATGCGCCCACCGCTACCACGATGGCAAAGGCGATCGCCAGTTGCTTCCACTCGGGCATGCCGAGGGGCCATGAAGCCTTCCACCACGGGTCCGAGCTTGCCTCCGTCGTGCGTTCGTCGATCAAATCAGTCATTGCGAGGTCCTTCCAAATTGCGGTGCCGGGCGGAGAGGCCGGCGAAAGCCCCGTAACAAATGAAGCCGACGCCGACGAGTCCGGCCAGGACGGCCCCGAAAGGTTGCTCGGCAAGCTGGCGAACGGAATCGTCAAGCCCTGCAGCTTTCTCGGCGTCAAAGGTCCAAGCAGCCTGGATGAGGAATGCTCCAATTAGCGCCATCGAAGCTCCCCGGGCAATCCAGCCAACCATCCCAAGGTGGTCGATCGCCGTACCTTCCAGCCCGCTCTGGCCCGACATGTCGTCCCGGAAGCTGTGGGTGAAGCCCTTGCGAGCAAAGAACCCCCCGATAGCAATGGCGATCAGACCACCCAGGATCACCAGCGTTCGGCCTGCGGTTACCTCGAGAACAGACTTCACAACACTTTCCGCCATGCGATCCTCGCTCGAACCCGAATCGCTCGAACGGCCGCGTAGAAATCCAATGCTTGTCCAGAGCAAGGAGGCGTAAACAATAGCGCTCACGAGGTAGCCAGCCCGGTGGACAAGGGCGCTGCCGGTCCAATCGCCGGGGAGCACGACCGTAAATACGCGCCACAGACTGTAGAGACCGAGTCCGATGGCGACGCCGAGGAGAAGCACTCCACCGAATGGGGTCTCGGCCACTTGCTCTATAGCTCCCGCCTGGTTGGCGTCACCGCCGCCTCCGCCAAATGCAATGCCCAAAAAGAGGAACCCGATCAACGAATACACCAAACCCTTGGCCAACCACCCAGCGCGCCCGACTACCTCGAAGCGCCTCCCGGCGTCGTTGGCAGTTTCTTCAATGCTTGTCTTGTCGCTGCTTGTCTGGCCGCTCATGTGGCCGGTTTTGGTTCGATTGTCCCTTGAAGTCATGGCGCTCAAGGCATCCCCCTTCTGTCTCTTTCCCGTCAATAGCAAACGGGGTTACCCAGCATGTGCGCACCACAAACCCCGGCGTTCGTCAACTACCCCTACACATCGCATTCGCCAACCAAGCTGAATACGCGGGTTCGATTCCCGTCACCCGCTCTATGCGCCGTTTCTGGCCCAGCAGGCAACGCTGAGACATAGGTCGCCCGGCCCTTTACAGTGCGCGTTCGGATCGATATTCTCAGTGTCCGTGGGCTCGCGACAGGTGATATGAGACGCTTTATCGTGGCGCTTTGTGCAATTTTAGTCGCTGCTGGCTGCACTCAACAGACAGAATTGGACGTCCAACAGACAGAATTAGACGCCCAACAGGCAGAATTAGACGCCGCCGCCACTTCAGAAATCGTGGCAGACCTAAGCACGCTTTCGAGCGGAGTGTTCTCGATTGAAGAGCGCGTCACAATCGATGGCCAAGAGATCGTCATTCGCGATCGTGTGGCCTTTCAGCTTGGTGATGGCAATGAGGTGACCCATCAACAGTCGGATTATTCCGACCTTACTGACGCCACCATCTCTAGAGCGGCTGAGTTAGTCACACTTGAATGCCAAGCGGCCGAGCTCGACCCCGAACCGTCGGATAGGTGTAGCTGGGAATTTCTTTGGGCCTACGGGCTTTCTGCGATGGGGACGCCATCAGAGCTGTGGGTCGTCGGCAATCCTTCGGTTCGAAGCGATCCGCCCGCCGCCATCTTGATGAACGCACGTGATTTCAGCCGCATCGAGAGCGCCTGGGCCAACCGACTGCCTATGTTCTTGCAAGATGACTCGTCGGCGGAGTCATACTTTGGTGGCCCAGCACCGGAACCGATCGAAACTGACGAGGCCTCTAGGGTTTGGGGCAATCTGCAGCCCTATGCCGACCAGGCCCCTCAGGCCCTGTCGGCGATGAACGTGCAGCTGATGATCAGCGACTTCATCTCCGCACTGGAATCAGGCGAGGCCGAACACGTCCGTGGCGACGGCGATACTTGGACGATCGGACTAGGCGATGGCGTGAGCGGTCTTTCTACGGGCACGATCGCCTTCCTTCAGCTCTACGGCATCGAGCCGGAAATCCAAGATCGAAGTCTACAGTGGACGATCGAGACGAGTGTTGATCCTGATGAGATCGGTGTGCCGGACCAGTATTTGGAGCGAAGCGACTTCCTGAACTGGATGCGGGAGAAATAGAAGCGGCTGGCTCCGAGCTCGCCTCCCGTCACTAGGACCTGACCCTCTTGCAAGGCGGTGGTGAAGTCGTAGTGGCGAGTCCTGAAACGTTGATGAATTACGAGAAATCGCGGCTGTACGGACCGAGATTTATCTCTCGGGTGACCTCACACCCACCGAGGAATGGCAGCTCGCGTTGGCCAGCTCCGTTATAGAGCTTTTCCGGTGGAGGCACGCGGGTCTTCCCTGACCGTCGGATTATCGCGTACTACGGAAACCCTCTCACTGGTCGACTGGGCGTGCTCGGCGAGACCACAGCCGACCGAGCCTTCGAACGGGTGACCGACGGTCCTCCTTCCGCTCGTTCGGCTACCCACGTCGATCTGTGGTGGCACTTGATCAACGGTTTGGGTCACACCCGGACGGGTAGAGCGCAGCAATGAGCGAAACAGGACAGGAACGACTGAACGAGAACCAGTTCGATGACGAGGGACTGCCCGGGATTGCACCTGATTTCCCGCCAGATCACTCCTGGGGCGTGGAGGACCCGGCGCTAGTGAATGGGGGGAGCGAAACCCAAGACAATCTGGTGACGCGTCTTTCCCGCGAGAACCTCGAGCATACGATCGATGGCGCTGCCGGGACGGACGGTGAGGGCATGGCAATTGTCGAGATCGATACGCCCATGGCGGGCATTTCCGATCAGGGCGACCCCGACGCCAATCTCTCCCCGGAGCAGTCTGCCATGCATATCGTCGAGCTCGACTAGGCCTGCAGCGGCTGAATGATGCCTGGCATCCGGGTTCCCCACGAGCTCCAAACGAGCGATCCCAATATCCTGGCCGACCGCGCCGGTCTCGAGTACGTTCCCGACGATGCCCCCGGTTTTTCGCGTCGACGCAGGGGCTCGGGCTTCACTTTTCTCAGCTTGGACGGAACCACGATTACTGGAGCGGAACGCCGACGAGTCGAGGACCTCGCCGTACCACCTGCGTGGACCGACGTTTGGATCGCACCGAACGCGAACGCCCACCTTCTTGCCACGGGCAGGGACACCGAAGGGAGGAAACAGTATCAATATCACAGTGGGTTCTCCGAACTCACCGAGTCATTGAAGTTCGCTCGGCTCGCGTACTTTGGTCGTGCCTTACGGCGGCTGCGGCCCTTTGTCATCGACGAACTGAACCAAAGCGAGGTTGGCTGTGAAGAATATGCATTAGCCGCCGCCACCCGCCTGATCGATGTGGGTTATTTGCGTGTAGGCAACCAGATCTACCGCCAGTCGTCGGGAGCTCAGGGCGCGACGACGCTGTCAGACAGCGAGGTGGACATCGGGGAGGATCTCGATGACCCGATCAGCCTCTGTTTTGTAGGCAAAGGGGGTAAAGAGCGCAACGTCGAAATAGAGGATCCGATCCTCAACGCCGCGCTGGATGAACTGCTCGACCTACCAAACGATGCGCTCTTCAGCTACATCGGGTCGGAGGGACCTCGCTCCATTACGAGTACTCAGCTAAATAGCTACATCGCCGAAGTTATCGGCCCTGCCTTCACCGCGAAGGACTTTCGGACCTGGGGAGGCACCGTTACGGCGGCCAGGGCCCTGCTCGAAGGCGAAGATGAGGTGCGGGCTTTCGATCATGCGGCCGAGGCGCTGGGCAACACGCGCGCAGTCGCCCGGTCCAGCTATGTCGCTCCCGCCATTCTTGACGCCCACGAATCCGGGCAGCTACAGGAACTTTGGACGTCTTGTCGTTCCAGCAAGTGGCTCGACCGGTCCGAGAGCTGCGTGGAGAAGGTCCTTCGGGCAAACTGACTTCCTCGCTCGTCACATTTCAGGTTTGGCGTCCGCCGATGGGGGTAGGGCGTGTCCACTAAACGAACGACCGAAAGGGTTACCTAATGAGCCACGACACCGTGCCCGGCCTGGACAGCGCCAAGGCCGCCGAGATCACCAAAAAACTTCAAAAACGTCTGACGGGGACCTTGGACCTCCAGTTGACCATCAAGCACATTCACTGGAACGTGGTGGGGCCTAGCTTCATCGGAGTCCACGAGATGCTCGATGATCAAGTGGGCCCTGTTCGTACCATGTCCGATGAGATAGCCGAACGCATCGCCATCCTCGGCGGAGAACCGAAGGGAACGCCGGGCTTCATTGTGAAGGACCGGGACTGGGATGACTATCCGATCAACCGGGCTGGCGTAAAGAAGCACCTCACCGAGCTCGAAAAGGCCTACGGAGGCATGATCGAGGACCACCGCACGGCTATCAGCGAGGTGGCCGAAATGGACCCGATCACGGAGGACATGCTCGTGTCGCAAGCGTCCAAGCTCGAGCTCTACCAGTGGTTCGTTCGCTCGCATATCGAAAGTGTCTAAGTAGTTCTACGCGAGAAGGATCTGCGAGGAGTTTTCTTGTAGGCGATCGACACCCTCCCCCACCGACTCCGTATGTAGTTTCCGCTTACGGGGTCGGTGGGACCTTGGTGTACTTCCCCAAAAGCACGGCGCAGCGGCTTACGCCCGGATGCGCTCTCGAAGATCCTCAAGCGTCTTACGAAGAAGCCGGCTCACATGCATTTGGCTCACGCCGATGCTCGCCGCGATCTCCTGCTGCGAACGCTCCTCGAAGAAACGCATTATCAGAATGCGTTGCTCCCTCTCCGGCAGGGTCTCCAACATGGACCTCACCGACATCTGAATCTCGGAAAGTTCGATCCCGCTGGCAGTTGAGGGGAGCAGGTCACCGAGGCTTTGGGAATCGGCGCCTCCGACTGGACGCTCCAAACTGTCCGCCCGAAAGGCCGTGGACTGGACTTCCAAAGCTTCGATAACTTCGTCGTCTCCTAGGTCAAGATCGGCCGAGAGCTCTGCGATAGTAGGCGGCCTTCCAAATTCTGCCGCCAGTCGATCGTTCGCGCGTCGAACAGCGATCGATCGCTCTTTCAGACTGCGGGGCACCCTGACCGCCCACATTTTGTCGCGGAAGTAGCGTTTCAGTTCGCCGTCTATCGTTCGTCCCGCAAAGGTGGAGAACTTGACCCCAACAGACGGATCGAAACGCTCTACCGAGCCGACGAGCGCAAGCTTGGCGACCTGACGCAAATCCTCCTGTTCAGCACCACGATTCTGGTAACGCTTCGCGAAGAACTCGGCCAACGGGATGAACGATTCCACCAACTCGTTCCGGATCGCCTCGGTGGGGTTTTCGGCATACCGAAGGAAGAGTTCCTCTCGCCCCTCTGGTCGGTCTTTACTCACCCTGAGGATGCGGATTTGGTGAAGGTGAGCGAGAGCCTTCCGCCAGAGATAGACGATGCGCTCTCATCGACCATGGCGCCGAGGATTGCCGAGGATAGATCGTCCATTTCCTCAGAGGCACCGGGCGCTGCATCGCCGGACACGGAGAAATGGAGCACTCCGGCAGATCCGGAGACAGCAAGTTCCATTCGTGAGCCTGTCAGCGCCCCCTCCAGGCACCAGGTAACCGCCTCGGTTACGGCCAGGCGAAGATCATCCAGGGCGTCCACGTCAAAATCCAACATGGCACCCACGGCGCTGGCGTTGACCCGACAAAGCGAGAGGTAACCGGTATCGGCGGGGGTCT
>RCMY010005418.1_pt1 | contig 10828 bp, 7 predicted proteins | sample 2041341 | NCBI WGS metagenome assembly RCMY01 (sample SAMN09708234, study PRJNA481090) | Marine sediment metagenome, whole genome shotgun sequencing project.
GATAGAGCCTCCAGGGACGGATTCACGGCGTGTCCCGGAAATTCTCCCTCTGTTCAGGCCGGTCTAGCCGCTTATTTAAGTGCCATTCATCCGTAGCTGTAGATAGAGCATCAGTACACTCAAAATTTAAACGTCGAGTATCTTGGGAAATCGTGTTCGACCTTATATAGAGCCGTCGCTTATCTAGCATCGCCAGCGGCATCTTTTTCGCTCAAAGCACCTTCGCGGTGTGTCCATCTGTCGCGTGATCGGTGCTTTGCCCCTCGTTTAAAACTATAAATGCCACTCACTGCTGTCCCGTTAAAGAGAGATTAATAGTAATGATTATCGATTGCTATTGTCGACATGAAGGTGCTGTTTAAACTAACCCTAGCCAGGCGCCGCGGCAGCATCAGCAGCGGCTGCTTTTACCGCAGCGCCCTCTTCGCCAGCCACATACCCGGCAACATCGGCAGCCACAGGGTGAAACCGCGCAGCAGCAAGGTTGCGGTGAGTGCTGCTTCAAGCGGCACGCCCAGCACGCCGAGCATGCTCACACAGGTCGCCTCGAAAGTGCCGAGGCCGAGTGGAATGGGTGCCACCGTGGCGACCATGGAGGCCAGCACAAAACTCGGCAACGCCACCCAAAATGACACCGCTTCGCCTACCACTTGCAACATCACCCACAAGGTGGCGGCATCGAATAAAAATACCGCCGCCTGCAACAGTACCGTAGCGAGCAGCAAGGTTGGATTTCGCAACAAATTGGCAGGCGCATTGGCAATGTTGTGCATGAATTGACGCACGCCGGGAATGCGCAGTAACGGCGCCGGCAACTCGTTGTTTCCCAGGCTACGCAACCACAAAGCAGCGGCGGGAATACCAACCGCGACACTGCAAAAAATGACGACCACGCCGATAATCCAGGCAGAGATGGCATGGTAGAACCACAACAACAAAACGCTCGCCAACGCGGCAAGCAAATACGCCGCATAATACGAAACCAGGCTTAGCAGCAAAATGGCCATGCACAGGTTAGGGGGCACCCCGCGCCGCTGCAGAGCGGCGATGAAGAAAGCCGTGCCGCTGACGCCGCCACTGGGCATGGCCTGATCGGAAAACAGTTTGGCGACACCTACCGGTATCAGCGACGCGAGCGTCTGGCGCTGCCCTTCACGCCGCAGCGTTATATACCATACGGCGGCCACGCTGGTGTAAGTTCCCGCCTGCAGCAACAGCGCCAGAATCAGCCACGCCGGCTCGGCCTGGCGCAGGAGTTGCGCAAAATGCTGCAGCTCACCGAAGTGGGTCACCAGCAGAATTAATCCGGCCAGCAGCAACAGCCCGGTAAACCAGGCCCTGAGTACGTGCCGGACAGGCTTTTGGGCAGGTTCGCTATTCAGTGTCACTCCTCCTCTTCAGCTAGGCGCGAAAGCGTCGAAAGAAAGCGCGTTTGGTATATTCAGACACCAGTAAATAAAGCCCCGCAATGACCAGGATGGCCGCCAGAATAGCAGGTGGCAGAGGAACGAAACCGAATACCGCGCCGATGGGCAGGTAGGGCAACGCGAGTGTGAGGCAGATGATCGCTACGCTGCTCCAGATCAGAAAACGTCCGGCCCGGCTTTGATAGAAGGGCTTGGAAGTGCGAATAACAAATAGGATCAGCAATTCGGTTAGCAGGGATTCAACAAACCAGCCGGTGCGGAACACCTCCGCCACCGCGCCGGCTAGATACAATAGCACGGCGAAGGTTAACAGATCGAATAACGTGCTAACCAGGCCGAAAGTCAGCATAAAATTGCGGATTAATTTGATATCCCAACGGTGCGGTGTGCTTTCCCAATCGCGGTCGACGTTGTCGGCGGCAATACCCATGGCGGGGATGTCGGACAAAAAATTATTCAGCAGAATCTGCTTGGCGAGCAGCGGTAAAAATGGCAAAAACAGCGAAGCTAGCGCCATGCTGATCATGTTGCCGAAGTTGGCGCTAGTGGTGATAAAGATGTATTTCATCGTGTTGGCGAAGGTGTGCCGGCCTTCATCAATACCCTGGCGTAATACTTCCAGGTTGTGCTCCAGCAGCACGAAGTCGGCCGCCTCCTTGGCGACATCCACGGCCTGGTCCACCGAAATACCGACATCGGCCGCGTGCAGTGCCGGCGCGTCATTGATGCCGTCACCGAGATAGCCCACCACATGCCCGGTTTTTTGTAAGGCGGTGATAATGCGTTCTTTTTGATTCGGGTCTACCTCGGCGAACAAAGTGACCTGCGGCGCCAGGTGCCACAGCGCTTCATCCTTCATGCTGATCAGATCGGTGCCGGTGATCACGCGCTGGACGTCGATGCCAACCGCCTCGGCCACATGGCGGGCAACGAATTGATTGTCGCCGGTGATGATTTTGAGCTGCACCCCAAGCTGGCGCAACCCCTTCAGAGTCTGCTCCACGCCTTGCTCGGGCGGGTCGAAGAACAGCAGAAAGCCGCTGAACAGCAAGCCCTGTTCATCGTTACGTGTAGCAGCGCTACCTGCGGCCAGCGCTTTTTGCGCAATGCCCAACACCCGGTAGCCCTGCCCGCTCCATTCGGTGAAGCGTTGCTGTATTGCCTGCTTGTGGGATTGGTTCAACGCTTCACTGCTGGCGCCGATCTGCACGCGGTCGCAGACGTCGAGCACGTTTTGCAGCGCGCCCTTGGTGATCATCAATGCCGATGCGTCCCCTTCCTGTTGCACCACAATGCTCAACCGTTTGCGCACAAAATCATACGGGATTTCATCCAGCTTGGCGTAAGCCGCCATGTTCATCTCTGCTTGCGACCCGGCGGCAACCACGGCCTCATCTAGCGGGTTGGGAAGCCCGGTCTGCAGGCGCGCGTTAAGAAAAGCGTGTTGCAGCACCGCCTGGCACGGTTGCCCGGCGACGTCCAGCGCGCGGTCAAGTTGCACCACGCCCTTGGTCAAGGTGCCGGTTTTGTCGGTGCAAAACACATCCATGCTGCCAAGATTTTCGATCGCGTTCAGGCGTTTGACGATGACCCCGTGTCTGGCCATATTTTTTGCGCCGTGCGCCAGCGTGATGGTTAGAATGGCGGGCAATAATTCGGGTGACAGTCCCACCGCCAAGGCCATGGCAAATAGCACCGTTTCAATGGTCGGGTGCTGCAATACGATGTTGATGGCAAGCACGACAAGCACGATGACCAGCATGACGCGCACCAGCAAGGTGCCAAAATGGCGCAGTCCCCGCTCAAACTCGGTCTCTGGTGGGCGTAGCGCCAGTTTGTCGGCAATTTGACCGAAGCTGGTGTCTTTGCCGGTGTGCACAACCAAAGCGGTTGCGGTGCCGCTGCGCACCGAGGTGCCCATGAAAATACAGTTATGCCGGTCTACCAGCGCGGCGTTTTCAGCCGCAACGCCGGGCTGCTTCTCGACCGGGAAGGTCTCGCCTGTCAGCAGCGCCTGCGATACAAAAAAGTCCTTCGCCTCCAGCAGCATAGCGTCGGCGGGAATCAGACTGCCTGCCGCCAGCTTGACGATATCGCCAGGCACAACCTCCTCGGAGGGGATAGACAATAGCTGACCGCCACGCAGCACGGTGGACTTAACCGATACCCGTTGGCGCAGCTTTGCCACGGCGTTAGTGGCGCGATACTCCTGGATAAAACCCAGTACCGCCGTAATACACACGATGGCCAGCACGATCAACGCGTCCAGCCAGTCGTGCACGACGAGGGCTACCAGCGCCGCAAAAATCAGAATCAGCACCAGAGGATTGCGGAATCGTTCAATGAATAGCCACAAGGCCTGGCGGTGGCCGTGCTCGGCGGTGAGAGAATTACACCCGTAGCGTCGCATATGCTCCGCCGCCGTTGCCGGCGCCAGCCCTTCGCGGTTAGCGCCCAGCGCGGCGATCATCTCATCGCCGGGCCTACTCCAATAATTTTTCGTGGCGTTGGCTTGATCCATGGCTTGCTCAATATTTCGTGAGTCAACTTTCTCGATGCTTTGCTACACGGTTTGCGCATATCTGCCATTGCGTAGACCCTGCCAATCGATTTGCGCCATTATAATAGTTATTTTCTGACGACGTGGGGGTTATATGCGGCAGGATAGCTTGAAAAAGGCAGCAAGAATTTTTTAACCGCCTGTCAGGGGTATCACGTATCGTGGTTCGCCGCGTAACCGTCTAATTTACCCTTGCTGGCGGGCGACAGAGACGACATCACTCCCAAGGAGCAGGTATTTAACGCCGAAAAATACCTCGGCACGGCAAAAGATCGGATCGTCAAGGACCTGGCCGAAGGGGGGGCATATTGGGCTATTTATGGGGGAAAAGGCGATCGATAACAACTGGAGCAAGATTGCCAGGTGGCTTCTTACACACTGAATTAGCCACTCACCCGGCTAAGGTAGATACCTGTAGTGCGTCGTAATGCCCCGGAGTAAACCATGCAATATATCGAAAACCGCACCTTTGAGTGGGTAAACTGAAGAACCCACTTCTGCAAACCCCCAAGAGGGCCTCTTTGGGTTAGTTTAAACAGAACCATGGTTCGGTAATTTCGACCTCTTCCCCTCGCTCATTGATATACGCGCCGCGCCAACTTGAACAGGCATGCGAATTTGCCTCGGTAGGGTTGAGAAATTGTGCTTCTTTCATCGTTGCTCCTAAGTCATGGCTATTTCGTCAAAATCGGTAACTGGTGCCAAAATGCAAGCCGAGCGGTGTCTGCGAATCGATACTGCCGGTGGCACCGGTTCCGCGTTCTGTCACCTCGTAGTCTATAAAGTGATACTCAGCACGGGCCGTAACATTCACCGACCAATGCGCTGAAAAATGGTAAGCCGTGCCAAGCTGGCCCATCAGGTGAAACTCGGTGCTGCTGGTCGTGTCGAGTTCAAACGTTCCTCCCGTTGACAGCGGCCCGCTCACGCTGTCGACGTCGGGAAAACCCGCACCGATACCGATACTCCAGAACCAGTCTAATCCGGCGTTGTCTGCGCCGTATTGCTTACCCAGGGCCGCGCTGACCACAGTGGTACTCACCGACGCGTCGATGACATCGACATTGCGGTCCTGTTCCAGGTCAACCACTTCGATCGGGCGCTCGAAGTCGAAGTCGTACGTTTCCAGCGCCGCGCCGATAAACCAACCCTCAGCAAGATAATAACGACCGGCGATACCAAAGCCGATCATGTCGTTCGCCGGTGTCCCGTTACCTAACAACAGATTCGCGCGCAACCCCACTTCATACCTGGAGCTGTCAGCATTGCTATGGGCCGCGTACAACAGACAAAGCGCGAGCAAAAACAGCGTGCTATCTTTTACGCACATAGGTGTATTCTCCGGCAACTATCGACAATTGTTTGCATTAGTATTGATGTTCGGGCGCTATTCTTAATAACTCGTTTAGCGCTGTGTTTTGGAGAACACGCCGATGCCCTGAATTATTGGTACAGCATCTTTGACGGCTAAGAAAAATATTTTGGTCGCGGAATGGCTAGATAAATGGTAAAAAAACACGCCGTCCAGATGGGCGCAAGGAACGATCAACTGACTCAACAGTAGTAAAACCTTTTGCCGACCATTATGTGTGTTTGAAACGTTTAACGTGGGTGATAAATATCAAATATCGAGTTTTTTATAGCCTGTGGCTTATCCAATCCGGCTTTATTGCAGCACAAACGTTCTCACTGGCTGACTCCACGCCGAGCCAATTATTCGCTATTACGGTTGCTATTTTGCAAGGCGGATTATTTAGCGTGCCTACCGCCGTGTTATGTCGTTGTCTTGCGACAGAATCACGACATCGAAACCTGGTTCTCAATCTGGTTGCCTGTATTTCCCTATTGGTTCTTATTGCCAATTACAGGCTTTACGCCATGTACGGGTTTTTCTTCAATGATTTTGTATTCAATATCATTAGTACGGCGGGTGGAGTCAGCGCGCTGGGCGCCACGCCATCCATGTGGTTTACATTTTTATTGTTAAGTCTTGGCGTTTACCTATTGCTGTTTGTGCTGAATCGATTCGTTCCGGTTGAGCGGCTGTTTCAGAAAATTGGCCGTGGCAGTCTTGTTGCCGTATTAATCGCCGCCACTCTATTGCAAACGAGCGTCTATGCTTTCGCGGAGTACCGTTCGTGGAATACGATTCTTCATATTGGGGATAAAACAGCCTGGTATATTCCCGTCACCAGCAAGGGTATTTTCAAGCAGCTGGGGGTTGAGCGCAAACGCCAGGCAGCTGAATATGACCACAAAAGTACCGGCAAACTGGATTACCCACCAACAGGCATCGACCTGAAAATTACCAACCACTACAACATTGTGTGGCTGGTCGCTGAGTCATGGCGCTGGGATATGCTCAACCCGAAAATTATGCCCGGCACCTGGTCGTTTGCGAACGAAAGCCAACGCTTTACTCATCATTACAGCAGCGGAAACGGTACACGGATGGGACTGTTCGGCATGTTTTATGGTATTTACGGGTCCTATTGGTTCGACTTTTTGCGGGCTCAAAAAGCGCCGCTGTTTTTACATGCGCTTAAACAAGCGGGATATCAAATGGAGGCGTATACCAGCGCCAAATTTACTTATCCTGAGTTCGATAAAACGATATTCTCTGAATTTCCTAAAAACAAGCTGTTTTCAGATACCGATGGCCAACCCTGGCAGCGTGACCAAAAAAATGTCACAAGGATGATGGATTTTATGACCCGGGCAAACGACACGAGACGCCGTTTTTTTCGTTTATGTTTTTTGAGTCAACCCACGCGAACTATACCTTCCCTCCCGATAGCGTTATCAATCCTGAGTATCTGCATAATCTGGATTATGTCACCACAGACTTCGCCGAAAATATCGGGGGGATTAAAGCGCGCTATGAAAACGCTTCTTACTATCTCGATCAGCAATTTGCTCGCATCTTCGACTATCTGCGAGAAAATGATTTGCTGGAAAATACTATCGTCATTGTCACCGGAGACCACGGTGAAGAATTTATGGAGAATGGTTACTGGGGGCATAACTCAACTTTCTCCGAGCAACAGACAAGAGTGCCATTAATCATCTATCACCCGAATGCGGAGCCAGAGCAGCATGATCAGCTCAGTAGCCATTTGGACATTCCTGCCACAGTGATGCGTTTGCTAGGGGATGAGACGCGTAGTTCCACATATAGTTTTGGCTCAGATCTACTGGCAAAAAACTATCATCGCGACAGCGCCGTTATTAGCGACTGGCATGGCAATGCGCTGATCACCGCCGAATATAAGCTGGTGCTTTCATCCAAAGGCCGCAAGCACGGCAATCGGGTTTCGACCAAGGATGATCAAGCGCTAGCCAAACTGCCAGAAGGGTCCAGTGAGACTCTGCAACAGTTCCTCGAATCTCTACCGCGCTTCAACAAGTAAAGGGCACTTCTATTAATTGCTAAACAATCGCTTGCCGACCAATTGCCCGACTTAAAACGTCTAAAACTAAGCAGTTAACTTTTACCGCCTGGATTGATGCGCCATATGCTAAAGCTGGACGAGTTGCGACACACTCCGGTGAAACCACTACCCTTTCCATATGTGGTTGTACCGCAGATCATTGAAGAAGAATTTTTACCACAGCTTATCGCCGATTTACCGGAGATACGGCAAGCTGGCAGCTTTCCTGTCGCCGAAACCAATGGCGGCCCGCTGTTTCAGGCACTGATCAACGAGCTGGAAGGCGATGCCATGCGGCGCGCGATTGCCGAAATGTTTCAACTGGAACTCAATGGCTTGCCGGTGTTTACCACCTTGCGCGGTGTTATGCGCCAGAAAGACGGCGCCATTCATTGTGATTCTAAAACCAAAGTCGTCGCACTGCTTTTGTACTTGAACGAAACCTGGGAGCAGCCCGGTGGCAGGCTACGAATGCTACGCAACGGCAAAGACATAGACGACTACGCCGAGGAAATTGCGCCGACCCTGGGCCGCCTGGTAGCGTTCAAGGTGACCGACAACTGCTGGCATGGCCACTTGCCGGTAGAGGGAAAGCGCTTGTCAATTCAAATGCACTACCTGGTGGACAAAGCAGCTAAGGGTAAGCACCATTTCTTGCATACTCTCAGCGCCAAGCTAAAAAAACGCCTGGGCGCTGGCTGAGCCTCGAGGCGACCCTTGATCCCTGCAACTCATGCATGAGCTGCAGGGTCAACCTGGGTCGTAGCTGGAAGTTCAGGTCGCTCAAAAATGGATTGCCAGGTCTAAACGCAAGCAGCTTCTTTTACCAAACTCACTGAGGCAACGAATAGCTGTGCCAGGTCATTGCTGTCGATGAAATCCTGGCGTGCACGTGAGCGCGCCAGCTTGCCCGACGAGGTACGTGGCAGCGTGTGCAATGGCACCAGTTCCACATAGCAATCAATGCCTAACTCTATACGTACCGTACCGGTAAGTCTGTCGACCAGATCAACACGTTTTTCCGGATCGTATTCCCGGCATTGCACAACCAACACACAAGACTCGCCAGCATTCGGATTGGGTACGGAGAATGCCAGTGCGTCGCTGATGCGCACCTCGGCTTGCTGCTCGGCTAGGTATTCGAGGTCTTGCGGCCAAATGTTTCTGCCGTTAATAATGATCAGGTCTTTTTTGCGGCCGGTGATGTATAGGCTGCCATCGACAAAATAGCCTACATCACCGGTATTTAACCAGCCGTCCACCGACAGCGCTGCGCGCGTTTCAGCAGGCGCGTTAAAGTAGCCGGAGGTGACACTCGGGCCACGCAAAAAGATAGTGCCGCAGCAGCGGTCGTTCAACACGTGACCCTCATCGTCACGTATTTCGACTTCATATTCGGGTAAGGCCTTACCGCAATTGACGAATGAGCGCACCCGGTTTAAGGGCGTTGCCTCGCTAATTGGAATCGCTTCCTTGTGGCTGGACAAGTGCCTGCCGTCGATACTATCGGTAGTGTAGCCTGCGGATAGTGGCGCAAAACTCACGGCCAACGAACACTCGGCCATGCCGTAGCAGGCGAGAAAAGCGCGGTTGTCGAAACCGGCTGGCGCCAGCGCTTCGGCAAAACGGTCCAGCGTTGGAGGGCGTATCATTTCGGCACCGATGCCGGCAATGCGCCAGTGGCTCAAATCGTAGTTATCAGCCTCGCCGGTCTTCAAACGGCGGGCACACAATTCATAGCCAAAGGAAGGGCTGAAAGAGATGGTGGCCTTGGTTTCTGACATCAGGTTAAGCCACTGCCGCGGTCGAATCGCGAAATCGTGCGGATCGAGATAATCAACCGATGTTTGCGTTGCCAGCGGCACCAATACCAGACCGACCAGGCCCATATCGTGGTAAAAAGGTAGCCACGAGAAAAACCGGTCCCCGCTCATGACTTTGATGCCATCGCGGCTAATGCCGGCAAGATTACTCATCACGGTGCGCTGTTCGATGACCACGCCACGCGGAAAGCGGGTGCTGCCCGACGTGTACTGGATATACGCGATATCATCAGGCGTGATGCTGGGCAGTTGGACTTCCTGCTCCGGCAACTGGTCAAAGTTTTCCGGCGTGCCCAGCATGCGCAGGCCCAATCCCTCACCAGCTTCCTGTAAAAACTCCACATACTCGCCGGGTGATACTGCAGCGCTGGCTTGCTGGTTTTCCAGAAAGCCACGCAATTGACGGACATAAGTCGTATGGCTACCCAGATTAAAAGAGGCAGGCAGCGCCACTGGAACCAGACCGGCATACATGCTGGCGAAGAAAAAGCGCAGGAAATCGGGGCTGGTTTTAGCAATCAACGCAACGCGATCGCCGCGCTGCAGTCCCAGACCCAACATTTTCCGAGCCAGCGACTGCGCCGCGATCTGTAGTTCGCGGTAAGGCAGCGAGGCATAGAGTTGGCCCCTGCGGGTGTAAAAATTAGCACCCGTTTCGCCCTCGGCTGCATAATCCAGTGCTTCGGTTAACGTGGCGAAATCCGCTGCGCGAAAGGGATGTTGATGTGTCTTGGGAGTCGGTATAATTTTCAAAATTGCATCTCCTGGTTTCTTTAGCGCTTGAGCCTTTGCTGCTATGCAACCCAACGGGTGCTGACAGCAGCGTTACAGAACGTATCGTTCTAACGTACTCTCTCAGTAACTAATATGAGTACGGCGACAGCTAATGACAATGTAATTTGAGTATTGAAGACGTTTATCCACCTGCTTTTGTGCATATTGTGATCAATTGACGGGGTTTAGCCAAAACTCTTGAGATATTCTTTAATGAAATCTTAATAAGCGCATTGCGTTAAGAGATTTTCCTGCTGCCGGGCCAGGCGTTAATCTAATAGTCTGTAACGCTGTGGCGCTTTCTCGACACAGGCCCGCAATCTTGACGCAGGCTCACTGTGCTTGACGCAGGCTCACTGTGCCTGCGAGAACGCACCTGGTCGCTAACCCTTCGGCGACTCGCTATAGCATCGCTGCATTCGTTACACTACACTTCTGTCGCCCCACGTCAGATGTGAGAATAATGAAAGTACTGGTGATCGAAGACTCGGCACGGCTGCGTCGCTCGCTGGAGCACGGGTTGCGCCGCGAAGGTTTTAGCGTGGATTTCGCGGCGGACGGCGAGGTCGGCTACCAGTATGCCAAGGGAAACGAATACGACGTGCTGGTGCTGGATTTGATGTTACCCAAGCTGCCAGGGCTGGATGTGCTGCAGAGGATAAGGCGCGATGGCAGAAATTGCGCGGTGCTGATTTTGTCGGCGAAGGACCAAATAGAAGACAGGGTCACGGGCCTGGAGATGGGCGCGGATGACTATTTGGTCAAGCCTTTTGCCTTCGATGAGTTGTGCGCAAGGATCCGCGCGCTGGGGCG
>RCMY010005419.1_pt1 | contig 10827 bp, 11 predicted proteins | sample 2041341 | NCBI WGS metagenome assembly RCMY01 (sample SAMN09708234, study PRJNA481090) | Marine sediment metagenome, whole genome shotgun sequencing project.
AGTCTAATCTCAGCCAGTGATAAATTTTGGATTGCAGTATTAAGGCGATTAGACTTTACTACTAACTCTGTCTTATTGTTTTTCATAATTAATATCAATATCAAAAATTTGTATTAAAAGCATTGTTATATAAAGACTATTTAAAGTCAAATAATTATTTGTCGTCATAGGGGTAGGAATTTGTCGTCATAGGGGTAGGAATTTGTCGTCATAGGGGTAGGAATTTGTCGTCATAGGGGTAGGAATTTGTCGTCATAGCTATGCTGAGAGCCTTTAATATCAATAGCTAGTGAGTAGCTAAAAGCATTAAAAGCATTAAAAGCATTAAAAGCATTTTATTCTTTTTTTTCTTTTTCTTTCGAATACTTTTCCTTTGCTTTAAGTACAGCTGGTTGTTTAAACCATTCCCAGTAGTTAATAAATGCATCGTAGTGTTCAGATATATAGTTAATTAAATCAGAAGCTGTAAAGTCATATTGATGATCTTTAGGTTTAGAGAATCGAATTAATTTACCCTTACTAACATTCACGCCAAAGTACTGAGCAATCTGCATAGCTCTATAAGAATTAACCTGCCTTTCCAACCTATAACTATCATAAACACCTAATACATCAAGTTCATTTCCACCATGATCAATAGCATTTATCATATCAAGCATTGCTTCAACATGAGCAGAACGAATCGCATTATATCTTTGCATATTTCTACGTCTATTATCCATATTTAACACTCTTAATTTTTAGGTACAGATATTTAATCTCAGATAGGTACAGTCAAACATAATATCATAGGTACAGTCGTTTTTTTAAGATAGGTACAGACAAATAGAATATTTAAATTTAAAATTATTAAGCCAGCAGTCGTGAAAGGGGGCTATTTCACTACGTTGCATCTTCCCATTCACGTGCTGTCAAAAGGGCGCTGCCCCCTTGACCCCCTAAAACCTTATACGTTTCACAAATAGATAACTATATAAGGCTTAAATGTATGGAAAAAGGCGATTTCAGTTTGAACATGTTAGTAATTTCTCTCAATAATTAGTTTATTAGTATGTTGTATATCCAAACAGATCTGGGTTAGTGTTTAAACTACTTAGAGTGTAATCAAACAAGCTTGTTATATCATTAAGTACGTCTGAGTACTATCTTGCTGTCATGAGTAAAAACAGATACTTTGATATGTCTATGTCATTAAAAGTGCTTAAACATGCTTGTTATGTTATAAAACATACCTGAAACGATGTGAAGTCGGTTTGTTCTGTTATCAAATAGGCATATAGAGTGTCCGTTTAAGCCTACAAACTATTAAGATGGTCTAAAACACTTTTTTTAGTAGAGCTTATATATCAAGCAGGCTTAATATATAAGCTCTAACGCCTAAAATCTTGGTAATAGCGTTTAAAAATCATTCAAATTAACAAAATTGTTGGTGAAAGTACGAAAGTGTTACTTGTAGTGTCTTTGCTGCTATCAAATATACCTAGTATGTGAATGAAAATACCTGTGCCTGATATTTATTCTTATAAAACAGTTCTATATAATGCGAAACGCAATTGCATGAGAAAAAATTATTATTATTTTTTCTGCATGGTATTGGTTGGAGACATAGCATGATCAAATTGGATTCTGAAAAGTCATTGAACCCGATAGAGATTAGAGAGAGCCTAAAGACTTGGGTAACTCAAAGATTTGAGTTAGGGAAAGGCGATATTTTAATTGATGAATTAGGTTTTTATAACAAATCGCCATCTTCGACAGTTGATAAATCTTTTCGTGCCGACCTAGCGTTGGCTAATGGTAGATTAGTGGGTTTTGAGATAAAGTCTGAAAAAGATAGTTTAAAAAGATGGGAAGCGCAAAAGGTAGCATATACCAATGTATTTGATGAAGTTTGGCTGTGTAGTCATGCTAAGCATTTAAGCAAAGCAATAGAAACCACACCAGATCATATCGGTGTAATTTTAGTAGATAATTTCCACTCTTTAGCAGTAGTTAGAAAAGCAACTAGTAGTCATGGAATGAATAATATTTATGATTTAGCAAGTTTACTCTGGCGTGAGGAAATCAATGAGTTAGCTGAAATGCATAGCGTCAAGATAAAATCACGTGCAACTAAGAGAGAAGCACGTGAAACTCTAGCAGCACAATTAGCGTTAGAGGAAGTGAGAAATTTTGTTCTATGCAAGTTAAAACTCAGGAAATCTTAAAAATCATCTTCTTCTTCTGTGTCATTGTCAGTGTGACGCTGAGTAACATCTAATAAGCCCTTACTATGGGTATCAACAATTGCACTAATATGTTCATTGATTTTTAGTTTATTCCAAAAGGCTTGATTCCCCGCTTTGTTTCTAGTACCGCTTGAAATATCAGCGGTCATACGATTTGCATAGCAGAAATTATCACCGTGATACCCGCTATGTGCTTGGATATTTTTCGCTATATCTCTGAACTTTTCATATTCCCCACCACTACCATCTCGTAGAAGATACCACTCTAAAGAGTCCTTCAAAAGATAAGTTGCATAAGGAATCGGATGCACTACAAAATCAAAGTTATAAACCTCAGTTGACGGATCAGTAGCAGAATAATCACCATAAACTGCTTGAGTATTTAACTGCTTCAATTGATTTATATGTGGGTATTGCCAGTAAGGATCTAAGCAAGGTGCTGTAGCGGTACTACCTGATACTGGTCTAGTAGCTGGGTAAGAAGTACTAGAAAACACCACTAAATGAAACTCGTACTGTTGTATAAAAGATAGAGCTTCACCTAATTTCTGCTGGGGAATATCATCAAGAGTTTCAATTTTCCCCAAATCAACAATGATAATGACCTTGTTTATTTCAGTGTCACTAAAAGCTGATAAAATAGTCTTAAGTAGTTCAAAGCTATCTTCGAAATTATGTGCTTTCATATTGAGTTTAATAGCTAACTTATCAAAGTTATTGATAAGTCGACGAGATAATTGCATGACATCCCTGAGATGTTTTGTGGACTCCTCGTTGATTATAGGAATAATTTGATGTGGTTTCTTGCTACTAAAAAAATCGTATTGATCAGAAAAGTAATTACTATGATTATTTAGTTTTTTATTAAGAGCGTCATTTAAATCTGAATCATACTTGGAGATCTCAAGCATAACTGGTCTTTCCTGTCCCCATTTGCATAAAAAACTATCTAAACCTTCTTCTTTATCCCTCACAATCAGTCTAGGAATAATAAGATCCTTAACGTCATCTTTTAGTTCCGTTATAGCACCTAAGTTATAAGTGCTTATCCTAACAGCTGGGACATAAGCATAATTATGTAAATCCATAAATCGTCCTTAAAATTTGGCAGATATTTGTTAGATAAATCTAACAAATATCTGCCTTTATCTATTGTTTTATTTTTCTTTAAAATACCTATAAACCACCGTTTCTTGTGCGGCGATATATAGGTAAATTAACCTGTTTTTTTTGTTTTAGTTTTTATAACCACTAATAACTTACTTTAGTTCGTGACTAAAGTAAGTTATTCAAGTCTTGATGCATAAAATAACAAAGGAAAATTATAATTTATGGGTATTTTTACTAACTCACCTAAATGATGTATAACGTCAAAGTTAGACTAATTAAAGAACGACTAACTAATTTTCATATTCTTAGCCATAGAGGGGATTTTTAATGCAATCGAATATTTCAGATGAAGAAATTAAAATAATTGAGCTTTTTAAACGGAGTGTTTACGGAAGAAAGCCTGACACTACCGAGTTTAATCAGCAACATGATGGCAAAGCAGGCCATTGGCTTGAAAAGCAAATGGGGATACCGGCAAACGCTAATAACGAGCCTGACTTGCACGGTTATGAGATGAAAAATTCAACTGGTAGCAAAACGACTTTTGGAGACTGGAGTGCCAGCTATTATATTTTTTCAAACAAAGAAAAAAAAATAGACCGTACACGTTTTATGGAGATTTTTGGTAAGCCAAATGAGAAGAAGGATGGACGCTTCTCATGGTCAGGAAGTCCAATCCCTAATTTTAATTCCCCATCAACTTATAACGGTTCAGAAATGATCTTTGATGATGAACAAAATATAATCATCGTATACAACTACTCGAAAGACCCACGTGATGCTAAGGCAGAGATTGTTCCGCAAAACTTACAACAGGAGGGCCTTATTCTTGCACGTTGGGATAGAGATAACTTAAATAGCAAACTAACAAAGAAATTTGGTCATCACGGCTGGTTTAAATGCAATAAAGACAAAGACGGCTGCTACAACCAAATTGCTTTTGGTGAGCCGATGATCTTTGATAATTGGATCAAACTTGTTGAGCAGGGCGTAGTGTTTTTTGATAGTGGCATGTATGTAGGCAATGCTCGTAACTATTCCCAGTGGCGCGCTAATAACAACCACTGGGATTCATTAATTACTCGTACCTATCCACCATTTCCAGGCGTTTTAGACAGCATCTAGTAACGATGACTGTTTTTGAATAGTTTCAGCTTTGTGGAATGTTGAGATCATTTGCTCTGCTACTGCCTCAATGACCTTAACGCAAACAGAGTTACCAAACTGTTTATACGCTTGTGTCTTAGATACTGCGTCAGTCACAAAATCCTCGGGGAAGCCTTGTAATCTAGCGCATTCTCGAGGAGTTAGCATTCTTGGGTTTTTCCCATATTGGGATTGGTCGATCAAAGCCTCAGAACCATCTTTATAGTAGCGTGCGCTAATTGTATTCGTATATTCGCTGTCATGGTTGAATAAGCTGTAACCGAAGCCATTGCCTTTTGTTATATGCTGATCTTTACGCTTTTGATGACCTGCCCACAAATTATCTGATATGGTATATACCGTATCATCAGCTGGTATAGATTCCAATATATCTCCGACACGAGTCTTATTATGAGTAGGCTTGGGGAAGCTAAATAGTTCATCGAAATTTTCGACCTTATCAAAATAATCTTTATTAAAACCGACGATAAAAATACGCTCTCTATTTTGTGGCGCGCCAAAGTCCGCAGCCCTCAATACAGCATATCCCACCCAGTAGTTTAGCTTATGAGATAAAGCCTCACGTGATTCTTCGCTCATAGGGACATCATCAGGTATGCTGTCCTTATGCTGCCCAGTTAAAATATCGTAAATTGTTTGGAAGGTTTCCCCTTTCTTATCAGTTCTTAATCGCTTAACGTTTTCCAGTAAAAACATTTTTGGGCGTTTTTCAGCTAAAATCCGCTGGATCTCAAAAAACATAGTGCCACGTGTGTCTTTAAAGCCTTGCTTTAGACCTGCTTGTGAAAATGCTTGGCAAGGGAAACCTGCTAAAAGCAAATCATGATCAGGAATGTCTTTAGCTTGAATTTGGGTAATATCCCCGCTTGGATACTCTCCATAATTAGCGAAGTAGGTTTTCTGAGCATGTTTATCAATCTCACTAGTGAAAACACACTCACCACCATGCTGCTGGAACGGCAGACGTATACCACCAATACCTGCAAACAAATCAATAAAAGTGAAATCACTGTTTTTATTATTGTGTCCAAAAGGATGGATGTTATTAAGGGCTTCTAGCTTCGCAATCCTTGTAGTAGAAGGCTTATGCTCACCACTCTCCCAGCCGCGAACCGTTCTTTCACCTGCTTCTTTCATTCCTAATAACAATGCTAGCTCTTTTTGAGAAACGCCCAACGTTTTACGTTTTTCAATAACATATTGCTGAAAATCTTTCATAATAGCCTGCTTTTAAATATCCTGTTTTATTCCCGGATATTATCATAATTAATCTGTTTTGGGTAAATAAAAAATATTTTTTTTACTTTGAACTGTCATGAGTTGAGGTATACAGCATATTTTTTGATGGATGCAAGCTATGAAGTCAGTCAAACTAGAATAAAAATATGAAACCTACATATAAAATCTCCCCTGATAAGAGTTTTTCAATGGCAAATAACAGAGATAAAAAACGTACTAGAGAAATAACTATTCGTGTGAATGACGAAGAGTTAGCTCAGTTAAAAAAACGGCAGCAGGGTACAACCATGGCAGGATGGATGCGTGATTTAGCCTTGGGCGTGACCCCAATCAAACAAGCTGATCCTGAGTTGGTTCGTGCATTGGGCCGTATTGGCTCAAACCTTAATCAAACCGCAAAACACGCTAATATTAATAAAGAAGTTGATCAGAATGTGCTGAAAGAGATTGAAGTGATCAGGGGTCTAATCGGTGAATTGTTGGATGATAATTTGCGAGGTACACCATGATCGTTAAATTCTTTAGGAGAGGCAAGGGAGCAGGATCGGGACCGCTTAACTATCTATTAGGTAGCAGTAAGCCTAGAAAGGGCGCGAAAGTGCTCTATGGCGATCCTAAGCTTACTGAGCAGCTTATTAATGCCACACCTTACAAGCAAAAATATAAGTCAGGGGTGCTGTCTTTTACAGAGAATGCTGCCCAATTCAGTGATAAGCAGAAAAAAGACATTATGCAACGTTTTGAGGATACGTTATTTATAGGACTAGAGCCTGATCAGTACGATATTTTATGGGTAGAACACAGTGATAAGGATGGGCGACTGGAGCTAAACTTTGTTATTCCATGCCAAGAGCTAAGAAGTGGTAGGAGTTTGCAGCCATTCTATGCTCAGGCAGATTTAACTAGGGTTAATGCCTTTAAAAATATCATCAATGAAAAGTATAGACTGACTGATCCTAATGAGCCAAAGCGTAAGCGACTGACTAATCCTTATCTGAGTAATGCACCACGGCCTACACCATATGATAAAAAATCGAAGCCTACAACGGAAGACGACGATGAAATCATTGCTAACCCTTCCAATACTTATGCTTTGAAAGAAGCGATAGATCGGAGAATGCTACACAGCCTAAAAGACGGTAGTCTTAATAATCGTACCAGTGTACTTCTATTTTTAAAGGACTTAGGATTAAAGGTGACTAGAGCAACTCAAAGCTCTATAAGCGTTGCTCATCCTACTATGAAAAGAAACATAAGGCTCAAAGGTGCTATTTACAAAGAGGATTTTCGAGCTTTAGAGCAACGATCACATATTATCGAAGAGCTTCAGCAGAAATATGATAGAACTCAGGAATCCCGTGGAAACCTAGACTTGATAATTTGGAATAAAGGCATTGAGATCAAAGAAAAGTACCATCAAGCACTATATGGCAGTATTAAAGTTCCTGAGACTTTAGATCTTAGTATCAAATCTGTTATATCTGACAATAAACTTCAAGATATAGCAACAAAAATAGATAGCACCACTCCACAGCATTATTTTGGCCCCAGCCTATAGTTATTTGAAATAAACACTAGCTAAAGTAGTATCTAATAAAACTAATAGCGAGCAGTTCAAGTGAAAAAATGATGCTATCCCTAGTTGTATTATTGCTGATTGTTTTAGGTGGGTTATTGCAGTCAATGGTTATCTAGATGTGTTTTAATATGGTTCGACCTCAAGTCGAGGGTGTTTTTATTTCTAGCCGATTTAATCGCTAATAATGGTCATACCTGCTCAATGTTGAGTTTAGTTCCTGTACTAGGAATTAAACAGACGGCTGTAACCCAGTGTTTAAGGTATGTCTTGGTTAAGAACACTCTCTATACCAACAATAATACTAATAACCGGTTTTTATTTAGCTCAAAATTGATTGATAAGACGTTAACCAATTATATGAAGTAAACCATATGACAATAAATGAGGAATGAATAAATGATGGGTATGGATATAGATAATATGTTCTTCTTAGTTTTAATACTATCGATAGCAGCTGGTATTGGATTCGGTATTGGGATTGAGATTAAAGACTACCTTGCCAAGATTATTAATAATTTGATTAAATTTAAATAATAAGTTAACAGCACCTTATGTAAACCAGTTGTATAGGGTCTAATTGGCTTTATAAGACGTTCTAATGACATTTCTATGAAATGATTGATATAGATTAAAACTCTTATAAAGGTTCTGAGAGCTATATAGAGCTATTAATTAATATTATCGTAGCTATCTGAGTGCAGCGTAGGCTGAGCTCGCATAACGCCTACTACTTGAACGTTTTGTTGTGTCTGAGTCCGCATTGTCTTCAGCTCTATAATAAGTTGTTTTGACTTTTTTGGTAAATTGTTCAGAGTGTCCACTTGGTTTGGTATTGCTGAGTAAGGCTTGTTGACCTTCATCTTCATAGATAAAAACATTACCCGCAATCGCATTAGAAGCTGTTAAGGCTTGTTGACCTTCATCTTCATAGATAAAAACATTACCCGCAATCGCATTAGAAGCTGTTAAAGCTAATAAAGCACCTATCAATAGTTTAACCATGTTTTTTACTCACTTTTATTTAGCTTAGCCAATGCTCTGTTATAAAATAGCACCTATATGTTTTTACTAATCACTAAACTGTATTTCTTTGAATGATGATTTACTACTATCCCACATGTACATTGTGCAGGAAGATTCAATATAACAGAACATTATTGAGGGATTATTTATCTTGAATGCAGATGGTTCTCCAATCGCACACTCCCAGTATCCTTTACCACAAGCAGTCTTCCATATCTCATTAGAAGGCTCTGCTAACTCAATAGCAAATGATTGCGGGGACATGTCGTCACTGTCTGTAAGTTTGAACATTTGAAACTTACGCCCACGCTGTAAAGCAGCCTTTGACTTATTAATCGAGGCAAATACACCGTAACCTGCATTTGAACCTTTTTTAGGAAGAATGTAAGCTTCATCTTCAATACCATCACCGTTAAAATCAGCTTTTAGATGATTAGGTGCATCGAACCGCTTCCAATCTTCAATATTATCAGCCTTGGTGGGCAATCTATATCCATTGGGTACTGCAAAGGCAGTAGAAGTACTATTGGAAGAATTACTTGGACCGTAGCCACTAACATAGGTATCGTTAGGAGTAATAGGAGCAATTTTTTTAGTAGCCTTATCAAAATTATCACCTGATGTCCTAAAACTAGGAGTCAGTACTTGCCCGTTTTTATCTTTATAGACATATGTATTACCTGCGACTGCATTAGCAGCACTCAAAGCTAAAAAAAATCCTACCAGTATTTTTAGCGTCATTTGCATAACCTTTGATTTATATTTTAGTGATTTTTCAAGTAGAAAATATTATAAATTGAGTAAAAAAATAACTAGGAGTAATTACTGAACAGTGTAACCAGACATACGATATAGCATACATCTAGTCACTTTTTGAAGGAGGATTGACAGTTAAAACGACATATAAGAAAAATAGATTTATCCTATATAATTTTGTAGATTAATCTTTTGGTAATTGTGATGCTACAAAAGCGCTTCCACCCCCTGCAACTGCACCACTTACACCACCAGCAGCAGAAACTAGTGCTGTACCACCAGCCATTCCCGCTGCGCCAGTAGATAACGCTCCACCTCCGAGTGCGGCCAAAGAGGCATTAGTTAGCGCAGCTCCTGATAAACTACTAATTACTGTTCCTGTTGTAGCTGTTGCTCCTAAGTATCCTGCACCACCAATAGTAGCAGCTACAATTGGAGCAGCTGCGAAAGCACCACCTGTTGCTACAGTAGCAGCTACCACTGCTGTCGTTTTTATGGGATTTTCCTTTACAAAATCAACTGCATCATCTGCGAACCACATAACACTATCTACAGTCTTAATTAAAACAGTATCAACTAAAAAATCACTAATTCTACCCATATCAATTACTCCTATTAGCATAAATTACTGGAACAACAACGTTTGGCATAATTGCCAGTACCGTATATTCACATTAGCACATATGTTGATAGAATTTCTTTAAATAAATTGACCCGTTTGATTAATAATAGAAATATTATTAGGATTTCTACACTTTTGAGTCGGTATGTTCTAATCAAAAATCGTTTGTCATAATGCAATTAATATCCGCAATAAATCGTGATCGGTGCATTATAGGGGCATCGAACTAACGGCTGTGTGCTAAGAGTTCAGTAGCTGATCTAATAGGTAGTTGAGCTATCACCTTATATTTTCTGATCAGGAGTGAGCTCTACGTCGGTAATTTTACAGGTCTTAGTACTCTCGTGTTCTTCCATATAAGTATAACCGAGCTTAACCTTAGCACTCACATTAGTTATGCCATAATTATAGAGTAGGGCGCAATCACCCACATCACAGTAGGCACTGACCACCTTGCCATTTAACAGCATGTCAGCATGATACCCATCATCTAATTCCACACTTTTGATGATGACAGACGCGCTACCGCCTTTAGTGCAGATTGTAGGTAAGGTTTAGTGCTTTAGCTTGTACTAAGGTGGAGACAGACAACATAAAAGCGATCACAGCGACTATGGAGAGTTGTGTTAATTTGAATTTAAACAAAGTGATTTATGATTTGCCTCATAGGAAAGTTAATGCGATAGTTGTTCACTGAACGTTCTGAACATTCGTATTGTACAGACACTAAAAACGTACTTGGACACTAGGTAAACAATGATCATATCAGTGACGAAAGCGGCAAAAGAATGGGGCTTATCAAGAACAACGATCTATCAGAAAATCAACGATGGTGAGCTTTCTAGAACCGCAGAAAAGAAAATTGATACTGCAGAGATGCTGCGAGTGTTTGGCGAACCTGTTACCAAAAAACGTACTGAACAATCACTGGACACGAAGAAAAATACGCACTCTAACAGTCAGACTGTACAGAACTGTACAGCGTTTGAACACCAATTAGAGCTAGAGAAGTTAAAGAACGAACACCTACGGCAGCAAGTCAGCGATCAAAAACAGTTGATAGAGAACTACCAACAACAAATCGGTCAATTAAATAAGACATT